>ENA-ORBV01006916-ORBV01006916.1-microbial-mat-metagenome-genome-assembly--contig:-NODE-6916-length-19752-cov-13.526353_pt1 | contig 19752 bp, 22 predicted proteins | sample MGYA00237777_ERZ505514 | MGnify/ENA primary metagenome ERZ505514 (study PRJEB26160, sample SAMN06269048) | microbial mat metagenome | isolation source: Oligotrophic lake microbial mat | place... | reverse complement strand
AGGAGGCACAAGTGTTGATCGAGCAGTGGCGGCAAGAGTACAACACCGTGAGGCCCCACCGCAGCCGGGGTACCGCCTGCCGGCGCCGCAGACGCTCAGCAGCGCCACTACCCGATCAAATCAGGGACATAGACTTTGGCAGGAACCGTAGACGCAGATCACGAACAGATTCCGCACTGCTCAGTTAGAACTATCGCGGTATATTGAAGTCTGCAGAGGTCATTGTCATTCTAACGTTTCCAAATCTGAAACCGCCATGGCGTCCGTTCGCGAGTGTCGGAGCATTTTTCGTCTTTTGATTCCGACGATGCGTTGCCACTAGTCGCACGGCCGTGCAGGTTGCGAAGTGAATCGGGGAATCAATTCCAATACTGTTGACCAGTTTCTTGCCAGCCTACGCGAACGCGTGGACCAAGGCGGTGCGTACTTGGAGCATCCCGCACTCACTGGTCGTTGACATGGCCGTCGCTTAATATCTAGCGTCGCTCGCGTTTAAAGCTGTTTTACGCAGGAAATGAGATCCTCACTTCCCAGATCGATTCGGGATTAGTGTCGTGCCCGCACCCACCAGAATGAGCGCGATACCGCCGAAGGTCATCCATATTGCCCGATCTGTAGGCGAGCCGGTGAAAAACTTGGAAAGCTGCGAGCCGAAGGAATCGACCGCGCGCAGGCCCATCACCAGCAGGACGATCCCTCCGACCAGAGCCACGATACCGATCAAGCGTTGCATCTGCATACAGCTTTCTCCGAAGTGTGGGGACACAGAGCAGGCCGTGCCGCCTCGAGTTTAGATGCGCCTCGAAATCATGAGCACGATGAGCACGATCAGGAGATTTGCGAGTACACCACCCTGGGCGTGCCCCCGCTCGCGGTTGTGCGAGTTTGCGGGGAGCGTACCGGCGAGCAAGAGCGCGAGGACGTTCAGAGGTCCGGTGCCGAGCTTGAAAATCCTTTAAACCGTTGAATTGCACGGATGGGCGATCTTAGACGCTGAAGTTCAACACTACGGAAACATTATCGTTACCGCGCCCGAAGCCGACCAGTCGGGAAAGATCCCTCATTCCGGCTCCCTACGGTCGAGACACTGCAGGGCCCAGCCGGGAGCACGCGACCTTTTCAGCTCGCAAAGTGCTCAAGCTGGCTACCTTTCACTGCACAGATCAAAGCGATCCTCCTCGTCGCTGGCTCGCGGTATCGGAGGTGAAACTCTAGGATCTTGCAGATTCAGGGAAACTTCCCTGATTTTGTCCGTCAGGTGGCGTGGGCAGAGTGCAACAGAGCCCGGGTCGTAGAGTCTGTCATGCGCGGACGCTCTCTCCTCAAGAAATCCGCAACCGGGAAGCCTCTTGCAAGTCCTGCGGGCCAGGCCGAGGCGCGCCGACGTTCGTTCCTTGACCCGATCATCACCATGAACGCTGGCGGGGTTATCCAGTCCGCGAGCGATACGGTCGAGCAGGTCTTTGGCTGGACGCCCACGGAGCTTTTCGGCAAGAATATCAAAGAGCTTGTCCCCGAGCCTCGTCGGTCCGCTCTGGACCGCTACCTTGATCGCTATCGAAACACGGAGGGGCCGACCACGCTCAATCGAACCCGGCGCTTCGACGCAATTCACAAGGACGGCGCGGCAATTCAGATCGAATTGTCGATGTCGCGTGCCGACCTCCCGGCACAGGCCGCGTCGTATTTTATAGGGATTGTCCGCGACGTGACTCGCCAGATGGATGTCGCCAACGAAACTACGGACCATCGCACGTACATCCAGAAGCTAGTTACCGAGCAGACCCGGGCGCTGGCCACGGCGAATCTTCGGCTCCTCCTCGCCGACCGCTTGGCCACCATCGGCACGCTCGCGGCGGGGCTTGGGCACGATATGAACAACGTGCTCTTGCCGGTGCGAGCCCAGCTCAACGCGATCGAGCACGCGGGGATCACGCCTCTCATGCTCGCGCGCGTGAAGGCCGTGCGCCAATCCATCGCGTATCTGCAGCAGCTCAGCGACGGGCTGCACTTCTTATCGCTCGACCCCGACGGCCCTGGCGCGGCGTCAGACGGCCAGGGCGTCACCGACCTGGCGTACTGGTGGCATCAGGTGGGTCTGCTGCTTCGCAAGGCGATTCCTAAGCATGTCAAACTCACGTCGTCGTTCCCTGCCAGTCTGCCGCACGTCACGATCGCATCGCACTGGCTGACGCAGGCGATGCTCAACATGATCGTGAACGCGGGCGAGGCGATCCCAGCGGATCGACGAGGAAAGGTTCGTGTCTGGGCGGAGCGTTCGGATGATGATCGCATGGTCAAGATCTGCGTGAGTGACAACGGCCGCGGCATGTCGCGTGCGGTGCAGCACCGGGCGTTTGATCTGTTTTATACGACCAAGCCACGCAGCATGGGAACGGGCTTAGGGTTGCCGCTGGCCCACAAGATCGCGATGCGTGCTGGCGGGGATGTCGAGATCAAGTCTGAATTGGGGCGTGGCACCACTGTGACACTGACCCTGCCGGTCTCCAAGGTCGAAGCGAACGACCGTGCCGGGGGGGCGAACAACTCAGCGGCCGGAGCACTCCTAGCCGTGGTGTCGGTCGGCGACCATCGAATTTCATCGCTCATCGCGCAGATTTTGATCGCGGCAGGCGTCCACATCAAGCCCGGCCAGAGCGACGGCCCGGGCAAGTCCACGCTGTGGGTGACGGACCCATCGCTGATCGCCCTGGACAGAGCTCAACGCTGGTCGAAGCAAGGCAGTAAGGGAAGCGAAAAGCGGACGGTTGTGCTTCTGGGTGGGCCGCCCAAGAACTCGCGGAAGCGATGGGACGCGATCGGGGCGAAGATTATTGACCCGCCCGACGACTTCGCCACAATACGGCATATCTTGACGGAAGTGACACAGAAGAACGGAAACCATACCAACGGTGAGGCCATGAAATGAGCACTCAGCGCCCCAACGGGCAGTCAACTACGTCGGCACCATTGAAGAGCGTTTCACGAGGCAGCACGGCCCGCCCGAAGAATGCGCCTGCTGATCCCCAGCCACAAAGCGCGCAGGGCTCGCGGAATATCCGCGTGCTGTGCGTGGACGATCACGCGGTGCTGGTCGAGGGGCTCAAGGCTCACTTTGCCATCGACGGCGGGATCGAGGTCGTCGGGCGTCTCTCCAGCGCAGTTCGGCTCGTCGAAGAGGTCAAGCGTTTGCGCCCGGGAGTGGTGCTGCTTGACATCGAGATGCCCGGGCCGGACGCCTTTGAGATGGCCGACCGTCTCAAGCGTGCGTACCCGGATGTGCGCGTCGTGATGCTGAGCGCGCACGTGCGTGACACGTTCATTTCACAGTCGCTCGCCGCGGGCGTGTGCGGCTATTTCGCCAAATCTGACGAACTTGAGGACATCGTTCGCGGCATCTACGAGGTGAGCAAGAAGGGATGCGGCTCGTTCGTGCTCGGGCCCAAGGTCCGCGAGCGTTGTACGCCAATGGCCGCGCGTGGAGTCCGCGGGGCGCTGCCCGGAAGCACGCCGGGCAACATGTCGGTGGAGCGAGGGGAGGTGCCGACGACCCTGCTCGGCTCTCTCACAGCTCGTGAAGTCGAAATCCTTCGGCTCATCGGCAAGGGGCTGTCGCGGGTCCAGATCGCGGCCCAGCTCTGCCGTAGCGCCAAAACGATCGACGGGCACCAAGATCGCTTGATGAAAAAGCTTGGGATCGCCGCGCGTGCGGATCTGATGCGCTTTGCGATCCGTGAAGGGCTCGCCGAAGCCTGATCAGAAGCAACTGCGGAAACTTCCGCACTAGATTGCGCCTTGCTCTGGGACGATGATGACTCGCATGTTGATTCCGACTCTTCGAACTGAGCGGACCACAACGTGTCGCTGAACGTCAGCGTCCTTTGCCCGGTCCATCCGGCAACAGAAAAAAGGCTCGCCATGAAAATCCGCACGAATGCTCGCGTTCTCACTGCCGTAATGCTCGCGATGGTCGCGGGCTCTGCGGCTACCGCCTTCGCTCAGACCGGGTCGGTCGCGATCCGGGACTCGGCCACGCTCGCGCCAAGCGTTGACTTCCGGTCGTCCAAGTGGCTGATCGACCGCAAGGTCATCAACAACAACAACGAGGACATCGCTAATGTCTCCGAGCTCATCCTTGATCGCGGCTCGGGCCGAATCGAGTACATCGTCGTCAAGACGGGCACGATTCTCGGCATGGGCGGCCGCGCCGTGGCGATCCCATACGCTTCGTTTCGCTGGGAAACGGCTGGCAAGGACCGCTTCGTCCTCGCCTCGACCCCAGAGCAGCTCAAGCAGTACCCAGAGTACACGAGCGAGAATTGGGAGGGGATGAGGGAGTCAAAGAAGGACGACACGAACGCTCTTCGTCAAAGGCTGGCCACGGACGCCGCCTCGCCGAGCGACCCCTACGCTGGGAACCTCGACGTTGCCAAGTCAAGCCGCATCGAAGGCACGATCACCAAGGTCGAGCGCGTCCGCACAAGCACCTTCGGCGAGCAGACGATCATCAGCGTGGAAGTTGCGGACGGTTCGACCAAAAAGATCGCACTCGGCCCCACCTGGTTCGTGAACTCCACCTCCGCGGCCCCGATGCGCGGCGAGAAGGTAGTCGTGGAAGCGCTGGCTCTGCCTCGCGACCCTGACCAGCTCCTGGCCGCCACGGAGTTCCGCACGGGCGACCGCAAGCTCCGCCTGCGCGATACTTCAGGAGCGCCCTCGTGGTCGCTCAGGACCGTCGAGACTGACGGGCGAACTTATAGCACCTCGTACTCGCGCTACCTGCTCCTCAGCCACCTTCCCGGGATGAAGATCGACTGCCGCGGCGACAACGTCGGCAAGGTGCAGGACATCATTATCGACCGCAACTCTGGGGAGATCGGCTTCCTCTCAATCGACCCTAATCAGAACTTCCTTGGCATCGCCGACACCAAGCGGCTCGTGCCGTGGTCCGTTGCGAGGGTGACGGTCGATAAAATCGTGCACATCGACGCTTCAAAGGAGATGGTTCTCGCGAGTTCAGAGACCCCTTCCGATCTCTCGGCTCTGAACAGCGGCACGCATGCGGAGCGAGCGTACAAGGCGTTTAACGTCCCCATGCCGCGCTTCGAGGCCGGGCCTCACACGGCCGCTGGAATGAACGGTGCTGAAAACACTTGGACCGCGCGCGGTGCGGTCATCACCGGCATCGAGCGCGATTCGGCCAAGCTGATCCAGGGAACCATGGTCGAATATACGGACGTCACGTTTGAAAACGGCGTGCTGCCAGCCCGAGCTGTGAAGATCAAAACTCCGGGGAACGACGAGGGAGAGGTTGTCCTGTTGGGGCCAACGGCGTACATGGATAACCAGAAGTTGATTGGCAAGGCTGGTGATTCGATCAAGGTCGAGGCTAGCCGAACCACGATCAACGGGCGGCAATACTGGATTGCTCGATCAGTGGATTTCAAGGGCACCCGCGTGGTCCTGCTCGACGGCCGCGACGTGCCAGCGTGGGCTCAGCCATAAGACTTTAGCGACCTCTGCTTGGATCCCACTTCGCGCACACTCTTTGTGGCTGAGAAACAAGCCGCTTCCTCCGGCCCCGGCGTAACTTCACACCGAGGCCCTAACCCAGGAGTTTTTTTATGAACGATAACAAGAGGACCATCATCACGGACTCGAAGATCGACGAGAAGTCTGAGCATCCGGTGGGCGTTGGCGTCGGGGCCGTCGGCGCTGGAGCGGCGGCGGGCGCCGCTGGCGCAGTGATTGGCGGCCCGATCGGCGCGGTGGTCGGTGCCGCGGCCGGGGCGGTCGTCGGTGGTTTGGTCGGCAAGGTCGCGGCGGAGTCCATCAACCCCACCGTCGAGACTAAATACTGGCGAGAGAACCACTCCTCACGCCCGTACGGCCACGACGTCTTGGGATACGAGGAGTACGCCCCCGCGTACCAGTACGGTTGGGAGAACTTTAAGCGGACGGGCGCTGACAACAGCACCTTTGAGACCGTTGAGGCCGACATGGGCCGCGGCTGGGACAGAGCCAAGGGGACGTCGAAGCTCGCTTGGAATGACGCGAAAGACGCGAGCCGAGACGCTTGGAACCGCGTGCGAGACTCGGTTCACGGCGTTGGCACAAAGAACGAAAGGTAAACGAAACGTGGTTTTTCCTTCGCCGCCAACCGAATGAGAGACCTCAGCAAGGGCAATAGGCGAAAGCCGTCGCCTTTGCTTGAAGTAGTCCTGACAGAATATACGCCTCACAGAGCATGCACCGCGTGTCGGCTCGTTAACGTCCACGTGTGAACCACCATCACCCTTAGAGAGAAAGAAAGAGAGAAGGTATGATGAAGAATTTAGTGAGATGTGGAGTGTCGGCCCTTGTCGCCACCGTGAGCGCCACTGTACTAGCCGGAACGGTGAGAATCGATTCATCGGCAAATGTTGAAAACGGCATACGGGGCGCAAATATCGCCACCGTGCTGGAGGGATTCGCTGGAATTGTAGACGCCAACGGTCTTGGCAATAGCTTCGATACTTTCAGCCTAATCCGCGGCAATGAATGCACCGCTGGTCAAACTTATGATGTAACTCTTGACACAGTGACACGCGCCGGGAACGACACCGATGCGAAGCAAGGAGCACGCACCCTTTCTCCGCGCACAGCGTATCTTTACACTCAATTCCGTTCTGGAAAACTTGGTAGTGGCGCTTGGTCGAACAGCGACTCGGCGGCACTTCAGCAGGCGATCTGGTTCCTGGAGGGACAGAGCACTCAAATCTCCCCTCAGGCTCGTGCGCTCGTCGAGCAAGCCTGCGCTGCGGGGTGGACTGACATTGGGGACATCAGAGTCATGAACTTGAAGACTCTGAGCGGCAGTGGCACGAACCCAAACGAATTTTCTCAGAGCCAATTAACCATGGTACCTCTTCCTCCAGGCGTCTGGGCGGGCGTAAGTGGATTCAGTGGCGTTGCACTTCTCGCTGTTCGTCGTCGTTGGACCCTTCGCGAGCGGTAATTTGAAGAGAGGTCTATGAGCACGACTCAGAAACAAGTTGTTGAAACCAAGCATTGGCGAGAGAACCACTGCTCACGCTCATAGAGACACAATATCAACTCTTCCTGAAATTCAGGAGGATTTCACGGTGCCCCGCTCCACTCTGCTTCCCTGTTTTTCGGGAGGTGGATAGAGTAACGGGGGCGGTTGGCGAAAGCCATTGCCCCCGATTGAACCCGGGCGTTCGAAGCCTGTGAACCAAGTCAAGGCGGCCCGCTAGAGAACTTTGCCAGGTACAATGCTCATCAACAGAATCTCACTTGTTTTGCTCGTTTTAGAGTCTTTGAAATCACGCCCGCGTTCGGTGTGAGTCGTCACCTCCAAGGAGTGTTCACCATGAATCGTTCAATCCTCAGTAACTGCAAATACGCTCCCTCGGCTCGCGCCTGCGTGCTCGTGTGCGCCATTGCGCTCGGCGCACTGCTTGCCGCTTGCAGCACCACCGAGGGCTTCGGCACAGACGTCAAGAACCTTGGCGACAACATCGAGGACAGCGCCGCAAAGAACAAGTAGTTCAGCTGAAAGCCAAACCAGCGTTATACCAACCCCGGGGTAAGCTCGGAGCTGGAAGCCGCACGCCTGTACACACCGCATGATCAAGGAGTTCGAATGAAAACGATCCTGCCAAGGCGGACCCAAACCACACCTACGAGAAGAGGATCCGACACCGAACCGGCTCCCGCCGCCACCATGCATAGCCAGCCGCTGCTTCACCAAGAAGGGCGCGAGATCCAGAGGTACGGCACAGTCCGCCTGATGGCTCTCGGTCTGGCGCACGACACTCGCGTGTACTCGTGCCAGCGGCTCAATTCTCTCCTCGCGGACACACAGATCCTCTTCTCCCTGTATAAGAAGCATCACTGGCTCATGCGCGGCGCCAGTTTCCACCAACTTCACCTGCTGCTCGACGAGCACGCTAGCCGACAGCTCGAACTGATAGACAGCATCGCCGAGCGCGTTCAAACCCTAGGCGGGATAGCCGTAGGCGACCCGCGCCATGTGGCAGAGATTACACAGATCCCGCGCGCTCCAGACGGCTGCGAAGAAGTGCCCGCAATGCTCTCGCGTCTTCTTGAAGCGCTGGAAATGATCCTTACCGACGCGCGCGAGGCCGCCGCTAAAGCTGGCGAACTCGGCGATGTCGGAACCAACGACCTCATAGTTTCGGATATTATTCGCACGAATGAACTGCAGACCTGGTTTCTTTCGGAGCACCTTGTCGACACACCACTCGTGCGAGCTTGAATGTACCAATCAAAGGCGCGATCGAAGAGGCACGTCTTCGGCCCGCTTCTTTCAGACATGACTCTCCACTTGGGCAGGCCGCCGGCGCTGCCTCGGGGACGCTGATTTCACGACCGCGAGTGGGCCGACATGCCTTCCTCGCGAACAGGAGCATGGACCATGACAACGATCGATCACGGGCAAACCTCCGTTCACCCCGACATTCTCAAGCTGAGTGACACCGTGCTTACGCTGGCAACCCCGGACGAGGACATTCGGGGCCGAAAGGTCGTGGATGCCAAGGGCGAGTCTATAGGCGAGGTTGATGACCTTATGATCGACGCCGCCGAGAAGAAGGTTCGCTTCATCCGCGTCTCTTCCGGGGGCTTCCTAGGGATGGGAAAGAAGATTTTCCTTATCCCTGTCGATGCCATTAGCCAGATCGAAGACAATGCCGTACATATTAACCACGAACGCGATAGATTCCTGGGTGCGCCGGGCTACAACCCCGAAGTGACTGATCGCGCCTATCTCGCCAGCCTTTATGGTTACTGGAACTACTCGCCATATTGGCAGGACGGCTATTCCTACCCGCCCTATCCCAAGTACTCTCCGACGAAGATGTTGATGTGATCCTCGACGACCTCACTCTTGATAGTGTTCATGTGGACGGGCCGCGGCGCACCATGCGCCGCGGCCTGCGTTTTGTCAAACGTTGAAACTGATACACGCACGAAGCCAACACCAACCCGCACCGACTCATCTCAGGCCCGACGTGAAGCGCTCTTTGAGAATCGTTTTCGGCTGAGAACAGGCTGGTGTTGAATAATCCACCGAAGGCAATGCGGTGTTGGTCTTAGAAGCTGTTTCAAAACCAAGGAGTGGGAAGCCTAGAGACGGGTTGAAAACCTATCCAACTGGAAATCTGAGGATTCTGATAAAGACGTTTAGAGTCCCGTCCGCCCCGCCAAGCTCCCGACCACCGCGATCAGGTCGTGCGGATCGACGGGTTTAGCCATGTGGACTTGAAAGCCCGCCAGCAACGTGCGGCGGCGATCTTCCGGGTTTGCGAACGCGGTCAGCGCGATCGCTGGCAGATGACGGGCGTTGACGCCGTCGGCACGCAGGCGACGTACGAGCGAGTAGCCGTCCTCGCCGGGCATCCCTAGGTCGCTGACCAAAATATGCGGGAGCGGGTTGTTCCCGCCCTCGCCTCCGCGAGCAGCTGCCTGAAATCCGGCTTCCGCCGACGCCGCGGTCGAGACGATCGCGCCAGCAGATTCGAGCGCCATGCGGGAGATGTCTCTGGCATCCTCCTCATCGTCCACCACCAGCACACGCAGGTCGTTGAGCCCGACGGGAACGTTCGCGGCTGTCGAGACTGGTTTCAGTTCAGAAGAGGAGAGCGTGTCAGTGATCGGCAGTTCCAGGGTAAAGGTCGCGCCCAGCCCCTCGCCGGCGCTCCTTGCCGTGGCGGTCCCGCCGTGCAGCTCCGCGATGTGCCACACGATCGTGAGCCCGAGCCCGAGCCCACCAAACATCCGTGTGGTGCCGTCGTCGGCCTGCTTGAAGCGTTCGAAGATATATGGCAGAAACTCTGGACGGATTCCTCGCCCTGAATCGCTGACTATCACCCGGGCTCGGTCGCCCGCGCGCTCTAGGCGCACGCTCACTTTCCCGTCTTTGGGCGTGAACTTGACCGCGTTGTTGAGCAGGTTGAGGATCGCCTGGCTGACCCGGGCGGCGTCGCAGGAGACGGTGAACGACGCGAGGCTCGTCGCCGGGTCGACCGTGGTATCGAGTGTGATTCCCTTGGCCTGGGCAGCCGGGCGAACCGCGTCCGCGGCGCCGAACACGAGGACGGCGAGATCGCACGGGCGGCGGTCGAGCTCGAACTTTCCCGAGACGACCCGAGCCACGTCCAGCACGTCTTCCATCAGCTTGCCCTGAGCCCGAGCGTTACGCTCGATGACGGCCAGCCCATGATCGACATCAGCGTCGATCGTTTTTCCGTCGGCAGCGGCCCGGGCCCGCAGCATCACGGCCCAGCCCAAGATCGCATTGAGTGGGGTGCGCAGTTCGTGGGCGAGGGTCGCCATGAAGATGTCCTTGCTGCGGTTGGCGACCTCGGCCTGCTCGTGGGCCGCGCGCTCGCGGGCCAGGATTTGCTCGCGTTCCTTCGCATGGATCACTCGCTCGGTGATATCACGGATGTTGCACTGGATGACCGTGTGGGGCCCTTCTTGATAAAGATTGCTGACGAACTCGACGTCGCGTCGGCGGCCCGTGCGAGTTTCCAGGGGGAGACCCTCGTAGCGAATTTTTCCCGCTTTAAGAAGCCGTTGAAAGGATTGCCTGCTCTCTTCCTGATCCTTCAGCAGCCCGATCTCGAAGAGCTCTTTTCCGACTAGGTCGGCCAACGGGGTTTCGAGCAGTTCTTCCATATAGGGGTTGGCGTCGGTGATCTTGCGGGTCTTGGGGTCGAGGAGAAGTATGCCATCGTGGGCGCTCTCGAAGAGCCGCCGATAGCGGACCTCCGAGGCCTCGGTCTTGCGCTCGATCTCGCGCCGCTCAGAGATATCGCGGAAGATCATCACGACGCCGATGACCTCTCCCTTGGTGTTTGCTTCGCCGGACGGATTCGGGGTGGGCGTCAATTCGATCGGCGCGGCGCTGTCGTCGATATGGATTTCCGTGCCATCTCGGCGGATCAGCACGGTGTGATTGGCCAACCCGACAATTGCTCCCATGCGTAGCGCCTTGTCAACTGGGCTCTCGACAACCATCCGCGTCTCCTCGTTGACGATGTTGAAGACCTCGGACAAAGGCCTGCTGCCAACCCCGCCAGCAACGCCCGTGCTGCCTTTCGTGGCCTCGGCCAGAGTCCAGCCCGTCAAGTTTTCCGCGACCGGGTTGAGATAGGTCACCCGGGCTTGATTGTCGGTCACGATCACCCCGTCGCCAATACTCCGGAGCGTGACTTCGAGCGCGAGCTGATTGACCTTTGCCAAGGTCTCCGCGACGCGGCGTTTGGTGATGTCCTCGATCGCCAGCAGGATCAGCCCGGGGCTCTGCCCGCTTTCCATTCCCGTGCCAGTTACACGCCGGGCGTTGAGGATCATGCTTCGGTATCCGATCGGCGGCGGGAAGGTGTGCTCGACCGCGAAGTCGTCGAAGTGCGATTCCTTGGGCAGAATTTCTTCGAGGAGCTTTCGCAACGCGGGAATGTCCCAATCCCCCCCCCCGTTGCCGTGGCCCGCGCTTCCATCGCGGTTGCCAAGGTTGTAGATCTTTCGACCGATCGTCCGCTCGGGTGTAGCTGAGAAGCTCGCGTAGAAGCAGCGGCTCGCCGCTATCACAGTCAGGTTCGCATCGAGAACCAGCAGCGGGTCGCGGACGGTGTCGATAATGTCTCGTTGGTAAATCATGGATTGGTCCGTAGTTGATGAGGCTCGGGCGACTTGGCCGGGAGGTTGAGAGTGGACCCGAGCCGCGTGGCTCGTTCGCGTGCCACGCGCCAGAGCGCGTGGATGATCTCGTCGGGCTCACTGCGTTTACCGAAGAGCTTCATGGTGCGCGCGAGCTTTGCGGCCGCTCTAGTCGCGGCGTGGTCGTACCTGCTGAAGGCGACCACGTGACACAATGGAACTTTTTTGTTCAGTGCGCGAATCGCTTCCAGCGGTATCTCGCCGGGTGTCGAAAGGTCTGCCACTACGACGTCCGGCCGGCGCCCAACGACTTCGCTAAGGATCTCTTCAGAGCTGTTCAGCGTGCCGACGTCTTCAAGATCGAACTGCCCGCGCACGAGCATGGAGAGCATTTCGGTGTTGCCCAGCGAGTCGTCGACGCAAAGCACTCGCGTGCGTTGAGGCTGGGAGATAGTTGGATAAGTATGCATTGGGCGGTGCCACGAAATACGAAAGAAGCCAAGTCTGTCGATTCCCACAAACTCGATTCCCGCGAACGGAAAGCCGCCATCCGCACTATTGCACGCCGGGACACGAGCTGACGCGAGCGAACTTGCGAACTGTAGCAAAAGCCGAGAGACTCATGCCGTCGGATCGAACCCGCCCAAGATATGGCGGAAGTTTCCCCTAATGCCACCGCAGGTGCCAGCATCGCTGCGCTCAACCCGCAGCTCTGATCCGGCCTGAAACAAAACCTTCCTATTCTCGCCGTTCAGGGTGGCACGTCGCCCGCACCGCGCTTGGTGCGTGCAGTGCTGAAGCATTCGACGCAGGTCGACCGCGCTGACGCGCCGAGTCGGTGCGAAACCGACAGGGCGATATCGAGGGTTTTTGAGCTTTAGGATGAGGAATATCGCGCGGGCGTTAAGCGTGAGCGTCAGGTCGATGTTTAACGCGATGCACGGGAGATCGCACGTTGCCATCGTCCAAGACTGCCGTAAGGATAATTTCCCTCAACGGGTCTTCCACGCAGAATTGAGATGGACGTGGGTGTAGCGGCGGGGTACCGTGACTCTGCATCGAGGTATTAAGGCCTCGACACTGTCTTCCAAGAAAAGGGTTTTAACATGGCAACGATGACTACGAACACTCACACGATCGACATCAACGGCATGTCCGGCGAAACGTGCGTGCAGAAGGTCAAGACGGCCCTTGACGGCGTTGACGGCGTAACCACCGATTCGGTGCGCGTTGGCAAGGCCATGATCCATTGCGATACTTCGACGCAGTGCGCCGCCGCGTGTTCGGCGATCAACGCAGCAGGTTATAAAGCCAAGGAAGCTCAGGGCTCGGCTGGTGCATCCACGTCGAACCAGCCCGGTGACAAGCCTGGGAGCGCTGGCGGTTCGCCGCAGTCCAAGGGCGGCAACGAAATGATGAGCGAGGGCGGCGGCGGTTCCAAGAATGCCGGGTCCGGAACGAACAAGCCGGAGCAGCAGGCCGGGAACGCGAACGCCAAGCAGGGCACCGCTGGTTATACTGGCGCGCAGAATAAACCTTCCAACGGCTAAGCTCGCGACCGAAGTAACGGTCAGACGAGACCGCTCGGTTCGTGACGGTGAGATGAAAGCGACCCAGGCTTCTCGCGAGACGTTTCAGCCGCCGCACGAATAACCTACTCACAGAAGAGTTGACCGTCTGGACGCCGAGCTCGGCTTGGCGTCCAGAACGGTCATTTGAGTAAGAGTAAATATTACAGCGAGTCGAACAGCCGCGGGCATGGTTGATTGGAGCTGTCTATGGTCGAGGGCGATTATGACCATTCTGAGATGATTGAGAGGCTCAAAACCGCGCGTGCCTCGATACAGGCCATCGCTAGCAAACTGGGCTCTGGGCACACAAGCTTGAGCCATAAAGCAGGCGAGTTCGGAGGCGGCACGATTAGTGACGAGGGGGCTCAGACTCAGATTGGTATCGACTCAGAGCCGAAAGAGTAAGTCGTTGATATCTGTGGCGAGTGTTTTGTTTGTGGCGCGGGTAGTGCGTGTTGAAGTGCCAGAAAGTTCCTGGGTGAGTGGCTGGTTTTCCCCGTAGGGATCGCACAGCCGCCATAAGAAGTGCGAAGAGTTCATTAAGGAGCATGCTCATGGGTCTCATCTTGTTGATCGTTCTTGTTCTTTTGTTGATTGGTGCGTTGCCCACTTGGGGGTACAGCCGCAAGTGGGGTGCGGCTCCCAGCGGCGGGCTCGGGCTGATACTTGTGGTGGTCATCGTCCTGCTCCTGCTTGGCGTGATCCCTCGCGGGTTCTAGCCTAAGTTTGGCGTAGCGCGAGTTGTTGTCTCTCCGTGCTCGATCTTCGGATCAGAGCTCATAATACTTTCCCTTACAGAAAGATCATAAAGTCATGTTTGACAGAGCAAAGTCAGCCGGAACGGCCGTTCAGAGCGAAACCCAATCCTTCAAGAGTAACGTGCAGGGGCTTGGAGACGATTTGGGACATGTGAAGGATGACATTGTCGGGTTGGGGCATGACGTTGCTCACACCGCGAGGTCTGGCGTTGCGGCCGCGAGGGCGGGGGCATCTCATGCCGTGGACGCCGCGAGAGAACGCGGCGACGAGGCCCTTGAAGCGCTCAAGCATCAGGTTTCTTCCCGCCCACTGATGAGCCTCGGTGTCGCGCTCGGCGCGGGCGTGGTGCTGGGTATGCTTCTCTTTCGGCCGAGGAGCTAAACCTGAAACGCTTGGCTGAACTCATCGTGCGCGTGTCCGACCTCGTCGAGGCGGAGGGTCGAACATTACTTTCGACTCTCCGCGCCGAAGGGATGTGGGTGCGCGGTTACCTGGCACGAATGGGCATCGGTGTTGTCTTGCTCGTCGCGGCTTCGGTACTTGTCGTTGCGGGGTGTGGACTCATCTGCGCATCGTGTTTTCTGTGGGTTCAGCCGCTCCTAGGCTCGGCTGCGGCGGCGGGGATCACTGGCGCGGTGACACTTCTTCTAGGAATCCTTTCATCATGGATCTTTTATCGCATCGCCCGGGTATGACGACACTCGAAGCTAAGCGGCGGTTGCTGGACTGGGCGGAGACCCGCGATACGCAGCGTGCACCGCGAATGAACCCGCTCAAGGCGATTGCGATCGCTGGCGCGGGGGTAGTGCTGGCCGGGCTGGCACTGCGGCGCGGGAAAGGGGGTGTCGGGCGGGTGGCTGTGCTGGCGTTCATCGTTCGTGGTCTGCCGTGGATTGTGCCGATGGTTACTAAGGCGTTGGCAGCGTCAAAGCTCGGTCGGTCGTGAGGGAGGAGCCGACATCGGCGTAGCTGTTTTGGTTGTCAAGAGCTAGCCTCAGCAGGAGGCCGTCATATTAACTTCTCTGTGAAAGGATCGCACATGCTTCGCTGGGCAATTGGTTTTCTTGTGTTGGCGTTAATCGCTGGTGTTCTGGGTTTCGGCGGGATCGCTGGCGATGCCACTTCGATCGCGCGGATCTTGTTCTTCATATTCATAGTCATGTTTCTGGTGGGGCTGGTCTACAGCCTAGTGACGGGGCGAAGGTTGCCATCGCCGTAACCGATTAGCGCATGTGGTTGAACTGAGATGCCGACGAGCTCTCTAAGCTTTAGTATTTTACACAGCCGCAGTTCTGCGGTGCGGCGGATCGTATCAACGTTGCAGCTGTGGTGCCTCTTGAGTTCGAGAAGAAGCTGTTCACGCGCATAAGTAAGTTTAATTCCGTAGATCCTGCCGTAAAATTCTCGCAATTTGAGGCTCTCACTTCCGCAAATGCGATGGTGAACCTCATCAACCATCTTGACCAACCGGTTGAAGAGCTTGGATTCTAATCGGGGAAAATATCTTGAACGAAAGGGGCGATGTCCGAGGTCAGTGCGCTGAGGGAAGTTAAGCTGGCTCGTGGACTCCATACGAGGAGATTCTCTGACTTGTAGCGGTCAATTACCGAGTCAATGACTAGGAAGAGGCGATTACGCTTCCCCACGATAACTCCTTCGAGTCCGGATGCCCAGTCGCACGCGGGGTATCCCTCAGGCAAGCGCATCCTGGAACATACCACTCCGGCTATGGCTTCTGCCAACCACGCAACGTGGGAGACTGACCACCTGCCGTTGGCGGGTGCGAGTGGGTGGGGGTATGGGCGCGAGCTGTCGCCCTTCTTTATCGATGAGTTTGTCGACCGAAAGATCATTCGGGCAAGTGTTTCGACGAACCGATGTAAAACCCGGAGCCCTCAGATGAGCAACGTATCACGCGTCGCGGAAGATAGCATGAGAACTGCCATAGCTCCAACCGGCGGCTGGGTCCGACAAGCTGCAGCTCTGGGCGCATGGCTTGCATTCTGTTATGCCGCGGCCGCGACAGGCTTCTTCGTATCCCAGGGCGAATGGTTCGCTCGCCTGAAAACACCATCATGGAATCCACCATCGTGGCTCTTTGGCCCGGTGTGGACACTGTTGTACGCGATGATGGCCGTCGCGGCTTGGCTGGTGTGGAGGAATGGCGGTTGGAAGGCACATCGGTGGGCACTCGGAATCTTCAGCCTGCAATGGCTATTCAACGCGCTGTGGACACCGTTGTTCTTTGGAGCGCATCTGATCGGGATTGCCTTCATTGACATTATGCTGCTGTGGACCGCCCTGCTGGCCACGTGCGTGCTTTTCTGGCGAGTAAGCCGGCCTGCGGGCGCTCTGCTGGCTCCCTATCTTGCTTGGGTGTCGTTCGCTGCAGTTTTAAACTATTCGATATGGCGACTAAACCCGTGAAAAGCACACGCCAAGAATGAATAGATTCTCGCCACGCCGCCCGTGGAAGATTGTTCAGCGACGCTGGACGTGGCCGCGCTGAAAGCCAAGGATGCGTATTGCCGGGCAGCGAACTGCATCTCTGTCGGCCACCGTATCTCTGGGCAAACGTCCTGCTTGAACGACCTCTGACCCGGGAAGACGTAACGCCGTTGCTCGTCGGCCACCGGAGAACGACGCCGGGGCAGAACTGGATCTACGCGCACCTCAACCGTGTTATAAAAAAATACGAACTCAATATGATCTACGTCTTGTACCGCGGCAAGGCTGACCCGCAGTTGTTGGGAACACCTACCTCAAAGGCACGTACGCCGAGGTCTGCCCAGAGATCACCTAGGACGAGGCGAGTCTGCGCAATTTGTTCAGGCAGTTCTGTTTCCCTGGCGAGATCCCGAGTCACGCCTCGCCAGAATGCCCGGGCTCGATCCACGAGGGTGGTGAATTGGGCACTCACTCAGTAACTCGTTCGGCGCAATGTTCGATAATCTCGATCTTATTGTCGCGTCCGTGCTCGGTGATGGAGAAGCTGAGACGAGACCGCTCTGGACGGCGTGGCACACCAACAAGTTCCTCAAGGCGGCGACCGACGGCGCTGTTCTGCCGGTCGTACCGACCGGAGAAACTGTTGGACGCGTAAGGCCGACTGTACGCTGACCTTGCAAATCTTCCGCCGGAGGCTATCCATCGCACGGGCGCGAACTCGCACGCGAATGGCGAGCTTCTGCTTTGTTATCTACAAATGCCCGACTTTCGTGACTACGCGGTCGAGGTGCTAATGCCCGGGGTGCGAGGCATCGGTGACATCCGTGTATTCGGCGGTTTCCTCCGCGATATCGCGAAACTAAACAGTGTGCAACGCAACTTCCGGGTCTTCGGACCCGGTGAGACGCTTTCGAACGGTCTGGGAGCGGTCTTCCAGGTCACAGCACGACAATGAGAAGCGGATACACAACCAAACGATGAGTTCCTTGCAACCGACGGTCGCGTGATGGAGATAGGTCGGTGCACACTATTGCGAAGGCTGGCTCGAGAGATATCTGCTGGCCGGCCAGCACGGCCTGTTCAACAGTTACGAAGCGTTCATCCACATTGTCGATTCCATGTTCAACCAGCACGCCTAGTGGCTGAAGGTGACCGCGATATTGCCGTGGCGCCAGTCGATCGCCTCGCTTAATTATCTGCTCGCGTCGCATGTCTTGCTGCAGGACCACAACGAGATTACACACCAGGACCCAGGCTTTATCGATCTTGTGGTCAATAAGAAAGCCAAGGTTGTTCGAGTCGATTTGCCGCCAGACGCCAACTGCCTGCTCTTGGTGATGGACCATTGCCTCCGCTGCCGTCACTATATGAACGTGGTGATTGCCGGAAAGCACCCGGCCACGCAGTGGCTGACGATGAAAGAAGCTGTAGCCTACTGCTCCAAAGGCATCGAGATCTGGCCCTAATCTAGCAGCGACCAGTTGAGCAAGCCGGACGTGGTCATGGCCTGTGGCGGAGATGTGCCGACGCTGGAGACGATGGCCGCGGTCTCGATCACGCGAAAGCACCTGCCGGAGCTGAAGGTTCGGGTCGTGAACGTCGTGGACCTTATGCGTCTCTAGCTGGCGAGCGAGCACCCGCACGAGCTGAGCGGCACCGCGTTTGATGAGCTCTTCACGAAGAACACGCCGGTCAGCTTCGCGCCGTTTGTGAGTTCGTTCTGGTATTGCTAGAAGCGGTAGACGAGCGTGTCGCGGCTGTCGTCGGTCTACTCGACGATATCGACCAGCTTGCCGAAGAGCTTGTTGAAGATATCCACAAGTTCCTTTGACCTCTTTCTTCTCATGATCCGTTGGCGGTGGTGCGTGTTCGTCTTCTTCCTCTTCGGGTGGCCGCTCTTTCAGCAGCCTTGGTTGCCGAGGCGACTGTTTCAGAGGACCAGGTTGGTCCAATTCAGGCCGCCCAAGGCGATAGGCGGCACCGCGCGCCCGGCGCTCCGCCTCAACAAGGCGAAGAGATGTCGCCACGGGTGGAGCGCCGCCCGGGTCTTCGCGGGCCAAGCGCAACTCGTGGAAGGCAATTCGTTTTCTCTATTCTGCCCCGGCGGGGTAAAGGGATCAGACTACCAACCATGCGAGACGAGCGCGTCGTAGGCGTTCAAGACAGATTCTCCGGTCGAGCCGCGTTCCCACGCGCGGCCGTCTTCGCCGCGACGGTCGGGCTTGATATGGCCGGTGCCGGTGAAAGTGCTCAGCATGTACTCGGCGTCCTCGCGGTCGATGCCGTAGAGGATGAAGTAGGCGGCGTCAAGTTCGGCCCGGAGCTCTGCCCGCTCCTTTTCCTTCCAGATGTGGACGCCGTCACCCCGGCCGCCGGTGAAGCCGCAGGCGTTGGCCAGCGAGATCATGTCCTCGGCGGTGCAGGAGAGTTTGAGGACGCGCTCGCTGATCCAGTGTTCGAGGGTTTCACGCTTGGACCACGGGCACTTGCCCTCGTAGGTGTCGGGGGGCAGCGTGGGAAGCTGCTGAATCAGGAAATAGCTTAAGTTCACGCCTCCGATTTTTTGCCGAGCGATGAAGTCGTAGACGGACGAGTTGAAGTTGGCGAGCAGGCAAGCGACCAGCCTCCCGGCCATCTCCTCGGGAAAGAGCACAATCGGAGCAGAGTGGCCGACGGCAGTGACGGGCACGAAACTCGCGATCATGGTGCGACTGTTCGTAGGGCTCGTGACGTTCTTGAACGCGAACAACGCCCCCTGCGAGCACGCGGGGATTCGCTGTGCCACGTCCGCCGGGCTTACCCACCATCTTGGAACCACGCGGAACTCGGGATTCTGGTGCCCTACTAGGGAGGTCGCGGCCTTCTGCCCCTTTCGAATCCAGTTCGCGCCTTCAACAACGATGCTTGCGGCGCGATGGTCGAACGCTTGAATCATCTTCGCTTCGTAAAGAGGTCCAAACTTGCTCTTTCCCCGCACCCATTCATTTCCGTCAAGCGTGTACCCGTCCACTTGGAGCTTCGCGGGGTCAGCAAAGTGTCCTGCGTCTGTGGACTGATCGAACATGCGCAAGAACGAAACGCCCCACGGGTTGCCGCCCTGCTTGCGGTTCTCGTCGATCAGGATCGGGATTCGCTTGTAGATGGCCTTGGTCAGGTCGGCGTCGCGGCGGGTGCGGAAGATGGGGCAGGTGCGGGTGTTGGGGTTCAGTAGCGCCATGTCGGCGGCGGTCAAGGGGATGTGCCGCTGCTTGTAGACGTCCGACGTTTCCTCGACGCTGTGCGCGAA
>ENA-ORBV01006914-ORBV01006914.1-microbial-mat-metagenome-genome-assembly--contig:-NODE-6914-length-19756-cov-9.345546_pt1 | contig 19756 bp, 14 predicted proteins | sample MGYA00237777_ERZ505514 | MGnify/ENA primary metagenome ERZ505514 (study PRJEB26160, sample SAMN06269048) | microbial mat metagenome | isolation source: Oligotrophic lake microbial mat | place... | reverse complement strand
CCTCTCTATTCGTCGGCAGCGTCAGATGTGTATAAGAGACAGGGCATGAGGCGCCGGGGATTTACGCGTAACTTTTGCCCGTTCATTTCGTATAACGCGGGTGACCAATCTCTGGGCCGATCTACGTTATGCGATGCGCACGCTGCTGCGGAGTCCGCTGTTTGCGACGGTGGCAATCCTGTCGCTGGCGTTGGGGATTGGGGCTAATACCGCAATCTTCACGTTGATTGACCAGATTCTGCTGCGCCAGTTGCCGGTGAAGGATCCGGACAGCCTGGTGATGCTGTTCCAGCGGGGAGCGCATAACGGGAACAATATGGGTGACCGGATGCAGTCCTATCCGATCTACCAGGACTGGCGGACGAAGGCGGCGCCGCTCGCGGATGTGTTGTGCCGGCGGCTGGTATCGACGTCGGTGAGCGTCGATAACCAGACGGAGAGGGTGGACGCCGAGATGGTTTCGGGGAACTACTTCACGATGCTGGGAGTGGGGGCGGCTGTAGGGCGCGTCCTTAACTCGAAGGAAGACGACCAGGTGTACCAGGGACATCCGGTGGCGGTGTTGAGCTACGACTACTGGGTGAATCGGTTCGCGCGCGACTCAAAAATAGTGGGCAAAAAAATTCTGGTCAATAACTACCCGATGACGATCATCGGCGTGTCGGCGGAGGGATTCGCGGGACTGGATCCGGCGAAGTCGCCGCAGATCCGGGTGCCGATTTTGATGAAGCCGGTGATTGTGCCGGAGTGGAGCTGGATGGAGATGGCCGACCGGCGGACGCGATGGGTCCAGGTGTTCGCGCGGTTGAAGCCGGGGTTTACGGCGGAGAGCGCGGCGGCTCCGTTGCAGGTGTTGTTCCGGCAGATCCGGGAATTCGAGATGACAGAACCCAAAGCGAGGAACTGGTCGCAATTCGGGCGGGCCGAGTTCATGAAAGGGACGATTAATGTGGAACGGGCGGATACCGGGTATTCGGGGCTGCGGAACAACTTCTCGAAGGCGCTGATTGTGCTGATGTGCATGGTTGGCTTAGTCCTTTTTATAGCCTGTGCGAATGTCGCCAACCTACTCATCGCGCGGGCGTTTTCAAGACAGAAGGAAATAGCCGTTCGATTGTCAATTGGAGCGACTCGCGGACAACTAATACGGCAGTTTTTGGTGGAGAGTTTACTGCTATCGTTCGCGGGCGGGGCGGCGGGCATCGCCTTAGCGATGGCGATGACGCGGGGTCTGTTGGGGTTAATACCGACGGAGGGCAATCCGCTGCTGATTAAACCGGAACCGGATTTGCGAATTCTGCTGTTTACATTGGGTTTGACGATGCTTACAGGAGTGCTGTTTGGGCTATTACCGGCCCTTCGGGCGAGCAGGCCGGACTTGTGGAGCACGTTGAAAGACACGGTCGGCTCGATTGCTGGAGCGGGCAGTTCGTTGTATCTGCGAAAGGGGTTAGTGGCGGCGCAGGTGGCACTTAGTTTCCTGTTGCTATTCGGAGCGGGCTTGTTTGTGCGGAGCCTGCAGAACTTACAAAAGACGGATACGGGATTCCGCGACATCGATAACTTAGTTACCTTTCAGGTGTCGCCGGCGCTGAATGGGTATGACGCGCCCCGGACGGTGCAGTTCTACCGGGATTTGTTGGAACGTCTGCGCGCGGTGCCGGGAGTGCGGTCGGCCGCATTGGCAGCGGTGGCCTTGCTGCATGGATCGGAGTGGGACAGCGGTCTATCCGTGGAGGGGCATCAGGCGAAGGACGGGGAAGATATGCAGGGTTTTATGAATTCGTTGTCGCCCGGGTATTTCGAGACAATGGGGATTTCGATTCTGGAGGGACGGGATTTCGAGGTGAAGGATCAGAAGGAAAAGGCGACCGTGGCGATTGTGAACCGGCGGTTTGCGGAGTACTATTTTGGGGAGAAGAGCGCGGTCGGCCGGCATATAGGCTTCGGGAACGCTCCCGGAACGAAACTGGACATCGAGATTATTGGCGTAGTGGCGAATACTTTGTACGAGGGTCCGCGGGAGGGTTTGCGGCGGCAGGTTTTCGTTCCGAATTATGGGAAAGGCGGTGTGGCATTTTATGTACGCGCGGGGATGGGATCGGCGTCGGTATATGGCGCGGCGAGGTCGGCTGTGAAGGAGTTGAATGCGGCGATGCCCGTGTACGAGTTGAAGACGCTGGGCGACCAGTTGGACCAGACGCTACTGACAGACCGGTTGATTGCGATGCTATCGGCGGGGTTCGGAATGCTGGCGACGCTGCTCGCGGCCGTGGGATTGTACGGCGTGATGGCGTTTGTGGTGGCGCGGCGGACGAAGGAGCTGGGAGTGCGGATTGCACTGGGGGCGCAGCCGGGACAAGTGTTGTGGCTGGTGATGAGGGAGGTGCTGCTGCTATTGGCAATCGGACTGGCGGTGGGCGTCCCGGCGGCGATTGGGCTGGGGCAATATGTGTCGACGCAGTTGTATGGGGTGAAGACGAACGACCCATGGCTGGCGATTGGGACGATGGCGGTTTTGGCGGCGGTGTCGGCGGCGGCTGGTCTGATACCGGCGCGGCGGGCGACCCGGGTTGACCCGATATTGGCGCTGCGATTTGACTGAAGTGATATCTTGGTAGCCAAGACCGGGGCGTGAACGCGCCGGTCCGGGAGGGGCGACGCAGGATGCGTAAATATAGCCAGATATCGGTCAAAATTCCCGGAAATGTGTTCGACATGTTTCTGGCCAGAGTATCTGAACTGATCGGCGGCGAATGGCGCCGGGATCAAGCCGCTGAGGAGGAAACCGGCGCGATTAGCGGAGGCGCGGGAGTTAGTTATTTATTCTACGTACGGACGAACGAGCCGAAGACCGACGTTGTGTTCCTGTACAATGACGGCCAACTGACGCTGAGTAATATCTTTACGACGGGCCAAGGCATTACTGAGGCCGTCCATGCCCGTATCAGCGAGGAATTTTGGAACGCGGGAATGAAGCAAGCATGCCAGGAACTGGGGCTTGACGGGAAGCATACGCCGGCGAGGGATGTGAAGCCGGAGGACGGCTTGCCGCCAGGCGTGGCGTATGCGCTAAAGCTTTTTGGATTGGGCGCGAATAAGAGTACGGGGTCGGCCGATCCGGATGATATGGAGTCCTGGTGTAAGTTTCTGGCGTTGTTACATACGACGGGAACGGAGATGGATGAGTCTAGATTGAGCGCGTATCTCAAGGAGAAGAAGTTTCCGCCAAAAATAGTAACTGGTCTTTTGGCCGAGTACGAACTGGCAATGGCGTTGTTACCGCTCTATGACGAGATGCTAGCGGGAAGGGCCGCACCCAAAGTGCAGTAACTAAGCCGGAACGGCGCCGAGCCCCGCGCCGGTCAATTCGGCCGTGCGCAGAGATCCATTTTTAATGATAAACACGCCGGGGTGCGTCTTGGCCCAAGGGGCGTTAGCGGCGGGCAGATATTGTCGGGAATTAGCTTCAATCCCGGACACACCGGGAACGTGCGACGCGATGCCGGCGGAGTGAATCAGCGACGCGCCGGGACAAGTGAGATCCTGCACGCAGAGGAACATTTTGTACTTCTGTCCAGCGGCGGCCATGAGCATCGCCTGGCTCTGCCCTTTGCACGCCTTTAAGGCCACGCCGGTGTAGCCCATTTCCCGGGCGAGGAGCAGAGTTTCAAGGTCGGTCAACGATTCATCAATGACGACAGGCCGGAGCTTAGCGGCTTCGTGCATGAGGTTGGCGCGATTGGCTTTCAGATCGCGTGCGGTGGGCTGCTCAATGTACTCAATACGGGTGAATCCTTTGGGCGTCTTTTCCTTCACCTTGCGCAGGAATTCGAGCAGGTACTCGACATTGGGGCAACGCTCGTTGAAGTCGACACAGTAGCGCCAGTCGATAGAAGGACGCGTCTCTTGCGCGATGCGGTCAATATCGACGACGCGGTCAATATCCCAGTTCAATTCGTCGCCCTGGAGCTTGATCTTGATGTGATGCAGGCCGTTGAATTCGATCCATTCGGAAAGGATTTCCGGAAGGCCGTCGCCCACGGGCTTTACGACGTCCTTGGCGGTGAGGGGATCGGACCCGCCGACGGAATGATAGAGATTAACGGACGTCCGGGGCTTCTTGAGGAGATACTTGTCCAAACGCTCGCCGCGAAAATCGGGACCGAGGAACGCCGACAGATCGGGGCCCAGGAGATCCGGGCCGTAAGTGTCGTAGCAGTTGCGGCGGTGGGCTTTGCCGAAGGCGTCGTGGATGGCCCCATCAATGGCGCTGGCGGTGACAAGCGTGCAGAGTTTGGGGATAGGGGCCGCTAGTTTGAGTTCGGCGCCGACGGTGGCGGTGGCTTTGAGATATTCGGGCTCAAGCGCGGTGTTGATCTCGATGGGATGCCCGTACTCTTTGTAGCCGGCGGTCAACGGGGCAAGTTTAGCGGCGAGGTGACGCATGGCGCCCAGGGTTATGTCGTAGGGCATCGTGCGGGATGGGAATGCCCAGACGTTGCTCAGCGGCATGGAGCCGAAGCCTTTGGCGATTTTACCGGCGCGAGTGCGAACGGTGCATTCGACGTTGAGTACTGTCGCCCGGTCGACGGCGACACCGCCGAACTTGTACGGAGCTCGGTAGCGGAAGTCTTCGAAGGAAATCCGGACGTCTTCGATTCTTATGTCCGTTGGCTTGCCGGTCTTCGCAAGCACCATCAATCCCGCCATGCCGCCAAGTAAACCACGCCGAGTTGTCTTCCGGATCATTCCAACATGTCTATCACGTTTCCGGAGATTTCAGTAGTTCGCCATCCGTTTTCGAAGGGGCCTCGTATGAATAGGCGAACCGGGAACCACCCGGTGACAGAAACAGAAAAACTCATGATTCGTGGTTATGTACTGGCGCTGTGGCGCTGTGCGGCACAGCCGCGATCGCCAAGAACCCGATGGTGGGCGGCCAGGAGATGTTCCAGGCAAAGAACATCGTTGAAAATGCCATGAATTCGGTCGATGATACGACACTCGTAGCGGCCGTGAAGGCGGCTGAATTAGTAGGCACGCTGCAGAGCCCAGGGCCGTTCACGGTGTTCGCGCCGGTGAACAGCGCATTCGCCAAACTGCCCGCTGGCACCGTTGAGACGTTTCTAAAACCGGAGAATAAGGACACCTTAGTCAAGGTGCTGACTTACCATGTCGTGGCTGGGAAGTTATCCGGCGCCGATCTGAAGACGCAGATCAAAATGGGCGGCGGCAAGGCGATGTTGAAGACGGTTGCAGGCGGTTCATTGTGGGCGATGATGGACGGCAAGAACATCGTGCTGAAGGATGAAAAGGGCGGGATGTCCAAGATCACTCAGGCCGATGTGTTCCAATCGAACGGCGTGATTCATGTGCTCGATACCGTCGTGATGGACAACTAAAACGGGGAGAAGCGGAACGGCGGTGAAATCTGGCAGTATGGTAGGTTCGTATGAAAACCTCACCTGTTCAGCTTTCCGACCGGCAGGGCGTCATCGCCGTTCCGCCGCTTTGCCGCGACGCCTCCGGCGCGATTAACTGGGAAGAGAGCCGTCGCGTTGCCGACCATATCCAAGCGGGCGGCGTGACGCGGCTGATGTATGGGGGCAATGCGTTTCTCTATCACATTACGCTGGCCGAGTATGAGCAGTTACTGGCGTGGTTGACCACGCTGGACGACGCCCTGTGGTGCGTTCCGGCGGCGGGTCCGTCATACGGGCGATTGATGGATCAAGCTCCGCTGCTTCGACGCTACCGCTTCCCCTGCGCGATGGCGCTGCCGTGCGCCGATCCGCGGGACGCGCGGGGTTTGGAAGCGGGACTGCGCCGTTTTTCGGCGGAAGCCGAGACGCCGTTGATTGTGTATTTGAAGGATGAGAATAATTTTGGCGCCGATCTGATGGCGGGCCTGGATGCGGTGGCGCGGCTGGTGGCGGATGGCGTTTGCGTGGGTATTAAGTATGCCGTGGTGCGGAAGGATCCGTCGGTGGATGGCTATTTGACGGCGCTGCTGGAACGCGTGGATCGTCAAATGGTGGTGAGCGGAATCGGGGAGCGGCCGGCGATTATTCATTGGAATCAGTTTCAACTGGCCGGGTTCACTTCCGGGTCCGTTTGCGTCGCTCCGGCGTTGACGCAGGCCATCTTCGAAGCGTTGCGCGCGGGTGACACCGCTACCGCCGCCGCCATTCGCGAACGGTTTTTGGAGCATGAAGACCTTCGCGATGCGTGGGGACCGGCGCGCGTGCTTCATGCGTCGATGGCGCTGGCGGGGATCGCCGACACCGGGCCAATCCCGCCATTCGTCAGCGCGCTGAGCGAGGAACAACAGAGTCAATTGCGGCCCGCGGCTATCAAGCTGTGCGGCTAAATGTAGAACATCAAGCCATCGCCGTCCTGCGCGGTCTGGCGCGCGTCATCCATGCGGGTGCAAATCTGCGCGAGGGTGGTTCGGTCGAGGATGGCGGCCATTGCATCGCGGACCTCCCGCATTACCATGCGGGTGCCGCAGAAACGGTCGTCGACGCATTCATCGCACTTGCGGTACGCGGTTTCGCTGGCGCAAGGCAGCGGGGCGAGCGGGCCTTCCGTCAGACGAATGACTCGGCCCAAAGTAATCTGGTCCGGCGGCGACAGGAGGGCGTAGCCACCGCCCTTGCCCTTCTTGCTGCTGACCAGCCCTTCGCGCTTCAGGTATAGAAGAATGTTCTCCAGAAAGTCCTGCGGGATGGCCTCGGCTTTGGCGATAGTCGCGGACAACGTGGGCCCCTGGCCATATGTGCGCGATAGCGCGTAGAGGGCGCGGAGCGTATACTGCGTTTTCTTCGAGAGGGTCCGCATGCGGCGTCCGCGCAGCCGTTCAATCAGTCCTTCAGCGGCTTCACGCGAATGTTCTTGTAGAGGATCGTCGACTTCGGATCATGCGCCTGCAGCGCGAACGTGCCGCCGGCGCCGATCATGCGGCCGGGATTCCCCTTGGGTCCCTGCCAGTCCTCGGGCTGCGTCCAGTCGGACACCTTCCGGTCGCCGACGAAGATCTGCACACGCTTGCCCTGCACAATGATGTGTTCGGTGAACCATTCATCGTCGCGGAAGGCTTCTTTGTTGTCCTGCACGTTATAGAGGCCGCCAGTTTTCTTCCAGTCGCCATGGGAATTGTTCACCTGAACTTCAAAGCCCTTCTCGGGCCAACTGACATCCTGATAAGCGGTGTGAAAATAGATGCCGCCGTTCGAAACGGGCTTGGTCATAACGTCCACTTTCAGTTCGAAGTTCTTGAAGTTCGGCGCGCCTTTCTTGAAGGGTCCGGTGTAGTAAAGGTGACTGCGTTTGCCGTTGGCGACAATCACGCCATCCTTCACCTGGAAGGCATCTTCGTTTTCCTTGGCCTTGGTCCAGCCGGTCAGGTCCTTGCCGTTGAACAGAGCGGTGAAGCCCTTTTCAGGCTTGTCGGCGGCGAACAGAGCCCCTGCCGCTAGGCTTAACAATAAAACGTATCGCATCACTAGAATGTATCAATTTAAGGCCCGGCCCGTAATCGCCTGGCCGGGAAACGTGTTCGGCACGGTCTTGCCATCGCGCACCACGGCCACGCCGTTTACCAGCACATGGTCAATTCCCTGGGAGAATGCCAAGCCCTTTTCGAAGGTGGCGGCGTCGCGGACGCGAGCCGCGTCGAACACCGTAATGTCGGCGTCCGCGCCTACGCGAATACGGCCTTTGTCTTTCATCCGCGGCGAAATCGTTTCCAGGCGGCGTGCGGGCAGGATCGTCATTTTCCCCAACGCGTCCATTAAGCTCAGGACTTTTTCCTCGCGCACATACAGGCCCAGGACTCGAGAAAACGTCCCCGCGCTGCGCGGATGGGCGCGCGGCGAATACGGCATGCCATCGGAGGCGATCATCACGAACGGCGACGCCATTGCCCGCCGGATCCATTCGGGCTTCATCATGTGCATGATCACAACGCCGCCCTGCTTCCGGTACTTGGTGAACGTCTCCTCGTTCAACCGCTCGCCCGTCGTCTGCCACTGCAAGTCGCCATAGGAAATCCCCAACCGCTCCCGCCAATCGCCATCGAAAATCGTGGACTCCAGAAACGTCGACGCGGCCGTGTACGGATACGCTTCGGTGGTGATGTCCAGCCCCTGTTTCCGTGCCGACTCAATCAGGTCCAACACAAATGGCAACTGGCCCAGGCTCATGCTATTGACATGGACGATGTGCAGCGGAACGCCGGTGGCGGCGGCATTGGCGATCACTTCCTGCATCGCCTCCGGACCCATGGCCCGGACATGCGTGAACACCGGCGCCTTCCAGCGCTGGGCCATTTGAAAGACTCTGAAAATCTCCTCGCGCGTGGCCGCCGAGTAGTATTGCGTCGCCACGCCCAAACCCATGGCGCCTTCGCGTAGACCGCGCTCCATAGCCGCGCCGAGCAGCGTATATTCCTCCTCGTCGCGCAATGGCGAATAGCGGCCTTTGTTCATGACCTCAAAGGAAAATACGTCGGACCGCTGCCACGCCGCGCGCTCGGCGGCGAACTCGCGCATCGACATTGTACGCGTCGCCCCGTGGCTCACGGTCGCGCCGAAGTTGACGAGCGCCTTGCCCTCGCGTGCTTTTAGGAAACGCCCCACCTCCGGCACGCCGACCTCCAGTTCTAAAGCCGTGGTGACACCGTCATGCGCCTGATACTCATTGGATTCGGCAGACTGCCCATGGGCGTGCAAGTCAATGAAGCCAGGCGCCACCACGCGCCCCGCGGCGTTCAGGACCACACGCCCGGCGAGCCGGCCAGCGGAAACGGCGGCGATCTTTCCGTCCCGGATACCGACATCGCGCACGGCATCCAAGCCGCTCTCCGGATCCATCACGCGGCCGCCGGCGATCACGATGTCAAACGGCGCCTGTGCCGCGAGCGCACCGGCAAACAAAACGGCTATCAGTATTTTCATGCGCCAACTCCCGAGTGAATGCGGCTACCCGCCGGCTGCTCGCTCAAAATTCGCGCTTCATGATCCAACATTTGTTCCCACCGCGCTTTCACTTCTTCCGCTGGCGCCATCTTATATGCCAGCTTTAGAAACACCTTGTAGTGCCCCAATTCCGACGAAAACAGCGCCTTGTAAAAGGCAGCCAACTCTTCATCCGCCGTTGTTGACGCCAATACAAAAAACCGCTCGCAGGATCGCGCTTCAATCAACGCCGAAACGCATAGGCGGTCCAGTGTTTCGCCCGTTTTCCCGCTCCGCACCAATGATCGCAACGCCGAGGCGTAGAAACTCTTATGCCCGCGTTCCATGCGGCCGCCGCGCTTCATAAGCAGGCGCGTCACTTGCGATAAATGCGCCGTTTCATCCCGTGCCACGCCGGTCATCGTCTCCACCCAGCCCGGCGTCCATTCGTTGGGCCAACGCGTCATCAACTCCATCGCGTTCTGCGCCGCCTTCATCTCCAGGAACGCGTGGTCGATCAGAAGTGCGATCGGATCGGCGAGCGCCATCGGTCCCCACGCCAGCGGCGTGCGCGAGCGCAACGGCAGCGCCGCAATTCTCTCCATCAAATCAACTGCCACTCTCACAAGGTAACCCGAGTTGACACCGGGTGTTCGGATGGGTAGCGTAGTTCCAAATATATGCGCCTACTTTTGTTTGGTCTCGCCTTGTTTAGCCTTTCCGCTCAGGATTTCCGGTCGACCCTCGCCGGTACCATCACCGATCCGGCCGGCGCCGCCATTACCGGCGCGAAGGTCAAGGCCGTCAACCCCCAAACCAATGCCGCCGCCGAAGTGGCGTCCAACGATAGCGGGCGCTACTCCATAGCGTTTTTGATTCCCGGAAAATACGTTGTCACTGTCGAAGCCCCCGGCTTTAAGCAGTTCGTCCGGCAGAATGTCGAACTGCAAATCAGCACCAGCGTGGGCATGGACGTGCGGCTGGAGATCGGCGCAATAACGGATAGAGTTACCGTCACGGCGCAGATGTCCCAGCTCGAAACGGAGACCGCTTCACGCGGCGGTATTGTCGACAATGAACTGCTCGCCGGTGTTCCCAATGCCGGCCGCAATGTATATCACCTTGCCTTCGCCATGCCCGGCGTCCACAAGCCCTCCACTTCCCAAGCCACTGAGTTCAATCTCGATGGCCTCGCCAATTCGCGCACCGCCATTAACGGCGCCGCCAGCGGCACTGGCGGCACGGACTCGAATACCGATGTCCTTATCGACGGCACCAGCGCCACCAAGGGTGATCGGCAAGTTATTATGATCCCGGCGCTCGAATCGGTCCAGGAGTTCCGCGTCCTAACCAATATCTTCGACGCACAATACGGCCGCACCGGCGGCGGCATCATCACCACTACAACCAAGTCCGGCACCAACGCGTTCCACGGCGCCGTCTTCAACCGCTACTTCGATCAACGCCTGGGCGCGAATAGTTGGGCCAACAACCGGAACGGCGTCGCGCGTCCCGACCGGACTTATCACAACTACGGCTTTCAGGTGAACGGTCCGGTCCGTATCCCCAAACTCTTCGATGGCCGCAACAAACTGTTCTTCATGCTGAACTACGACGCCAGCCCGACGAATAGCCTCTACACCACCCAATGGAGCACTCCGCTGCCGGAGATGAAGACCGGCGACTTCTCGAATTTCTTCGCCGCAAATGGCCAGCCAGTTCTCATCTACGATCCGCTCACCACGCGGGCCAGCGGCGCCACCTTCATTCGTTCTCCGTTTGCGGGCAACAGAATTCCGGCGAATCAGATTAACCCCGTCGGCTCCAAGATCGTTAGTTACTACCCGAGTCCAACGCAGCAGGGCGATGGGCCCGCGCGCCTCAATAACTTCTTCCTGGCCACTCCGAACAGCGGCGACTTGTGGCAATGGACGGGGCGGATCGATCTGCGTGCCGGGAACAACAACGCTTTCTTCGGCCGCTATGGCGAGACGAATATGATCCGCTGCTGCGACCAGCGCTATCCCGATAACAGCCCCGCCGAAACCAGCACCATCCTGCCCCGTGGACGGCGTGGCCGAACGCTCACGCTCGATTGGACCCGTACCATTAACGCCACCACCACCTTCAATCTCCGCGCCGGATTCTCTCGTCTGGAAAACCTCTCCGGCAACGACCAGACCACCAGTTTCGATCCCACCTCGCTCGGGTTTCCCGCGTCCCTCGTCTCCCAGTTCTCTCGCCCGCAGTATCCGCAAATCAGTATGGGGACCTATATGGCTCAGGGCGCCGGTCCCTCCGTCCAGGGCGATGATACCTACACGCTGGCTGCCTCCGGCGGAAAAGTAATCGCGACTCACGTCATGAAGTTCGGCGTTGAACTTCGCGATTTCCGCACCACCAATCTAAATTTCGGTCCCGCCGGAGGTTCCTTCGCATTCACCAAGCTCTGGACGCAAGCCGACCCCAATCGGGCCGACGCGCTCTCCGGCAATGAGATCGCCAGCGCGCTTCTCGGCTACCCCACATCCGGGTCGCTGACTCTTCCCATCACCCCGGCTTACCGCGCCAAATACTACTCGTTCTTCTTCCAGGACGATTGGAAAATCGCGCGCAAACTGACGCTCAATCTCGGGCTCCGCTGGGACTATGAAAGCCCTGTCGTGGAACGCTATAACCAGATGACCACCGGCTTCGCTTTCGATCAGCCCAGCCCCATCGCCGCCCGCGTTTCCAGCGCGCCCGGCGTCGCCAATTGCGCCGCCTGCCGCGCGCTCACCGGCGGGTTGACTTTCGCCGGTAGCTCCGGGGACAACCGATTCGCCTTCGCTCCCGATCACAATAACTTCCAGCCCCGCATTGGCGCCGCTTACTCGCTGAATAGCAGGACGGTGCTTCGCGGCGGCTTTGGGATCTACACGCTCGGGCAGTGGGCGCTGGGCGGCAGCACCGGATTCAGCCGCACCACTCCCGTCATCGCCACCGTGGATAACCTGACGCCATCGGCGACGATGAGTAACCCGTTTCCCACCGGGATCCTGAAGCCAATCGGCGCCGCTCAAGGTTTGTCCACGGACCTCGGGCTTGGCCTGAATTTCGGCTACTACAACCGCCCGCTGCCATTGTCGAAGCAAGTCTCCTTCGGCATTCAGCGGGAATTGCCTCTCGGCATCTTTGCCGATGTTTCCTACGTTGGCAATTTCACCACCGGACTTCCTATCGGCGGCAACCTGAACTACATCCCCACCGCCGAACTCGGCAAGGCCGCCAGCTACTACACCGAGCGTATTGCAAATCCGCTCGCGGGCCTGTTGCCGAACAACGCGGCATTGAATGGCGCCACCATTCCGCGGCAGTCTTTGCTGGTCGATTTCCCGCAATACTCCGGCGTAACCACCACCAATATCCCGGCGGGCCGCAACGACTACAACTCATTGCAACTGTCGGTGAAGAAGCGCTTTGTGAATGGCCTCAACCTGCAGGCCAACTATTTCGCCGGCAAGACGCTGGAACAGCTTCTGGCCTTGAATCCGCAGGATATTCGTGCTTCCGATATTCTGAACCCCGTTCTGGAGCGCCGCCTGACGATTTTCGACGTCAGCAAGAAGCTGGCGATTTTGGGAACTTACGAATTGCCTTTCGGTAAGAACCGTCCGTTGCTGAACCAGATGCACCCCGCCGCCAATGTTCTTCTCGGGAATTGGCGTCTCGGTTGGAACACCACCTTCCAAGGCGGTTTCCCGATTGACTTCCCCAATGCCGCTCCGCTTGCGGCGCGCAGCGCCAAACTCCCCTCCGATGAGCGAAACCTCAACCGCTGGTTCGACACTTCGCTGTTCCCCCGCGTCGCCGGACCCGCGCCATTCACGCTCCGCAATTTTCCCACGCGATTCCCCGACGTACGCTTCATGGGTGTCGCCAACTATGATTTCTCGCTCTCCAAGGATTTCGTGTTCTTTGAGCGCATAAAGACGCAAATCCGGGCCGACGCCATCAACGCCTTCAACCGCCCGTACTTCACCCAGTTGAACGGCGGCGCCCCGAACGTGACGAGCGCTACTTTTGGGCAGCTCAGCCCGGCGCAGAATAATTCGCCGCGGGTGATTTATCTGGAGTTCCGGCTAACGTTTTAGTCGATCGGCGCCGTGACTCTGCCTTAGCCAGGCAGGCTCTCCAAATCCGCCAAGTCCTTCGCCCGCCCGCTGGCGGCCTTATTTTCCCGCAGACGAGCGAGACTGATTACTGGAACCAGGATTTCTTCAATCTGAGTCATTTCTTTTTCGGCGTGACACGATTTGAACTCGACTCCGGAAATTGACGTGAGGATCTCGATCCGTATCGGCGGTACTCCCATGCGAACCACGTTACCGCGGGTGAGAAAAAGATCCGGGGTCAACGCTGACGCCGCGAACCCGAACTCTCGAAGCGCGTGATCGATTCTGGTGGCGTTTTCCTGGCTAATGTTAACCCAAACATCGAGATCATTCGTGGCTCTGATATGACCGTGAATGCCCACGGCGTACCCGCCAATCAACAGGTATTCAACGCCGTTCGAGTTGAGCGACTTCAAGAACTCTTTGAATTCCCTCGCTAGCGCCGGTATAGCCATAAAAGGTCCTTCGTAGGAGTTCGAGCGCCCGCAGACGCTCCTCGACTGGGCGGGTCAACCAGTACGCGGTCGCGTCGTCGGGGTCCGTCAAATGTACGACGGAAAAGTGCTTGCGATCCAGGTGGAAGTCGTCGTCCATATTGCTAGTCTACCAATGGCGCGCAGCCTCCGCTAAAACCGCAGCAAATACCGAAGTGTCAGGGATCGCCCCGCCCCATCGGCGCCCCAACTTACGCCGCGGTGTTGCCGGTCGAACATGTTGGAGCAATCCACGAAAATATCGCTGCGTTCGCTCGCCCGCCATCCAACCCGCGCGCCGACGAGGCCGTACCCCGGGACAGCCGTAAACATCGGCGCTGAGTTCGCCGTTCCCAGCACCCGCGTTTGTACCTGTGCCAGGGATTCGCCCGTCGGCAGCAGACTGCCGCCAACGACGAGGCCCTGGCCCACCGCGCCGTTCGCGAAAAACGCCGCGATGTTAGCCCGCGAACGAGTTGCTCCCGTCCGCCGGTCCGCCAGCGCCAGCGAGGACAGCCGCTCCTGCCGCCCCGCCAGCGTCGAATACACTTCCGCCCAATAGCGCTTGGCCCCAGGCTGATAACGCAGCCGAAGATTGGCGGTAAGCGGCGGGGTGCCGCCCTCAATATCCGGCGGAAGGCCCGTCGCGGCGTCCCGTGCGTACAGCCACGTCGCGTTCTCCGCCACCATCCACGCCGGGCTCAGATTAAACTCCGCGCGATGCTCCAGTCCAAAGTTCCGCGCACCGCCAAGGTTCCCGCGAGTCAGCACCGGCGCCGAGGACAGCGGCACAAAAACGGCGCCCGTCGGCAGTTGGCGCGTGACGGTTTGATCGCCCAGAATCTGGCCGACGGCGCCGGCGGGGAGAATCAGCGTCTGGCTAACAATCGCGTCGTGCAGGTACAACCGAAATCCAGTAAGTTCGAATCGCGCCCGCCGCGAGCTGAACTGAAAACCCAAGTCAACATTATCACTGCGCTCGGAGCGGACGCGGCCCACCGGCCTGCCCGTCGAAACCGCGCGATCGTCGGCGCGATCGCCGATCGACGCGGCCCGCCCGGCCAAGTCAATGTATGCCGCCTGGAACGCGCCATTCCCTTGCAGCCCGACGGTTCCCAAGTCGGTAACGGACGGCGCCCTGAAGCCACGGCTATAGTGGGTATGGATGCGCCACGGATCGCTTAGCCGTACCACCGCGCCGAGCCGCCCGGTGACGTTGTTGACGGCGAGTGAATCGTCAGGCCATAGCCCTCCTGGTGAACGCCGCGATTTGTAAGCCGCTCCGCCGAAGCGAACCGCCCCCGACAGGCGCAGACGCCCATTCCCCAGCGCGTCCCAGGAGTCCTGCAGATAAAGGCCGTAGGTCAAATACCGCGCGCCATCGGGGACGCGCGGACGGCTCTCCGCAGTCGTCCCCAGCAACGGGTTATACGTGAACGCCGGCGCCGCCATTCGCTCCCGATACCCATCCCCGCCAATGAGCAAATCGTGCCGCTGCACGCGCCGCGCGCCGAAGAAACTCGTGCCCCATACCTGCGTGCGCTCGTACTGATGCGTGATGGCGTCCAGCGGATTGCCGTTGCCGCCCTGGTTCACGCGCTCCTCGCGCTGCCCGTTGTAGGATAACGTGACCGACGCCTGCTCAAACGGTCCCATCCGCGCGCCCGTCCAGCGCAGGTAACCGAAGTCCAGCATAATGTTGCGAATGTCCGCAATGCGGTTTCCATCGCCCCCCAGCAATTGGTCGGCCCGCTTGGCGCCGTCCTGCTGGCTCCGCTCGTAATGCGCGAGCAGTTGTTGACGCGGACTCACCGTGAACTGCGTGCGAAACATGCCGCCATATTGCGTGAAGGCGGTGTCCTGCAAACGGTCATGCAGCACCGTCGAGGGCAAGCCCAGGAAGCGCGTTACCGCCGCGTGCGAGTCCAGCCCGCCGCCCGTGCGGAGCGTGTTTACGCGGCGCGATATCAGGTTCGCCGTCCAGGCCAGGCGGCCGCGCGTTAGCGTCAGCAACAAGTTTCCGCCAAACGCGTGCGCCGCCGAGCTATAAAACGGTGCGAACTCGCCGTGCAACCCCGCCCTCCCATCCGCCGGGCTCCGCGAAAGCAGGTTGACCGTGCCCCCCATCGAGTCCGATCCATACTGCGCGCTGTTCGGCCCCCGCAGCACCTCGAGCGATTCAAGATTGGCCGCATCCTGCAAATTGAAAAACGTCGACACGCCGCCGCGCTGCGCCGATGTCGTATAACGAATGCCGTCGCGATACACCGCGACATTCTTCCCCAACAAACCCCGTACCGCCGGCGCGCCCATAGCGGGGCCGGTTCGCTGTATGTCGACGCCTGGTTCCTCGGCCAGCAGATCCACCAGCACCGTCCGTTGACGCGTCGCGATTTCATCCCGCGAAATGACATTCACCCGCTGCGGAACATCCGCGGTGGTGAGCACCCCATTCACTTCGGCGGTCACTGTCACTTCCGTGTTCACGGGCAGCAGCGTCAAGCGGAGCGCCAGTTCGGGATTCCGGCCCGCAGTAACTTGAATCGGGGTTCGAAGCGGTGCGAAGGCCGCGCCGATGACCACAACCGAGTAGGAGCCAGCCGAAACATTTGTCAGGCGGAACCGGCCGTCAGCCCCGGTTTCGCCGGTCGCGGCGACGGCGCTATCGGGCCGCACCAAAGCAATCCGCGCCCCGCCAATCGCCGCGCCCGAAGGGTCGTTGACGCGACCGTTTACCTCCGCCCCGGGGAGAACAGCGAGACAAAGCACCGGGATCAAGCGGTAAACTAACAAGCTCTCCTCAGTGTAACGTTGCGGTTCAATCTCTCCATCGGCCATTCAAGCCCGGAAAAATAGATTGCGCTTGTAGAGAAAGTAAGCCAGCGCCAGATGCAGAAGCGTGTAAGTGACCGCGTACAGCAAGCTGGCGTTGATGGGTGTTGCCAGCGGCAGGAAAATGTTCTCATAAACAGGCTGTTTCCATTGCATATAGTTCACTGTGATTTCGATGAACTCACTGGCCAGATAGAGTGCGATGGCGTTGCGGCCCATGATCATCGCCGGCCGGAACGGTTTCACAATCTGCCCGATATCAATCAGCCAAATCAGGGCGCTCAATACGACGAAATCCAGCCCGGCCATGAAGAGCGTGAACGAAGACGTCCAGAGCTTCTTGTTAATTGGCAGCAGGGGATCGAGGGCGAGCCCGGTCGCGACCAGCGCCGCGCCGGCAATTAGCAATCGCAGGACTCGCCGCCGCATCTCCATCGGGGCCTTCAAAATGTGCCCTGCCAGGACGCCGAGGAGACACGTCGCGATTGAGGGAAGCGTGCTGATGATACCCTCCGGATCCCACGTCTTAGTTTCGGCGTAATTGTGGACGCCAAGGACGATCTTGTCGATATAGTGGGCGAAGTTTCCTTCGACGGAAAGATCGCCGGCGACGAAACCGGGCGAGGGGATGAACGCCATAATCGCCCAATAACCTCCCAGCAGCCCAAGTGTGGCCACGAACTGCCCGCGAATGCCGGTGTGAAGGAAGATGATGGCCGTTACCGCATAACAAATGGCGATGCGCTGAAGCACGCCCAGGATGCGGAAGGTGTCGAGCGGAAACGTTGGGAAGGCGTAGATCAGCAGTCCCAGGCCGAACAGAATGGCGGCGCGGCGCAAAATGTCCTTGTACATGCCGGCGCGCGGTTTCAGCGAAAGCGCAATGGCCACGCCAACGATCCAGACGAAGCTGGGGAATACGCAATCGGTGATCGTCCAGCCGTGCCAGTCGGCGTGGCGCAACGGAGCGTAGACGTTGCGGCCGTCGCCGGGCGTGTTGACGAGAATCATCAGGGCGATGGTCAGGCCGCGAAACACGTCAAGGGAAAGGAGGCGAGGCAAAGCAGCCTAAGCGCGACTGAAGATCGAACCGCCGAGCGTGCCGGTGCTGTCGGCGAAGGATTCCTGGCCGATGCCCAGAGATCGCAATATGCTGACGTACATGTTCGCCAACCGCGTCTCGCCGCCGCGCCAATAAGTACCGTGCTTCAGGCCCATGTTGGCTCCGCCTGCGACGAGCGTGGGCAGATTACGGGGGTTGTGAGTGGTACTTGCGCCGCTTCCGAATAGCACGATGCTATTGTCGAGTACGCTGCCCTGGCGGTCCTGATAGCGCGTCAGGCTCTGCAGGAAGTGCGCCACTTGCTGGCTCAGGAATTGATCGTACTTGGCAAACTGTAACTGCCCTTCTTTGTCGGTGGCATGCGAAAGATTGTGGTGTGTTTTAGACAGTCCCAACTTGAGCGGGAAGGTATCGCTGATGCCCATGCCGTCCTCGCGGTTCAGCATGAACGTCACCGAGCGGGTGATGTCCGCATCGAACGCCAACGCGATCAGGTCGAACATATTGCGGTAGTACTCGGCGGGCTCGCCCTCGGATGTGGCGTCGAGATTCAGGTGCGAGTAGTCCTGCTTTTTCAGCGGGACGTCGATCCACTTTTCGGATGCGATCAACCGCGATTCCACTTCATTCAGGGACGTCAAATACTGGTCCATCTTCTCCCGATCGGACTTGCCGAGTTGCTGGTCAAGCGAACGCGCGCTTGCCGCCACAGCGTCCACGAGTTTGATGCGCCGTTGCAGCTTTTCGTGTTCGGATTGCAGCGATTCGCGGTCACCGCGAAATAAACGGTTGAAGACGCGGCGCGGGCTGTTTTCGGCCGGAATCGGCCGGCCTTCCAGGCTGTAGGAGATGGTGCCGGTACGGGAGAGAAAGCCCGTCCCGGCGTCGATGGAAAGCACCAGCGAAGGCTGCCGGCAAAACTGCTTGGTGTGCAACGCCACCACTTGATCAAGCCCGGCTGAGTTGAAGGTCCCGGGCTTTGGATTGTGCAGTGGCGCGCCGGTCAGCCACATATCGGAGCAGAGATGCGGGTCGGCCTTTGGACCGCTGGGGTGGTACAGTCCGCCCACAAAGCTGAGTTGTTTCCGGAAGGGGCTCAGCGGCTGCGTAGATTGGCCAAAGACGTATTCGCCGTTCTGTTCCAGCGAGGGAAACCAACTCCATTCGGCGAGGTTGTTCTCGGCTCGCGGGAGCGACATGCCATTGGCGGTGTAGATGGCGCAAAACCTGCGCGGGGCCAAATCGGTGACTGCGGCGCCCATGGCATCGAGAACTGGCAACGCCAGCGCAATTCCACCCATACCCCGGAGGAAAGCGCGACGATCGATTGGATGGGAGAAATTCGTCATTCTGTCCTGCATTCTACTATTTTTCGAGGAACATTTTGCTGTTGGCGACATACCGGATCATGTCTTTCATCCGGTAGCCGCCGGCTTTGAGGGTTAGACCGTCCTGTTTCAGATGGTTCAACTCGTTGTAGGTCAAGTTGCGGCCGGTGGCATACGTCGCCAGATGCTTCAGAACACTGAACGCGACCTGGTCGATACGAACCTGACTTAGATACCGCTTGAGATCGTTGGCCCCGGAGACCTCCGTCTTGTCGGGCAGTTGGGAGCGGGCATCCGCGGGCTGCGGCTTCAGCCGCCCGCCGGCGTCAAACTCCTCAAAGGCTACTCCCCACGGGTCGATCTTCGCATGGCATTGGACGCAACCAGGTTGGTTGCGATGCCGCTCGATCCGCTGGCGGAGCGTGAGTTGCTGTGTGTCGTCGTCCTTGAGAGCCGGAACATTGGGCGGAGGATCGTCGGGCGGTTCGGCGATAATTTTCCGCGCCAGCCAGGCGCCGCGCTTCACCGGGTTCGATTCCCGGCCGTCGGACAGCCCGGCCATGATTGCCGCCTGCGTAAGGACGCCGCCCAGTTCGCGGCGGCCGTGCGGGATGGCGAGAAACTGGAAGCCGCTCTCGGACTTTTCGGCCAGATCGTAGTAACTCGCGACGGCTTCGTTGGCGACGACAAAATCGGACGCAATCAAATTCCGTACTGGCAGATTGTTGCGGATGAGGTAATTCACAAACTGGACAGGCTCCTGTTGGAGTTGAATGCGGGTGGCGCGGGTGAGTTTGGGGAACCGCTTGCGGTCCGGTTCCAGTACTTGGAACTTGTCCAGGCTCAACCATTGCGAAGTGAATTCGCGGATGAATCGGGAGAAGCGCGGGTCGTCGATCATCCGCGTGACTTCGGCGTCCAATTGTTTGCGGAGCGTGCCGTCGGC
>ENA-ORBV01006913-ORBV01006913.1-microbial-mat-metagenome-genome-assembly--contig:-NODE-6913-length-19760-cov-6.134278_pt1 | contig 19760 bp, 19 predicted proteins | sample MGYA00237777_ERZ505514 | MGnify/ENA primary metagenome ERZ505514 (study PRJEB26160, sample SAMN06269048) | microbial mat metagenome | isolation source: Oligotrophic lake microbial mat | place... | reverse complement strand
ATCGCTGACTACCCTTTCACCACGCTCGAGCCCAACCTCGGCGTCGTCCGGTTGAACGAAGACGACAGCCGCACCCTTGTCATCGCCGACATCCCGGGCATCATCGAAGGCGCCCACGAGGGCAAAGGGCTGGGCCTACGCTTCTTAAAGCACGTCGAACGCACGAAGATTATCCTTCATTTGGTCGACGTCTCCGAAGGTAGTCACCGCGAACCCGTCTCGGACTTCCGCGCTATCCTCGCCGAGCTCGAAACCTTCAGCGCGGACATGCTCCAAAAGCCCATGATCGTCGTCGCTACTAAAATGGACGCCGTCGGCGACCCCGAACGCCTCAATAGCCTGCGCGCCGAAGCCGAAAAGCACGGCATGGAGCTTTTCACCATCTCGAGCGTCACCGGCCTCGGCATCAACGAGCTCAAGTACGCTCTCTTCGACCGCGTCAAGGTCGCCACTCCCCCGCCGACTCCCGAGCCCGACCCCACTTTCCGCCCCTGGGAGTAAAGCCTACTCCGTCCCCGGAATCCGGCTCAACATCTCAGCCGTCGGAGTAAATGGCGTAAGTGGCGCACGCGAGAAGTACCGCGCCTTCGACAAGTTCTTATACACCTCGCCCGCCACACCCGAAGCCACCGGACCGTTGATCGGCCGCCCGCCAGTCAGCAGCACGACGACGACCAGCTTCCGCCCATCCACTTCGTTGAAGGACCCAAACCAGCCCAAATGCGTCTGATTGTCTGAGTGCGTACAAGTGCCGGTCTTGCCATAAACGGGCTCTGCCGCGTCATAGAACGCCCGCCGCCCGGTACCGTACTCCACCGTCCCGGCCATCCCCGGCTTGATGTCGTCGAGCACCGGTTGCAGGTTGATCGTCCGCTTCACCCGCGGCCGCATCGTGTCTACCTCTACCTGCGTGCGCGGATATTGTAGCCAATACAAGGTGCCGCCATTGGCGATCGCCGAAAGCGTCCCCGCCAGTTGCAACGGCGTCAAATTAATGCCAGACCCAAAGCTGGTCATCATCCCCAAGCCTTCGCGCGGAATCCCTAAAGGTAAGGTGCCCGGATGCTCTTCGTCCAGGCCATAAACCGCCTTCTCGCCCAGCCCGAACATCCGGGCATAGTGGGTCACCTTCTCGAATCCGAGCTCATTGCCCAGTTGCGCAAAGTAAGGGTTGTTCGACCGTGCAATTGCCGTCGTCAAATTCAGGTTGTACCGCTTCGAATCCTTATCGACTTTGCCTTCCATCAGGCTACCCATCGCCGCTACCACCTTGATGGTGGAGCAAGGCGTAAAGCCGTCCCGATAAGCCAGCTTCTGGTTCACCACGGTCAGCAAGCGGCCATTCGAAGGGTCAGCCACCACCACCGTGCCGTTGTACTGTCCCAGGGCCTCCACCGCCGCTTGGCGCACAATTGGATCGTCGCCGGCATAGTCATCGCCCAAAGTCGGGTCGCCAAAGGTTGGCGCCGCCCAAGTCTGGGACCAAACCGGCTTGGCCCGGCGTCCCCGCTTCGGCGGCGTTCTCACGACGGGCGTCTTGCGCAACGACTTCACGGCCACTTTGGGTTTTGCGGCGGGACGCGCGTAGCGTGCGCCAAAGGCGGGAAAAGCAAATAAAAAAATGATCGCGGCAATGATGGGGAGGTGCATCCTGATCTTTCTTCTCCTTAGAACGCGCCCAATTCGGTCGAGCGCTCTCCACGTCAAGGAACAGATCGGCCCATAGGTCAGGGTTCTATAGTACCGTTAACTCATTCTACCCATTACGGCTAGCACGTCAATAGCTAACCCTATGATTTTTCGAGTTTTGTTAATCACCCAGCAAACGCCCGTAATCTTCAAATCCGGATACGTTGTCGAACACGGCCTTCATTCCGGCGGTGATCGGGATGGCCAAAACCAGTCCGGCGCCCCCCCAAAGCAAGCCCCAGAACATCAACGCCACGGTGACCGCGAGCGGGTTCAGATGCACCCGGCTCCCCACCATCTTGGGGTAGAGCAGATTCAGGCCCACTAGATGCAGGAAGCCCACCGTCGAGGCGATGATCAGGTACGCCCCCAAATTGTTGTACACCGGCAACGCCGCCAGCACCGGCGGCAGCAGCGCCATTGGCAATCCCAGGTAGGGGACGATGCTCAAAAATCCGCTCAACGGGCCAATCAGGAACGGATACGGCAGTTGGACCAGGATGAAAAAAATCGTACTAAAGATCGCCAGCACGACGCCCAATAGGAAATTCCCCGCCATGTAGGCGCGCGCCATCCCGGCGATCGCATGCCAACTCCGGTTCGCCACTTCCTTGCTCTCGCCGTGGAACATGTTTAAGTAGGCCCGCCGCATATGGTCCCGCCAACTCAGCATGAAGTACACCAGGAAGGGTACGAACGAAAACATCAGCAGCGAATGGTAGTAACTCGAAAGCGAGCTATACAGCAGGACCAGGATATTCGGCCGCGGTTGATAGATTCGCACCTCTGGAACTCCCGGCGTCACCGGCGGCGGCTCCGTCACCCGGCGGCGGCGCACGCTATTGGACGCCTGGGCCCCAGTTCCGGGGCTCACCGGGCTCGCCACCGCGCCCGGCCCCGAACCGGGATCCTGCAATCGCCGCGGCAGCACCTGCGCGATCGAGCGCTCAAAGCTTTCCACCCGGTCACTCACCCGGTCCACCAGCGCGTTCATCCGCATGCTGTATTGCGGCAGATCTTCTACCAGTTGCGAGATCTGCGTGAACGCCGCCAGCGCCAGCAGGTAAACGCCCAGCAGCGAAATGCTGCAGGCCAAAAAACTCGCAAACCCGCGCCCCACGCGCAGCTTCATGATCAGAATTACCACCGGCTCCAGGATGAAAGCGATGATCACCGAACTTATCATCGTGATCAAAAACAATTGCCCGTAGTAAAGTAAGGCAATCAGCATCGCGAGCGCGATGATGCGCTGGCTGATGCTACGCGCACCGCCACTCTTCGGTTCCCGGATTACAGTTTCTAGGGGGCTGAGGATTTCCACCGATTTGTTTCGACTCTAACACGGCGAACCCTATAATGTAATCAGTTTCCTTCGGAGTGGGGAATCGTCGCGATGAACAGTCGAATTTTGGCCCTGGACCTCGGCAAAAAACGCATCGGTTTCGCCATCAGCGACCCGTTGGGAATCACCGCACAGGGCCTGCCTACCTATACCCGCGGCAACATCCGCGAAGATCGCGCATTTATTCAACAACTCACCAAAGAAAGGGAAGTCCAGTTGTTTTTGCTTGGCAATCCCCTCCACATGAGCGGCAAAGAAAGCCGCGGATCCCAACACGCCCGCGACTTCGGCGAGCGCCTCACCGAATGGACCGGCGTTGCCGTCGAATATTGGGACGAACGTTGGACTTCCAAGATCGCCGGCCAAGTCCTGCGCGAAAGCGGCATGGGCATCGACAAACGCGCCGCCCAAGTCGACATGCTTTCCGCCGTCCTGATTCTCGAAAGTTACCTCGATGCCCGCGCCTATGCCCGTAATGAGGAAGCCGAGGCCGCCCAGTGAAGCGCTTCCTCGCCGGCCTGATCTTGTTGCTTGTGGGGGGCGTCGCCTTTGCCGGCTGGCAGCTTTCGCTCGCCGTCACACCACCCCCGGAAGCCCGCGTCGAAATCCCCCGCGGCACCGGCACCCGCCAGATCGCCGCCCAATTGCTCGCCGCCGGCGTCATCCGCGACAAGAACGTCTTTCTTGCCGCCCGTACCCTCAAACAAGCCAAGCTGCAGGCCGGCGAATATGTCTTCACCAAACCCGCCACGGTCTGGGAGATCATCGACCGCCTCAAACGCGGCGATACCTTCCAGTTCGAAGCCACCATTCCCGAAGGCAGCAACCGCTACGACATCGCCCGCATTCTCGCCGCCGCCGGCATCATCGACGCGCAAAGTTTTGTCGCCGAGTCGGCTGACCCCACCCTTATCCAAGACCTTGCCCCCGCCGCGCCTACCCTCGAAGGCTTTCTCTTCCCCGCCACCTACCGCTTCCCCCGCCACACGACGGTCAAAACCATCTGCCGCGAAATGGTGACGAGCTTTCGCCGCGCCTGGAAGCAGGCCGGTGGCTCCGCGGATACCCTCCGCTACGTCATCATGGCGTCGCTTGTCGAAAAAGAGACCGGCGTCCCCGCCGAGCGCCCCGTGGTCGCCAGCGTCTTCTGGAACCGCATCGAGCGTAAAATGAAGCTCGATTGCGACCCTACCGTCGCCTACGCCGCACTCATCGAAGGCCGCTGGCGCGGTAAGATCCACCGCTCGGACCTCGATCGCGTACATCCCTACAACACCTATCGCATCGTCGGTTTGCCCCCCGGGCCCATCGCCAACCCCGGCCTCAAATCGCTCGAAGCTGCCCTGCGGCCCGAATCCACCGAATATCTCTACTTCGTCGCCCGCGCCGATGGCAGCGGCGGGCATAACTTCTCGAGTGACATTGCCGGACATCAGAAAGCGGTGGAGCACTATCGTCGTGCCGTCAAGAAAAACGCGGCTGACTGAATATCTCGAAGGCCTCGCCCGCGTTGACCGGGCCGAGTGGAACCGTCTGCGCCAGTTACTGGCGCCCATCTCCGAAGGCTACCTCCGCCGCATGCTGCGCGCCTCCAGCGTGCCGCTCACCCCAGACGTCGAAGGCGTCCGCCAGGAGAACTTCGTTCAACTCGAGCGCACCTTGCTTGCCGCTTCCGATCCTCAGCCGGTCCTTGAGGCCAAGCGTCACGCCGAACTCGCCCGCCGTTCCCCCAACGTCGACCGCGCCGTCAAAAACGAGATGATCGAGTGGATGCGCGTCTGGCTTGAATCGCCTGGCCTGTTCGCCACTTGGGTCCGCTTGCGCAAAGCCACCCCCGCCTTCCAACAACTTTCCGCATCCGCAGCGCTCCAAAGTCATCCAAAAGTGAACGATACCTAAGCGAAAAAGTGACCCCGTCGATATACCGAACTGCCCCCGTCGAACCGATAATTTCCTCATGGCGGCGCATGGCCCGCCAAGGAGATTTCGTTTGGACCTAAAGTTGCCTCTTGCCGAAATCGGTCGGCGCTATTTATACTACGGTTTTTAAAAGCCTTTCTGATGCCCGCGACCCACCACGAAGAATTCGACCCGCAAGCGCCCATGCGCGAGGCAGCCCTTTTCTATGGGCTCTTCCTCCGCGGCCAGTCCGTCGACTCTATCCGGCGCGACATCGACATCCCCAAAGCCGTCGTCAAGAAGGTGTTGAGGACCCAGGCCTACGAAGAGAATCTGCGTAAAGCCATGCGCCGCACCTATGTCTACCGTCAGGAAGTCCTGCGTATTTTCAACGAGTTGGTGCTGAACGAGAAGAACCGCAACCGCCTCCAGTAGCTATACTGGGCTATGCGAATTCCGATCTTCCAGATCGATGCCTTCACCTCGAAACTCTTTGGCGGCAACCCCGCCGCGGTCTGTCCGCTCGAGCGCTGGCTCGACACTCCAATCCTTCAAGCTATTGCCGCTGAGAATAACCTGGCCGAGACAGCCTTCCTCGTCCCCCTGGCAACCGGCCGCTGGCACTTGCGCTGGTTCACTCCCGCTGTCGAGGTCCCGCTCTGCGGCCACGCCACCCTCGCCGCCGCCTACGCGATTGCCCACCGGATCGACCCGACACGTGACCTGTTCCATTTTGAAACGCTGAGCGGCGAGTTGACCGTCACCCGCCATGGTGACCGCTACACCCTCGACTTCCCCGTCCGCCTCCCCGAAAACTCCACGCCCCGCCCGGACTTCGCCCAGGCCTTAGGAGCGCAACCACAAGCCCATTTCACCGGCGCCTTCGAGATGGCCGTCTTCGCTACCGAGGCCGAAGTCGCGGCGCTCCATCCCGATATGCGCGCCCTCGCCGCCATCGAACACTTCGCCCTCATCGCCACCGCTCCCGGCGACACCGTGGACTTCGTCTCGCGCTTCTTCGGCCCCCGCGCCGGAATCGACGAGGACCCCGTCACCGGCTCCGCCCACTGCATGCTCGCCCCCTACTGGGCTGGACGCCTTGGCAAAACGCAACTCACCGCCCGCCAGATCTCCCCCCGCGGCGGCGATCTCTGGTGCGAAACCCAGGGCGACCGCGTCCTCATCTCTGGCCACGGCGCCTTTTATCTCGAAGGCTTTATCGAGCTTTGATTCGCGCAAGAAATGGCCGCCTCATCGTCCCCGAACGCCTCGATCAAGCGCCTGACGATGAGGCGCGCGTCAACCTCAACGAACTGGTCTTCATCAATCGCTGGTTCGGCGGCCATCGCGTGCTGCGGCAGTCCCTGCGACGCCTTTACTCAACGAACGACGTCTTCACCATGCTCGACATCGGTGCCGCCACTGGTGACGTTGCTCGCACGGTCACCCGGGCATTCCCCAGTGCCCGCGTCACCAGCCTCGATTGGAAAGCCCGCAATCTGCGCGACGCCCCCCACCCCAAGGTTACCGGCGACGCCTTCGCCCTGCCCTTTCGAGACCAGTCTTTCGACATCGTCCACTGTGCGCTCTTCCTGCATCACTTCAGCGATGCGCAGGTAGTCGAGTTGCTCTCGAACATGCGCCGGTGTGCCCGTCACGCCGTAGTCATTCAGGACCTGGAGCGCCATCCCCTCGCCTACTACTTTCTGCCCTCCACGTCCTGGCTGCTGCGCTGGAGCCCAATCGTCCTCCACGACGGCCCGGTCTCGGTGGAAGCCGCCTTCCACGCCCACGAACTCCAGAGCTTAGCCTACCAAGCGGGTCTGGTCGACGGAAACGTCCAGCGCCACCGCCCCTGGTTCCGCCTCTCCCTGGTCTCAAAGCTAAATCCCCCGCAAACGTAGGGATACGACCCCAAAACGCATAAGTCCCACCGAATTAATAACTTAGCTATACTCGGAGCACGCCAGAAGTTGATGATTCGAAGGGACTTACACCCAAAACACGCAGATTTGCCGATTTCCGCCCCTCGCTACCCCCAACTGAGGGTAGCGAGAGCTTGAATTCGAAGATCTCCCTTGACGAACGGTTCAGCCAATTCTCCCGCCCCTCGGACGGGTGAATCTCGAGTTCATCCGGCGGCCCCTTCACGATGTACATCCGCCGCCGCGCCGTCTTCCAACCCGGTGCCTTGCCCCCAAACTTCGCGTTCGCATACGAAATTCGCTCATCGCTCTTCAAGGACCGGAACGCTGCCGCCTCCTCTGGCGTGATGATGTAGGCCACATCTTCCCGCAGCCACTTCCCGTAAGGCCCAGGCGGATCCGTCTGGCTCCAGAAGGTAAAGTGACGAAACGAACCCGGGAGTGATTGATTCCATTGGGTTGGCCTCCCTCCTCTCTTCATACGGCCAGGCGGACTATTCGTTTGAGGATGACTTCTAACTTTTAGGATTACATGGAGCACAAAATTCTTTGCCCGTTGGGTACATGAGGGTGGGGGGTAAGTGCTGAGGCGAGGCGAAGTTAGGAAAATTTGGGAGTTTTGTGACCAGGAGCTAACGAGATCAGGATGGCATACCATAGTTCCTGTGACCCTCGCCCGCCTGCGCGGACCCAGCTGCGCCGTCCTCTTCATCCTGCTTTGCTGCTCGATTCTGCCTTATCCCGGCATCCAGACCGACGAAGCGCTTTTCGCGGGCATTTACTATCAGCCCTATGAGAGCCTGGATGGCTTCCGCGCCTTCCACCACCACGTTCCCACCATGCTGATGAGCTACCTGGGCGCGCTCAAAACGTGGCTTTTCTATCCGCTGTTCAAGGTCGTCGCGCCTAGCGTGTGGAGCTTGCGCCTGCCCATGGTCCTACTAGGCGGATTGAGCGTTTGGCTGTTTACCATCTTCCTGGCGCGGCTGCACGGCGAGGCGGCGGCGTGGTTTGGCGGCTTGCTGTTGGCCACCGACCCCATGTTTATCGAGACAAACACGTTCGATTGGGGCCCGGTGGCAATCCAGCATTTTCTCTTTATGGCCGCCGGGGTGCTGCTGCTGCGGCAGACCACCCGCGCCTGGTGCCTCGCCTTCTTCCTGATGGGCTTGGCGCTGTGGAACAAGGCCCTCGCCGCGTGGACCCTCATCGGCCTGCTATTGCCCCTGCTGGCGCTGTTTCCCGGCACCTTCTGGCGCACCCTCACCGCGAAAAAGGCCGCCCTGGCCATCGCGTTCTTCGCCATCGGCGCCTTCCCCTTCCTGCGCTACAACGTCCGCAAGCCAGCCGCGACGGTGCAGGAAAACGTCAAGCTAACGACGGCGGAACTCAACCCGAAGGCGCAGTTGCTTTATGCGACGCTGCGCGGCTACGCCATGATGGAGTACATTACTTACGAGCCGAAAGCGCCACAGCGCTGGACGTTTATCCCGCAGGCGCTGCTGGCGGCGATGATCCTGCTGCTGATTTGGCCCAGCCGGCTGGCCTGGTATCCGATTGCCGCCGGGGCACTGATCTTTCTGCTGATGGCGCTGACGCGCAATGCCGGCGGCGCGGTGCATCATCTGATTCTCATTTGGCCGCTGCCCTACTGGGCCATCGCCGCGGCGTTTACGGCTCCCAAGATTTCAAGGCCCCAGATCTGGATATCGGGGGCCTGGGTGGTGGTGGGGCTGCTCGCCATCGACAATGCGCGCGTGGTGAACGTCTACCGGCAGGCGCTGATCGCCCAAGGCAGCCCCGGCCCCTGGAACAATGCGGTGCTCACTCTAGCCGAACGGATTCTGGCGCGCCACCCCCAGACGGTGCGCGTCTATGACTGGGGCATGAGCGATAACCTCTCTCTGCTGACGCAAGGCAAGGTCGCGATCTCCTGGAACGACCGGCCGTTCCCCAAAGAGAACTTCGAGCATCCGGATGACCTGTGGGTGGGCACGCTCGCGCCGTTTGAGGCCTTCGCCAACGTCAATCGCGATCTGCGCGAAGCGGTGGACCAAGCGGGCTACGAGCGCCAAGTGCTCGAGACCGTGCACGACCGCCAGGGCCGGCCCGTCTTCGAGCTCTTCGAGGTAAAGCCTAGGCGCTAAAGTCGATGCCGAGCTTCTTCAGCTCTTCGCCGTAATAGCGCTTCTGCAGCAGGTCGAACTCTTCGCTGCCTTCAGGAATTTCCTTCTTCTGCGAGCGGACCTTGGCCCGCGCATCGCGATCGCACTTGTCCTCCGCCATCAGCACCTCGGTGAAGCCCTTCACAATCTCGAGTCGCATTTCGTTGTCCGGGCGCTTGATGCGAATCTCGCGGGACTTCTTCAGTTCGGCGACGATCTTGTGCGACAAGTCAGTCACTTTGTCGCGCGACAGCTTCATGCTGTCGTTCGAATCCCGGCCGCTGGCGCGCACGATCTTGTGCTTGATCACCAGCTGATTCTTGATCTTGCGGAACATCTCCGAATAGGGAATGCCCTCTTGCCGCATGTAGTCGGCGTATTGGCTGAGCAATTCGCGCACTTCGTCGTTAAGCTTGTCCTCCGCTTCCAGTTCCTGGGTAATCACCAGGGTGATCGTCTCAGTTACCGCCGGCGGATTCGCCGCGTCGATTGATTTAGCGGCCAGCCGTTTGACGACTTGCCGCGACAGATAGCCGATCATTTCCCGTGGAAGAAGCATTGGTTACCACTTTAGTGTACAAAATAGAGCTTGGCTTCAAAATCTCCACATTCTTCCTACGTCGTGGTAGGAGGGGGCATTGTCGGTTTGGCGGTTGCTTATCAACTGACGCAGACTTTCCCCAGCGCCGCAGTCACCCTCTGCGAGAAGGAAACCGAGGTGGGGCAGCACCAGAGCGGCCACAATAGCGGCGTGCTGCATGCGGGGCTCTACTATAAGCCGGGCTCGTTGAAGGCGAAGCTGGCCACAACAGGCATCCGGCGAATGGTGGCTTTTTGCGAGCAGAACGGCATTGCCCACGAGCGCTGCGGCAAGCTGGTAGTGGCCACCGAGCCCGACGAAATTCCGCGCCTGAAGGAATTGCTCGCGCGCGGCGAGGCGAATGGCTTGGCCGGCTTGCGCTGGTTGACGCCCGGGCAGATGCGGGAGCGCGAGCCCCACGTGGCGGGCTTGGCCGGCGTCGAGGTGCCGGAAGAGGGCATCGTCGATTACCGGGCCGTCTGCCGGAAGCTCCACGAGCTCATCGTGGCCGGTGGCGGTCGCGTGCTCACCGGGGCCGCGGTGCGGTCGCTTCAGCCCAATGGACAGGGTTGGACCCTCCAGGCTGGCCCGCACGAACTACAGGCCAGTTTTGTCTTCAACTGCGCCGGCCTGCAATGCGACCGCGTGCTGGAGCTAGCCGGCGAAACACGGGCCGCCCGCATTGTGCCCTTTCGCGGCGAATACTATCAGCTCTCGCCCGCGGGCGCGGCGCTCGTCAAGCACTTGATCTATCCGGTGCCGGACCCCAAGTTCCCCTTCCTCGGCGTCCACTATACGCGCATGATCCACGGCGGCGTCGAAGCAGGGCCCAATGCCGTCCTGGCCACGGCACGCGAGGGCTACACGTGGCGGAAGTTCTCGGCGACGGACGTAGCCGACGTCTTCACCTTCCCCGGCTTCTGGCGCTTTCTCAGGAAGTACCCGTCGATGGCGTTCTACGAGGTGAAACGGTCCTTGAGCAAGGACGAGTTCTGCCGTTCCCTCCAACGCCTGGTGCCAGCCTTGGAGCCCAAACACCTGACGCCGGGCGGGGCGGGCGTCCGAGCCCAGGCGCTGGCACCTGACGGCACCTTGCTGCAGGACTTCGACTTTGTCCTGCGCCGCAACGCCCTCCACCTCATCAACGCGCCTAGCCCCGGCGCCACGGCCTCGCTGGCCATCGCCGACTACCTCATTGATCAGGTGCGGACTCAGATGCTTTAGCCGGATCCGGTAGCCGGCCCGACCGCCGCAGGGCGTCGCGCAGCAGGAACTCCACCTGGGCGTTCAGGCTGCGCAGGTCCTGATCCGCCCAACGCTTCACCGACTCGAGCACCCGCTCGTCGATCCGCAAGAGAAACGACTTGCGTTCGGCCATGGCCTTAGCTGTAAAGCGTCCCGGTGTTGGGGGCGGGGACAATGCCCCAAATGGCAGCGCAGAAAACCAGGACGGTGAGGGCCAGCATGGCGAAACCGGAGGGGGTTTTGCTTTGCACTTCGCGAATCATGTGAATGGTCTCCGAAATCCGCCAGCAGATCGTCTGCCTATCGAAATGATATCACTTTGATATAGTTCGTCAAGGGCGATTGCATGAAGTAAACCACATAAACCTCTAAAGGCGGGGCAAGTTTAAGTCGAAGGAAGTACTAAGGGGTTTGTGGCAGTTCTCTACTATGGTTTGTAGACATCCTGGTACTCCCGTTCCCACCATATCTGGCTTGTGTTAAAATCTACACATATTGTGATTCGTTTGTAATGACAAGCGAATCCGCTAAAGGGTAACTATGTTTAAACTTGCAGTATTGTTTTTCACTACCGTGATGCTCGCCTTCGGGCAGATCACCGGCGACTTGGACATCAAGATTTCGGACAAAAGCGACGCCGCCATCTCCGGCGCGCAGGTAACGTTGACCAATACGGAAACGGGCGCGGCCCGTCGCGGCACCACAGACACGCTGGGTGCGGTCCGGTTCACGCTGCTCAATGTGGGGCGTTATCAGGTGAAGGTAGAAAGCACTGGGTTTGAAACCACGCTGACCCAAACCGAAGTGAACAGCGGCGCGGTGAAGAGTGTCCCCGTGTCGCTCAACGTGAAGACCTTGAACACGGAAGTGATGGTGGAAGAGTCTACGGTCTCGATCAATACGGTGAGTGCTCAGTTGCAGACGACGACGGATGCAAAGGCCATCGCGGAACTGCCCCTGGCCGGCGGCATCCTGGCCCTGGCCGGCACCACCCCCGGCGTCATCCCGGTTACCACGCGCAACCCCTTCCTGGGGCTGGGCTCCTACAACTCCAATGGCGGGCGTGGACGCGGCAACAATATCACGATCGACTCGGCGACGGCCACGGACGTCTCCACCACTGGTGGCGCGGGCTTGGGGACAATCCCGGAGTATCTGATCCGCGAAGTGAGCATCATTTCCAATAACTTCTCGGCCGAGTTTGGCCGCAATGCGAATTCGCAGTTTCAGATGATCACCAAGTCCGGCACGAATGAACTTCACGGGCAAGGTTGGTGGCAATTCAGGAACGACAAGCTGAACGCGCGCGACTTTTTCGCGCTCACCCGGCCTCCGGTCCGCGACAACCGGTACGGCGGATACTTGGGCGCGCCGATTGTGAAGAATAAGCTTTTTGTGATCGGCCACTACGAGCGCCAATTCATCCGTGGCGCTGGCGGCACGCGTTCGGCCACCACCTGGACGCCCGCCGATGTCGCCGCCATCACCAGTGCGCCTTCGCGCCAACTCTTCGAACAACTGAAGGGCCCGCAGTTCACCTCGCCCACCGGTACGGTGCTTAATCCCGCGCCGCTCGGCACCGACAGCACCGCTGGCTCGATCCGCATGGATTGGAATATCAACGACAAGAGCACACTCTTTGGCCGCTGGGCGATTCAGGACATTGCGCTACGGTCGCCTGGCCTCACCTTCATTAACTCGAATCTTCCAACCAATGGCGCTTCGAGCACCAACCGTCCCCAAAATGCCACCCTCAATTACACGCGCTCCGTCTCGCCTACCTTGGTGTGGAACTTTGTCGGGGCTTTTGGCCGCAGCAAACCCGTGTTTACTCCGCTCGAGAGCTTCGGTGGACCGCAGGTTAACTTCTCTGATGGCCGGGCGACGCTCGGCATTTGGAGCGGTGGGCCGCAGGGCCGGGTGCAGAACACTTATCAGTATCTCAACACGGTCACTTGGGCCAAGGGCAAGAATTTGCTCAAGGCCGGCTACGAAGTGAATCGCGTGCAAGCCAATAGCTTCTTTGACGCCAACGTCCGTGGCACCTGGACTTTTGCCAACTTCGCCAACTTCGCCGCCGGCACCCCGGTGCAGTACCAGCAACGCTTCGGCAATTCCGTCCGCGGCAACCGCGTCTGGAACAACTACGCGTTTCTTCAGGACGATCTCCGCTTAACCCGCACGTTGACGTTGAACCTAGGCGTGCGCCTGGAGATAAACGATGGCGTCACGGAAGTAAACGGCCTGATCTCGAATCAGAACCTGAACGGCACCACCGCTCTGGGCGCGGCCGGCACCGGTGCCTTGGGCTCCATCGACGTGGGCAAAAAGATCATCAACCGCTTATACAACTGGGCGCCGCGTTTTGGCTTCGCCTGGAACCCGAACAGCGGCAAAACTTCGATTCGTGGCGGCTACGGCTGGGCTTACGACTACATCTTCCTGAACCCCATCACCAACGTGCGTTTTGCGCCGCCGTTCATGTATCAGCTGACGAATGTCACTTTCGCCGGCAACGACTCTTACGCCAATCTGGTGTCCGGCAACTCCGACTTCCAGCGCATCGGCGCCGCGACGGTGGGCACGTTCGGCACCACACTGCGCAATTTCGGCGCGTATACGGCCATCGATCAGAGCTTGAGGAATCCGCGCGTCCAACAATGGAACCTTACCGTCGAGCGCGAGTTCCTGAACATGCTCTGGCGCGTGGGCTATGTCGGTACTAAGAGCGACCATCTCCAACGGACGCGTCCGCTCAACTACCTGCGGCCGGATTTGCGCTTCCGGGCGAACTCTCCGGCCGATGAAGCCGCGCTGCTTGCCAACGGCACGCTGGCGAGCCTCAACGCCGGCTTAAACGCCGGCCCTACCGCCACCATCGGAAACCGCATCGATCCTCGCTTCAACAACCTGGGCCTCGTCGAATCGTCGGCGAACTCCAATTACCATGGCCTCCAATTCTGGACCCAGAAGCGCTTTGCTAGAGGGCTCGGCTTCACTCTCGCCTACACTTGGGGCAAGTCGATCGACGATATTTCTGACGCCCTGGGCGTGCTCGAAGCCGATTCGGCGAACCAGCAGAATCCCTTCAACAACCGGGACAACCGCGCCGCTTCGGCCTTTGACGTCACGCATCGTATCGTCGTCACCCACAACTGGGAACTCCCCTGGTTCCGTTCAAGCGGCCCCGCGGCGGCCCGTTGGATCCTGGGCGGCTGGGGTGTCAACGGCATCTGGCAAGCGCAAACCGGCTCGCCGATGCTACTCCTCAGCGGCCCTCGCGTCGGCTTCACTCAGTTCCCCGAGCCCCTCTTTATCGGCGGCAGCGGCGCCCTTCGCCCCAATCTGGTGGGTCCGCTCAACATCCCACTCCAACCGGACCCCGGTACCGGCGTGCGCAATCCCAACCTCGTCACGAACTCTGGCTTGGCGCAACCGCTGCTCGGCAACTTCGGCACCGTCGGCCGCAATGTCCTGCGCCAGAACGGTCTCGTTCAATACGATCTCAATCTGCAAAAGGATTTCCGGGTCTCCGATCGCCTCAAAGCCCAATTGCAAGGTCAGTTCCTCAATCTCTTGAACGATATGTACTTCCGTGCTCCCGGCCAGTCGATCTTCGCCCCGGCGAACTTCGGCTACTACCAGGACACCTCCAACAACACTCGAGCCATCACCCTCGTGCTGCGCTTCATCTTCTAGGCGCCCATCATGGTGGGACGGGCTCCCCAGCAGGTCTAGCTCCGCCCGACCAGCCCCGGCTGTAAAGTCGGGGTTTCCGGTCATCAGTTAGAGCGCCTCCCGAATCCGGGCCGCCACCTTCGCGCCGAGTATCCGGTAGCCCTCCGGCTCAAAATGAACGCCATCCGGCATTTGGTGGGTGGCGTTCTGCTGCGAGAGCGCGTAGAGGTCGTTCACCGGCACGCCCAGCTTCCGGCACACCTTCACCGCCTCCCGGTTGTAAGCCACCACGTCGGCGTGATAGCGGCGGAACTCGCGATTTTTCTCTCTTGCCTTTTGGGAGCCCGCATCATTCACCATGGTGGTCGTCGCCCAAATCAGCTTGGCCTTCGTCCGCTCGTGCATCGTACGAAGCAGCGTCTCTACGTTATCCCGATAGTGCTTCAGGGGCACGACATTCTCGCGCGTGTCGTAGTGGATCGTTTTGAGGTCATGCAAGCCGGCATTCACATGAATGACGGCCGCGTTCTTCGGCAACACCCACGTACTTAGTTGCACTAGCAGGTTCGCCGTGTGCGCGCCGTTTTCCTTGGGCGCCCACACCTCGGCCGCATCGCTCAGTTCTTTCACCACATAGGGCTCGTAGCCCATGCGGATCGAATCCCCCAGCAGGATGACGAGTCTCTTCTGCTGGGCAAAAACGGCAAACAACGCGCGGCGGGTGAGCATGCTCTCGATTGTAATGGCTCTAGCGAAAGGCGTTGGCCTTCACAAACTCGACGAGTTCGGCGCACTCAAAAAAGCCGCGCCACATGGTGTGGCCCTGCCCGGCGGCCACGATCAGTTGCATGGGTCCGCCATAGCGCGCTTTGAGCAAAGCGGAGTTGGCTTCGAGGGGCACCAGTTTGTCGACATCGCCGTGAATGGCGAAGAAAGGCACTTTCGCCCGGGCCAAGGCCGACAGGCGATCCACCGGGTTGTGCTGGGCGAGGCGGGCTTCCAGTTGCTCGGCCGTCAAGCCATAGGCGCCCGCCGCTTTGGCGAGGCCCGGATAGCTCACCAGATTCGTTACCGGATAGATCCCGGCCCACGCGGCAACACGTCGAGGATTTTCCGCCGCCCAGGCGAGCGTCATCAGCCCACCGCGGCTGCGGCCCAGCAGGACCGGCTTCCGCGAGTAGCCACGAGCGACCAGCCGCTCGTAAAGCTTCGTGAAGAGCGCACGGCCCGCCGGGCTCCCATAGCTTTCGCCCACGTCAATACCGGCCACGCTAATGCCGGCCGCCGCAAAGCGCTCAAACATCCAACGCTCCTCGGGACCCGGATATTGGGGCAGAGTCGGCGCATACCAAACCCAAGCCTTGGCATTCCCAGCGGCGGGGATCAGAAACGCGGCGTGGCCGTCGACGAGAAGAGTCTCCTTGTCCGAAGCGAAAGCGGTCACCGTGGCGAGTAAGAAATAGGTCAGCAACATAGGCCAGTGTAATATCATGCCACCATGCATGTCCCTGCGCGCTTCGCCGCGATCTTTATTTCCGCTGCCGCGCTGCTCCCGGCGCAGAACGCCACTGAGGCTGGTCGATTCCATGTGGAGCACCCCACGCTGCTGAACCTGGGTTTCGAGTGGAGCATCGAAGGCGACGCCAACCGCAACGCGACCGTCGAGGTGCGCTTCCGGCCCGTGGGCACTGCCGCGTGGCGCCCGGCACTGCCCATGCTCCGCATCGGCGGCGAGCGCGTCTATCGCGAACGCGAGAGCATGTCCTATGTGGTGCCCCATGGCTTCGCGGGCAGCATCCTCAACCTCGCGCCCAAAACGCGCTACGAGTGCGAGTTCACCATGCGCGATCCGGACGGCGTCACCGGGCTCGCCAAACAAGTGGTCACCGTCGCTACCCGCGCCGAGCCCCAGCCCTTCGCCGGCGGCCGCACCCTGCACGTCTATCCGGCGGACCATGTCGGCGAAAAGCTGGAGCCCAGTTTCATCGGCCTCAAAGCCGCCTACTACGGCGACGGCCGCGGCGACTGGACCGCCGTCCGCATGAAAAAAGCTCAGCCCGGCGACACGCTGCTGATCCACGCCGGGCTCTACCGCCCCGAGCGCCTCAATTACGTTGACCCTTTGAGCGCCCCCTTCACCGGCACCTGGTCGCTGTCTTTGAAAGGCACCGCCGAGAAGCCCATCACCATCAAAGGCGCGGGCGACGGCGAGGCGATCTTCGATGGTGCCGGCAACGGCCGCCTCTTCGAAGTGATGGCCTCCCAGCACCACATCTTCGAAGGGCTGACATTTCGCAACACCGAAGTCGCCATCTTTGCGGGCGAGAAAGAAGTGCTGGGCGCCGTGGGCCTCACCGTGCGCAACTGCCGCTTCGAAGACCTCGGCGTCGGCGTCTGGACCGAAAACGCCGACTCGCGCGACTTCTACATCGCCGACAATCTCTTCCTCGGCCGTGAAGACCAAATGCGCCTGATCGGCTGGAATCAGGCCGGCCAGCGCTCCGCCGGCATCTATCCCTCGCACCTGTTGCGCAGCTTCTTCGCGATCAAGGTCTACGGGCCCGGCCACATCATCGCCCACAATGCCATTGCCTACTTCCACGATGGCATCTGCATCTCCACCTACGGCCCGCCCGATGCCGACCCTGACCGCCGCGCCTCGTCGATCGACATCTACCGCAACGACATCCACCTCTCGAATGACGACTTTATCGAGACCGACGGCAGCGCGCACAACGTCCGCGTCTTTGAGAACCGCGGCGTCAACGCGGCGCACAACGGCTACAGTTCGCAGCCCGTCTTCGGCGGCCCCATTTACTTTTTCCGCAATCTGCTGTACCAGGTGCCTGCGGGTGGTCCCCTAAAGTTCAGCGCCGCGCCGGCCGGGATGATCGTCTATCACAACACACTGATCGGGGAGCAGACGTCCCGCGATCCCTATTCGAATACGCACTTTCGGAACAACCTTTTCCTCGGCCGCGATACGGCCACCAACACCAAGCAGCATCGCGGCGTGATGAGTTGGGCCAATGCGACGGGCAACTTTAGCAGCGACTACAATGGCTTCCGCCCAAATCCTGGCGTTAGTAAAGCCTACAACTGGCTGGCGCCCGCTCCCGGCAAGATTGCGCACGGGGCCAAGCCCGAGGACTGGAAGAGCTTCGGCACCCTGGCCGAGCTTCGGGAGGCAGTGGGCCAGGAGCAGCACGGCATCGAAGTGGACTACGACATCTTCGAGAATCTCGCGCCCCCGGATCCGGGGCAGCGCTACCGCGTTTATCACGCGATGGATCTTAACTTCCGCCTGAAACCCGGAGCTAAAGCCGTCGACACGGGCCAGGTCCTGCCGACCATCAACGACAACTTCAACGGCCAAGCGCCCGACCTCGGTGCCCTCGAAGTCGGCCAGCCGGAGCCACACTACGGCCCGCGCTGGATCACCTGGAAGCCCTTCTACCGGTAAGCGTTAGAACGCGGTCTCACCGGAGAATAGGGTCCGCGTCGCGCTGCCGATCCAGATCCGGCCATCGCCATCCTGGTCGACCCGCACCCGCCCTTTGCGTCCCAGGCAGGTGCCCTGCGAAGCCACGTAAGGCGCCGTTGCGCTGCCCGCGCCGAGCAGCCATTGAGCCACCGAGGCGTTCAGACTGCCGGTCGCCGGGTCTTCGAGAATCACGCCGCGCGGATCGGTGAACAACGCCCGCAATTCCCACGCGGCCTCGCTTACCGGTGGACACGGCCCCACAAGGCCCACATCGAGCCGCGTAGCATGGTGATGCGCCGGTGCCAGCGCCAACACTGCGTCGGCTGACTTCAGCGCATGTCCACCACCTCGTCCAGCGACACGCGCAGGAACTCGATCAATTCCTGCCAGGCCCACGCCGCTTTCTTGAATGATCCTCCGCGGGTCCTTCGGGGTTCCACCGGCGGCGAGCCACGCGTGGCAGCTCCCGAGCGTCGGGTGGCCAGCGGAGGGCATCTCCCGGTCGAGCGTGAAGATGCGCACCAGGTAGTCGGCGTCGGGCGTCGTAGGTGGCAGCAGAAAGGTGGTTTCAGAGAGATGCAGCCGACGCGTGATCTGTTGCAGGGTCACGCTATCGCATAGCTCCCTTAGAATGCACGGCAACTCAACTCGGGCCGGTAGACCTGGTGGTTGGTGCCGCCGAGGGACGTGCCGCCGCCGGGCAGGTAAAGCAGCCCGTTCAGGAAGGCGACGCCGGGTAAAGCCATGGAGAGGGACGGGCATGTTGGCGAGCCGGGTCCAAGTGTCGGTGAGGGGATGGTAGACGTCTTGGTCGGGGAAGAGGCCATTGGCGGCCTCGTCGTCTCCTTCGCCGCCGAAGACATGCAAGCAGCCCAAGGCGTCCACAACGTTAACGCCACGGCGGGGCCGAGGCATGGCGGCGCGGGAGACCCAGGCACGGATTGCGGGGTCGTAAACGGCGAAGTCGCTCCCGGAGGAGGCCGGCCGCCGGCGACATAGATTTTCCCATTCAGGACGGCGGCCGCCCCACCGCTACGGGCGGTGGGCATGGGCGCCCGGGTGGTCCAGATGGCGGTGGCGGCACCGAATTCGTACACGGTATTCACAAAGGGTCCAGCGCCCGAAGTTTCGGTCTCGCCGCCGATCAAAGAGAGCTTGTCGTTCACGTTGACCGCCATGGTGTGGTTGAGCGCGACCGGGAGCGGCGTGGTGAGACGCCAAGCGTTCGTTGCCGGATCGTAGGCTTGCTCGGAGACCCGCATAGATGAACAGCGCGGGCGCCACGGCGCGAACTCGCACTGCCGGTCGCGGTGCCGCTAACGCCTCTCACGGTAACGGTTGCCGCCCCGACGGCCGTAGCCGCCGGCAAGACGAAGTTCACCTGGGTGGGAGCGACGGCGAACAAAAGCGCGGGCCGTGTGGCGCCGCGGCTATCGACGACGTCGACGCTGATGCCACCGAGTTGGGTGGGAAGTGGCGGTGGACGCGGCGATCGCCGTAGTGGTTAGCCCTTCGCCGAAAGCACTCACGAGGGAGTCCGGTGCGACGCCGGTGCTGAGCGAAAAACTGGCGGCGGGCACGATCGTGAGGGTTCGGTTTCGGGGCGCCGGCTCGTCCCATGGTGAGCGCCAATAGGATGGTTGTTTTGGTCACAGTCTTCAGAATAAACTGCCGTCGAAAAAATATATGAGAACTTTGCCTTCGAAATCCCACTTATTAGTATGAGACCTATTTTTTGGAGCCGCGATGCGGT
>ENA-ORBV01006912-ORBV01006912.1-microbial-mat-metagenome-genome-assembly--contig:-NODE-6912-length-19763-cov-6.659453_pt1 | contig 19763 bp, 11 predicted proteins | sample MGYA00237777_ERZ505514 | MGnify/ENA primary metagenome ERZ505514 (study PRJEB26160, sample SAMN06269048) | microbial mat metagenome | isolation source: Oligotrophic lake microbial mat | place... | reverse complement strand
GCGACGGCCGGGGCGCCGTCACGACCGCGGCCGCCGTCGCGGTGGGAGGCGGAACGTAGTCGCGGCCCTGGGCTTCTTCCCATTGCGCGCAATCGGCGAAGGGAGTGAGACCGCCGCGACCGTCGAGAGCGAGGATCTGCGTGGACACCCGGTCGAGCAGGTAGCGGTCGTGAGTGACGAGAACCAGGGCGCCTGGAAACTCGAGAAGACTCTCCTCAAGAACTTCAAGCGTTGGAATATCGAGATCGTTCGTCGGCTCGTCGAGCAGCAGTACATCTGCGGGCTCGAGCATGAGCTTCGCGATGACCACCCGCGCCTGCTCGCCGCCTGAGAGCCGGCTGACCGGGGTGTCGAGCTGCTCGGGCCGGAACATGAAGCGCTTCGCCCAACCCACAACGTGGATGGATCGGTCCTGAAAGATGACGGAGTCGCCAGTGGCGCCGAGGGTCTGCCGCAACGAAGCCGTGGGATCGAGTCGCGATCGGTGCTGATCGAACATCACGACCTTCAAACCTTCCGCGTGCTTGATCGAGCCTCCGTCGGGCTTTTCCGTTCCCGCGAGCATTCTCAGCAGTGTCGTCTTGCCGCTCCCGTTGCCGCCGAGCAGGCCGAGGCGCATTCCCGGGGAGAGCGTGAGGTCGAGTTTCGTAACGATGGGCCGGTCGAAGTAGCTCTTGGTCAGGTCCGTGGCCACGATGAGCTGCTTTGTCCGGCGTTCCGTGGCCGCGAAGTCGATGCCGACCACCGACTTCTGCGACCGTCGGTCGAGATCGGCCAGTTCGCTCTGCATGCGGCCGGCTTCATCGATGCGAGCCTGCGCCTTGCGCGTGCGCGCCTTCGCCTTGCGCGAAAGCCAGACCAGTTCGCCCCGAACGCGATTGCGTAGCGAGTCCTGATAGGCGGCCTGACCCGCGAGGAGTTCGTCCTTCTTCTCGAGATACCGGCTGTAGTTGCCGGCCACATCGCATATCCCGAGGGCGAAGGCCTTGTTCAGCTCGATCATGCGGCTCGTGATCGACTCAAGGAAGTAGCGATCGTGACTAATGGCCACGAAGGCCTCGGGTTCGCGGGGCAGGAGGTCTTCGAGCCAGAGAATCCCTTCGAGATCGAGGTGGTTCGTGGGTTCGTCCAGGAGAAGCAGCTCGGGTTCGCGGATCAACTCGACCGAGATCGCAAGGCGCTTCTTCCAGCCTCCCGAGAGGACGCCCGTCTCCGCATCGCCGTCGTCGAAACCGGCCGTGCCCATCATGATTGCGACCTTGACGTCGACCTCATGCGGATCGAGAGTGCCGCCCTTCAACGCGGCGCGCAGCACCTGCTCGACGGTGTGCTCGGGGTCGAACTTCGGGTCCTGGGCCACAAAGCCGAAGCGCAGCCGCTTGCGGGCGGCGCGAGTTCCCGTGCTCGGCTCCTCGAGACCGGCCAGGATCCTCAGGAGAGTGGTCTTGCCCGAGCCGTTTGGGCCCACCAGACCGATATGGTCCCCTTCGAAGACACCGAACGAGAGACCTTCGAACAGGGGCGCCGAGCCGAACGACTTTCCAAGATCCTGACAACTCAACAACAGCTCAGCCATTAGCGTCCATTCACCAGCTTCTCTTTGGCCTCGCGATTGAGGCTTTTGATTCGGAACTCTTCCTTCAGTCCCTCGCCCCAGGTGGCGCACTCTTTCGACCACGCGAGCGTCACCGGAAGATGCGCCCGCGTATAGCGCGCGCCTTTTCCATCCTGGTGCTGCTTCAGTCGCGCTTCGACGTTCTTCGCGACCCCCGTGTAGAGCGACCCATCGCCGCAACGCAGCATGTAGACCCAGGGCAAGAGCGGTATTCTAAACCGTGCGGACGTCGCGGGCGGGCCACGAGGGCCGCCCCTACGATTTAGACCGCTACAACGGTTCTTCGGATTCCGCCACGGCGCCGATGATGCGGCGCTTGGAGGCGGCCAGGAACGCGAGCGGGACCGCGGCCAGAGTCAAGGCCATCAAGGCCCGGGCCGCCGATTCGAGCCGCCAGCTCAGGATGCGGGAGCCGGTGACGAGATCGTGGTCGATGCCGCCCTTGCCCTGAAGGTACCAGTATCTTTCCATCGCGTCGCCCGAGAGGGAAAGACCCAGACGGAGACTCGCGAAGAAGATCATGAAGGCGATGAAAGCGTAAAGAAAGCGTTCAACCTCGATCCGGCACCCCCAGCCGGTGAGACCGCGATAAAGAAAGAGGGTGGCAAAGGCGAGTTCGCCCGCGTGGCCGCCGAGGGTGATGGCGAGGGTTTCGCGGACGGAGTCGTACATCCAGAAATAAACGAGAACACCCACTCCAAGGGCCACGAGTACCGGGGGGCGAAGCCGCTGCCACCAGCCGAGGGCCAGCACACCCACGCCCCACGCCCAGATCGTTGAGGGCGCTCGCTCCAGGTCGCTCAGAGTCACGCCACCTCCGTTCGCGAAATCGAACGCCGGAATCGCTGGAAAGCCGAAGAGCCACAGGACCACGGTGTGGCCGATCTCATGGACGATGATGGTGAGGGGTGAGAGAAGGAAGGACAGAAGGGGGAAGAAGGTCAGCGCGCACGCCATTACGAGGCCGATGGCCGCGGCCTTCCACCCTGTGTGGGTGATACCCAAGGTCTCGCGTGGAGGGGGCGGTGGCGGGTCGGGTTTAAGCATCACCCACTCTGCGTTCAGGCCCTGGATCGGCTCGCGCCTTTCAATGGGTTTCGCCGTGGTCGAAGATCCCTTCCGCCATTTCGAGAAGACTACTCCGCACGCCGCGCACTCCACCGCTCCGGCGGGCGCCTCACTCGAGCAACGGGGGCAGGTCAATGACACGCTTGGAAAGCGAACGATATCCCCTCCGCGAACCGAGAGAGCCAGTTTGCATTTTCAGAAAGCCTTGACAACATTTTCGCACCGCGAAAAGAACCAGGATCATGTAGCCAACGGTTTGCTCATTCGGAATGGGCGAGATGGGACTGGCGGGGGGCGTTGTGGAGGGTGCGGATCTGATGAGATCACTCCGATAAGCTCCCTCTTCTGAATGGAACTCACCCTTTGGCGATGGAGCATCGGCGTCCAGATCTCGTCGTTGGCGCTGATCGTCGCCTTCTTTCTCGTCCTCCAGCGGTCTCTACCTCGCCACGCTATTTCCTCGTGGGTGCGCGGGTGGGTCCTCAACCTCATTTCCGTTACGGCCGCTCTGGCCTTCTGGATGATCGGGACGACGCCGACCACGAGGCCCATGGCGTACTTCCTGTACATCGCGCCGAAGTGCCTGGCCGTTCTCTACCTGGTCCAGGGAGCCTGGTCGTTGCATCGCCCCGGAACCAAGCTCGTGTCCCCGCCGCAGCTCTTCGTGGCCGGCCTGGTGTTCCCGCTTTTCGGAGCATGGGCGTTCACCTCGATTGACCTGTTGGGAGTAGGGCAGCAGCTCTTCATCGGCCTCATGTTCGTGCCCACGGGTGTCGCTCTTCTCAGATCCGGAGATCGGGCCCTGAGCTGGCTGGCTGTGGGTTTTTTCGTGCGTGGAGGCCTTTGCCTCGCGGAAGCTGCGGCGTACGCCTCGCAACTGGCGCCCGACCACATCCTCGCCCCCGAACTGCGGAGCCGAGTCGGGACGTTCCTCGCCGCTCACTCTTCGATCGACACCGGAGGTGAGTGGCTCCTGGCCCTGGGCTTTGTCCTCGCCATTTCTCTGCGAGCCCAGCGCGACTTGCAGATGACCATCGCCGACCTGCATGAAGCTCAGCAGGGGCTGCGCCGCCTGGTGGATCACGACCCGCTCACCGCTTTGTACAACCGGCGCGCCCTGCCGGCCATCCTGAGGGAGGTCCAGCCGGACGGAGCGACTCTGCTGTTCTTTGACCTCGACGACTTCAAGGTCGTGAATGACGAACTTGGCCACGAAGTGGGGGACCGATGCCTCAAGCATTTTGCCGAGGCGCTGCGCGAGAGTTTCCGGCCGAACGACTCGTGCATTCGCTACGGAGGTGACGAATTCCTGGTGGTGGCCCCCGGACTCGATCGCAGCTTGGCCGATGGGCGCGTGGAGGCCCTGCGCCTTCGCCTTGCCACCCATGAGGCCGAGTTGCCGGGTCTGCGCTTCTCGGTGGGCATTTCACAACTGACCCCCGGTGGGCGACCCGAGGACGCGTTGCGCGCGGCCGACGAGCTGATGTACGCGGCCAAGACCACTCAGACTTCCTGAGTCCCCCTTATGTCACGGTCCAGCCCGGCCTCTTGCCGCCGAGATTGCGCGACCGCTCGGCTTCTACTCGGCAACGAGGCGCTTGATGTAATGCGTGAGAGGAAGGACGCTTGCACCCGAGTGCAGGCGTGGCCTACACTCAATGCATGCAGTTCACGATTCGAAATGTTCCACCCTCGATTGACACCGCTCTTCGTCATCGTGCGCGCGTCCGCTCGCGGAGCCTGAACGCGGTCCTCCTGGACGCCCTGGAGGCGGAGGCTGGCCTTGCGGGAGTGAAGCGCCGAAGGCGGAGCCTCGAAGGCATTGCCGGATCCGGGGCGCTCGAGCCGGCCGTCACCCTCGCCATCAGGGAACAGCACCGAATCGACGGAAGATCTGGAAATGAGGATCGCCATTGACACCAACCGATATTCGGACCTGGTGAAGGGCGATGAAGCGGTTGCCGAAATCGTTTCTTCAGCCGACGAGGTCTGGGTCCCGGTGATTGTCGTGGCGGAACTCCGCGCCGGCTTCGCAGCGGGTGCGCAGCATGGCGAGATGCTGGCGCGGATTCAGAGAGGACGACACGACCACCCCCTATCAGCTCGGCGGCTATGACCATCGCGTCCGAACACAGAAGGGCCTTCAGTATCCGATCTACGAAAGGCGGAAGCGTGGCGCGATACCGGGTTCTGTCAGTACCGCCTGCACGTGAAGAATCTCGCGACCGGTGAGATCTGGAATCGAACAGTCGAAGAGACGATTTCCGTCGCATGGGCGGCGGACTCCCGAACGCTCTTCTTCACCGAGGAAGATCATGCAAGACGGGCCGCACGCCTGAATCGGGTCGAGGCCTTTTCCGACTCGGCGCTCGGCATATTTCCTATTCGAGCAGACTCCGGGGCTCAGGCCGCCCCCCCCACTTGGCTTCTGATATGTTCGCTCGAACAGATTCGTTTCTTGGACGCCATTGTTTTGTTTGAGAGACGCTTGGTGGCCTTCAGTGAAACAATCGGCTTTGGGACGTGTTGTTCTGGTGTCGGCGGTCGGTTTGTCGATTTCGGCGTCGAGTTCCGGTCTCGACGCACGAGGGCGTGAGGGCGGGCAACAGCCCCAGACGTCCCAAAGCGACCCACTCCAGCGCGATATCGGGGCTCAGTCGAGCGACGCGACGAACTGCGTCGGCGTTTTTTGGGGGCCTGTGCGTTTCGGGCGATCTACGGGTCCACCAGACGTTTACCAGGTTACGGCGCCCGTCCCGCCGAGCGCCTCGGCTCCCTTTGCTCTTCTCCTTGAGAACGGAGACGGCGATCCCGAGCAACGGGTCTCGAGCGGTTGGGTCTGGGTTAACGACCAGGAGGTGGTCGGCCCTCGAGACTTGGGCAGGTCCGTTGCGCGCCTCGTGACGTCTGCCGTGCTCTCGCGCCCAGCGTCCACCATCCGAGTGAGAATTGCGTCGGGGAGGGGAACGTCCTTCGCTCTCTCTTTGTGCAACGCTTCCGGAAGCCCGACCCCAACACCCACTCCGACTCCTACCCCAACACCAACGCCTTCAACAGCCCCCCTTCTTGCGCCGCGCGCAAGTCACAGCGCCACGGTCTTGAACAACGCCACGACGTTCGTGGCCGGCGGACAAAGCAGCACAGGATACGAGCCGACCGCAGAGGTGATCCAATCGAGCGGCGCCGTATCTCAGGCCTTCCTTCCGGCCCCGCCACTTCTGGTTTCGGACCATGCCGCAGCACTCCTTCCGACCGGCCAGCTCGCAGTCATTGGGGGCTATTCCGAATCCGACAGCGCTCTATCCTCGGTCAAGGTTGGCGGACCGGTAACCCCGTTCGGGGACACTGGCATCACTCTTTCGACCAGTCGGTTTCTCGCCACCGCGAACGTCCTCCGAGACGGTCGTGTCGTAGTCCTCGGCGGCGTCGACCGGGACACGCTTGATGTCCTGGACCCTCGAGCGTCAGCATTCGAGCGGTCCTACGCGTTTACCCCTTCTCAGGTAGACCGCGAGGTTCAGACGAGCCTCATTGGAACGATCTCGGGACACTCCGCGACGCTGCTCCCGAACGGTCTCGTGCTCGTCGCTGGTGGCGTTGGCATCTCACAAGCGTTCCTGTTTGATCCAGACGCGTTCAGCTGGACGCAGACGGGGGGCCTGAGCCGGCCGCGAGCGCGCCACTCGGCGACTTTGCTAAACGACGGCCGGGTAGCGCTCGTGGGTGGGACCGACGGGGCTGCGGAACTCGGATCCATAGAGATCTACGATCCCGCGACGGGTGCGTTTTCGCTCTCCGCCACGACGCTTGGGACTCCACGACACGGCCACACCGCGACGATCGCAGACGGCGGTGCGGTGTTGGTGTTGGGCGGCCTCTCGAATGGATCGACCCTGTCATCCCGCGAAGTTTTGAGCTTGACGCCGCCAGATCTCAGCGGTCCAATGGTGACCACGGCCGCACCCACAGGATCGAGGGTCTTTCTTGGACACATGGCGTCCGTTGCGTTTTCCGAACCCATCGATCCGCGTTCCGTCATGGCGGCGACCATGTCCATCTCGCTCAATGGCGCCCAGGTGGCCGGCACGCGAAGCGTCGCGGAGTCTGGCCTGCTCGCCTTCTTCATTCCGAATGGGGGATGGACGGCGGGCGCTACCTACCAAGGGAGGATAGAGGGAGTGCTGGATCGATCCGGCAATCCGGTCACTCCTTTCTCATGGTCGTTCGAGACCTACCCCGGGCCGGTCATCGACGCCATCTCGCCATCCGAAGGAAGCTCAGGAACGACGGTGACGTTAACCGGGTCGGGTTTTGGTGGAACAGTCGACACGAACCGAGTCGTCTGGAATGGGATCTCCCTCGAGGTCCTGTCGGCCGCGGAGAACTCGGTGCGGGTCCGAATGCCCTCTTCGAGCGAGGCAAGAACAGCGCCCCTGATCCTTGAAGCACCAGGTGGAACCGCGACGAGTCCGACCGCGTTCACTCTCTCTCTTCCCGTCCCAAGGCTTCTTGCCGTGGCCCCACTGCGCATTGCCGCAGGATCCGGGGATACGGTGGTGACGCTGACCGGTGACTCATTCCTCGACACCGCGCAGGTGAGCTTTGAGGGGACATGGCTGTCCCCGGTGATCTCCGGACATGAAGCGACGGTCATCGTGCCCGCAGCACTGCTCACGGCTTCGCGACGGGTGGAGATTCGGCTCTCAAACTCGGCCTCCGGTCCGTTATCAAATCCGCTCTTCATCGACGTCACAGAGGCGCCGCGGATCGCGTCGATAAGTCTGTCTCCCAAGCACCTGTCCCTGAGCGTAGGCGGCTCGGCGAGCGTAACCGCACGAGCCTATTGGAGTGACGGGACCAGCCAGGACGTTTCGCCCAGCGTCATTACGTCGAGCAGTGCGCCGGGGATCATGAATGTGGCGGGCCTCTCCGTCACTGGAACTTCCCCCGGAACAGGCTCGATCATCGCCATCTATGGCTCGATGAGCGCGACCGCTACAGTGGTGGTCGTTGCAAACGACCCTTTGCCGCCAGATCCGATAACCGTTGCGCCGCCCCTCGATCGCACCGCCTCGACAACAATGTTCGATTCAGTGAGATTCCTGTTTGAAGGCGGCGTACCGATCCAGACGGGCGTCGCCCCCGGCACAATCGAGCCCCGGCGCATTGTGGTGCTGAGAGGGCGCGTGCTCATGCCCGACGGCACGCCTCTCTCTGGCGTTACGGTCGACTTGCCTCGGAGTCCTGGCGTTGGCCGTACCTTGACACGCGCCGACGGCCAATTCGATCTGGCGGTCAACGGCGGGCCTCTCATGGTCAGATACTCGAAGCCTGGGTTCCTGAGCGTGCAACGAAATGCTTCAACCTTGTGGCAGGAGTTCTACGGTCTGCCCGACGTGGTCTTGACGCCGCTCGATACTGTTTCGACCTATGTCGACCTCGCCGCCGCCACCACGACGCGGCCGGCCCGCTCATCGACGTCCACCGACGGAAGCGGCTCACGTGCCTCGACACTTCTCTTTAATCCCGGCACCTCCGCAAGCCTCACCCTCGCCGATGGCTCGACCCAAGCCCTTGCCGCACTGACTGTACGCGCAACGGAGTTCACGGTTGGTCCAAATGGACCAAGGGCGATGCCGGGCGATTTGCCTGCATCCTCGGGCTACACGTTCGCCGCCGAGCTATCCGTAGACGAGGCAATGGCGGTCGGCGCCACACGAGTTGATTTCTCGCAGCCCGTCTACCACTACGTCGAGAACTTCCTCGGCTTCCCTGTGGGCACACCGGTTCCTTCGGGCTACTACGATCGTCAACAGGGAGCGTGGGTCCCTTCGGAAGATGGAAGGATCGTGAGAGTCCTGGGTGTCACGGCAGGTCTCGCCACGATCGATCTCACGGGTAGCGGTGGGGCGGCCTCAGCCGTCGAACTCGCAGCGGCGGGCTTCTCCGATAACGAACGCGCAGCCCTCGTCAGTCTCTTTACGGCTGGACAGAGTTTGTGGCGTGTGCCGATCCGGCACTTCACACCCTACGATTTCAACTGGCCCATGAAGCCGCCCCCTGATGCGACGCAGCCACAAGGCGATCCATCTGGAGACTCGGAAGAGGATGAACCCACATGCAAGGGAGGATCGCTGATCGAATGCCAGAACCAGACCTTGGGTGAGGGCGTCGATGTTGTTGGCACAGGAATGAGCCTGCACTACCGTTCGAACCGTACACCGGGCCGAAAGGCTGCGTACCGCATCAACATCCCTATTACGCTCGACACGCCTCCCGCGAGCCTGCGAAGGGTTCAAGTTGAGATCCACGTAGCCGGGCGCAAGACCGATCTCACCTTCTCGGGGTCGCCGAACCAGACGACTGACTATGAGTGGAACGGTCTCGACGCGTTTGGCCGGCGAGTCCAAGGTGTTGTCAACGCTTTGATCCGGATTGGTTATGTCTATGGCGGTGTCTACACAGCGCCCCTGGCGCGAGCGACTCTTGGTGGGGCGTCTTCTGCAAGCTTCGGCGGGTTCGGCGGCGCGACTCTTACCGGGTCGGAAACACGCGAGGAGATCACGATCTGGCGGACCAAAACCGTCAAAGTCGGCGCGTGGGATGTGAGTGCGGAGGGGCTTGGCGGATGGACCCTCTCGGAACATCACCGCTACGACGTCCCCACGGGCGTGCTTCACTACGGCGATGGATCGCAGCGGAAGGCCGATGTGATCCCAAACGTTGCCAGGAAGATCGCGCAGGCTCAGTTCGCCGAGGACCTTGCGGTGGGTCCCGATGGATCGACGTACGTGGCGTCGTTCCCGAGCCTGCGCATAGCACCCGACGGCTCGGTCTCGACCCTTACCGGCGTCAACGCGCGATTCCTCGATGTCGCCCCGGACGGAACGATGTACTTCACTGCGGGCGGCTCGACGCCGCGAATCATGAAGCGGTCACCCACGGGCGTGATTTCCGTGTTTGCCGGGAATGGCACAGTGGGCACGGCGGGTGATGGAGGTCCGGCCGTCCTCGCTCAACTCGGAAACAACATCAACGACGTGGTGGTTGGGCCGGACGGCGCCGTCTACATTTCCGACAACGTCAACTCCAGCAGCGGGCGTTTCGAGAGAATCCGCAGGGTCGACGCCGACGGCATCATCGTCACTGTCGTGGGAGCGGGGCCACGCGGCTTCAGCGGCGATGGCGGCCCGGCGAAGGATGCCCGGATCGCCTGGGCCGATGCCATCGCCTTCTCACCCTCGGGCGAGTTGCACTTCAATGACAATGTGAACAAGCGCGTTCGGAAGGTGTCGCTCGACGGCATCATCTCGACGGTCGCGGGGAATGGGACCAATGGAAACTCGGCAACCGAGCCTGAAGGTGTCCCGGCGACATCGACCGGTCTCTATTTCCCCGAGGGTCTCGCGTTCGACCGGGATGGGAATATGTATGTCGGGACATGGGCGGCCGATCGGATTCGCAAGGTCTCCCCCGACGGCACGATGCGGACGGTGGCGGGCGACTACCCCGAGCAACCCAAGACAGACGGGTCCGCGGCCGTGGGCACGCCAGCACAAACCGGAGGGGTTTCCGTTTCCGCAGCGGGAGAAGTGATGTTCACGGACATGGTCACCGGAAAGGCATTCGCGATCCGGCCCGCCATTGCCACTCTTGGCGTCACAGAGTTTGCAGTTCCCTTCGAAGACGCTTCGGAGGTCTACACGTTCGACGCGCGCGGCCGGCATCTGAGCACGAGGAATGCGCTCACCGGGGCTGTATCGCGGTCGCTTTTCTACGATGGCGACGGGAAGATCCTCCTGATTCGCGACGGGGACGGCAACGAAGTCTCGATCGAGCGCTCCGCGTCAGGCGCACCTGTTGCCGTCATCGGTCCTTACGGCCACCGGACAAGCCTGACCCTCACGAACGGGTACCTCACCCAGGTTGAAGATCCGATCGGCCGCACCACAGGCGCCAGCTACGACCCGGACGGTCTGCTGACAAGCCTGATCGACCGCCGCGGCCAAACCCATCCGATGGTCTATGACGCCCTTGGGCGTTTGGAGTCGGACACCGATCCTGTGGGAGGCGGCTGGGCGTTGTCGCGCACTGACGGGGCGACATCCCACACCGTCACCATGACCGATGGCGCGGGCCGAGCCTCTACGTTCAGCGTAGAGAAGACGGGCGATGGCGGACGCCTGCGGACGAACACAGACGCGAACGGCCTCGCGACGACCCTGAAGGTCGGGCAGGATGCCATAGACCGCACCACGACGCCCGATGGAATGGTCGAGTCGATGGCGAAAGCGGCGGATCCACGGTTTGGACTTCAGTCGCCGGTTTCATCGACGACTGTGAAAACGCCTGCGGGGAAGACGCTGTCGGTGACGTCCGCCCGCTCGGTGACACTGTCAACGCCGAGCGATCCTTTGACCTTGCAGTCCCTGATCGAGACCACAAAGGTGAACGGACGGACATACACGAGCACGTACAACGCTCTGACTCGTTCATTCTCGACGAACACGCCGCAGGGCCGGCTGGCTCCCAATGCGGTGATGACTGATTCACAGGGCCGAGTGACCGAGATGCAAACGCCGGGGAATGAGCCGGTTCAGTTCTTCTACGATGAACGGGGCCGGCTGGTTCGGTCGGTGCAGGCGGAACGGATCTCGCGGCTCACCTATGACGGTCTGGGACGGCCCGCGCTGTTCATCGACCCGATCGGCCGTGAGACGCAGCTTGAGTACGACGGAGCGGATCGCCTCCTCAAGCAGGTTCTGCCGGATGGGCGCGAGGTCGCTTTCCAGTACGACGCCCACGACAACATGACATCGTTGACGCCACCAGGGCGACCCGCCCACACGTTCTCGTTCACGGGCGTGGATCTTCCGGAGTCCTACACGCCGCCCGCACTTCCGGGTGTCTCGCCAACCACGACGCAGTTCAATCTCGCGATGCAACCGACGTCGATCACGCGAGGCGATGGCGAGGTTGTGGGCTTTGGCTACGATACCGGGGGCCGGATATCCACCATGGCCTTTGGCCGCGGTATCACGACGTTCAGCTACCACCCGACGACCGGCAATCTGCAGACGCTGGTCGATCCTTCGGGAGAGGCGCTCGCGTTTAGCTACGACGGCGCGCTGCCGCTGTCGACGACATGGTCAGGCGCGATTGTGGGGTCGGTGTCGCGCACATTCGACAACGACTTCCGGGTTACGACGGAACAGGTAAACAACGCCTTCTCCGTCAACTTTGGGTATGACCTCGATTCCCTTCTAACGAGCGCTGGGAGCCTGACGATCTCGCGCGATACCCGAAATGGCCGGATCACTGGGACGTTGCTTGCGGGCGTGCGGGACACGTGGATCTACGACCGTTTTGGAGAAGTGCAGAGCTACTCCGCGGTCCTGAATGGCACGCAGCCGGTGTTCGGTCTCGACTACCTGCGCGACAATCTGGGCCGGATTACGTCGCTGTTCGACACAGTCGCGGGTGTGACGACGATTCATGAGTATTCCTACGATGTCGCCGGGCGCCTCTCGACGGTGAGGCGAAACGGAGCGGAGGTGGCGAGCTATACGTACGATCCAAACGGCAATCGCCTCACCGCCGCTGGCGAGCGACCGTCCTCAGGGATTTACGACGCGCAGGACCGCCTCCTCTCCGACGGGACATCCACGTACACCTACCGCGGGAGCGGCGAACTCCTCACGAAGACGACGGGCTCGGCGGTGACGACTTATAGCTACGACGCGCTTGGGAATCTGATTTCGGCGAGTCTGCCGAGCGGCCGCCTGATCGAGTATGTGGTCGATGGCGCGAGCCGAAGGGTCGGGAGGAAGGTGAATGGCGCACTGGTACAGGGCTTCCTGTATTCGAGCACGCTGCGGATTGCGGCGGAACTGGATGGAGCGGGCGCCGTGGTGTCGCGGTTTGTGTATGGGACGCGGATCAACGTACCCGAGTTCATGCAGCGCGGCGGGATCACATACCGGATCCTGACGGATCACCTCGGGAGCGTGCGCCTGGTGATCAACACCACGGACAACACCATCACTCAGAGGATGGACTACGACGCGTGGGGGAACGTGGTCGCGGACACCAATCCAGACTTCCAGCCGTTTGGTTACGCGGGAGGTCTCTACGACCGAGACACGGGCCTGACGCGGTTTGGAGCACGCGACTACGACCCGGCGGCGGGTCGCTTCACCACCCCTGACCCACTGGGCTTCGGAGGCGGCCCGAACCGTTACCAGTATGCGGAAGCCACCCCCACAAACGCCGTGGATCCTACCGGACTGTTTTCAGGTCCACTAGCGGGCGCGCCGGTCGTAACGGCTGCGGTCGGGGCCATCGGTGCAGCAACAGCCGGAATCGCCGCATTGGTTGTAGCAGAAGTCGCGCTCATCGCTTACGACGTCCATCAGGCTGCACAGCTCGCGTGTGCTTATGGCTACTGCGCGCTCGCCGACGCCCTTAACATGTCGAAGGGTGGCAAACAAAATGTACGCCAGACTGAATTCCAACACCTGACCGACGACGAGGTAGACGAAATCGCAAAAAATGACCCCGATCCCGGCCGGCGCGCTAGGGCGCAAAAGGAGCAGAAGGCGCGGGGCACGCGCAACAAACAGAAGAGGGGCAAGTGCAAATAGGGCCGGCGTCGGGACGGGCCGTCCGTAAATACTTGGCCATCCAAATTGACGAGCTGACGGCCAGTGGCGCACTCACTGGCACGCCTATCGATCTCGCTGAACAAGGCGTAGGCGCCCTGCTCAACGCGCTGGCGAAAGATCGGAGACCGCTCATCCGACGCATCGTGGCGGGGTGTGCCCGATACTATCGGCATCCGAGGGGCGTGGAGCTTGTGATTCGCTTGGCGGCGGACACCAACGTCGAGGTAAGAGTTGCGGCGATCGAAAGCCTTGGACAGCTTCTTGGGGGAAGGAAGGCGTGTCCTCCAATCTTGTGCGACCGGCTTCAAGACAGAAGGGTGCTGGTGCGAATCGCCGCTGCAGAGGCGATTGGTCAGATCGGAGATCGCAGGGTTGCAAGGTTTCTCAGACGCTCCTTAGAGGATCGGGTTCCTCTCGTTCGGTCCTATGCGGCGGCCGCCATCGGCCACCTCGGCATCAAATCGGATCTTCGTCTGCTACGCAGATCTGCTGCAAAGGACACCTCGCCCACAGCCCTGATTGGAATGCTTGGTGCGACCTACCAACTTGGCCATACCTTGGCCGCCATAGACGGTCTGACGCGACTGCTCACGAACCGGGACTACAGGGTCCGGTGTGGCTCGGCTAACACCCTCTCATCGTTTCGCATGAACTCGACTCAATCCAAGCGCGTGAGGGAGAGCCTTCAGAGTCGATTGGCTCAAGAAAGCACAGTAGCGGCCAAGGAGGCGATCGCACGCGCGCTCAAGCGGCTCTGATGGCCGCCCAGTCGACCACGTGCAAACACGCGAACGGACGGCTTGGCCTGGACTATTCACAAACGGAGTTGGAGCCCTCTGCGTCCAGGACAACGGGTCCGCGGCCGTGGGCACGCCGGCCCAGACCGGAGGGGTTTCCATGTCCCCGGCGGGAGAGGTGATGTTCACGGACTTCGTCACCGGAAATGCATTCGCGATCCGGCCGGCCATTGCGACACTCGGCGTCAGCGAGTTTTCGATTCCTTCCGAGGACGCCTCGGAGCTTTACACGTTCGATGCGCGTGGCCGGCATCTGAGCACAAAGAATGCTCTCACCGCGGCGGTATTGCGATCGTTTTTCTACAATGGCGACGGGAAGCTTCTCCTGATCCGCGACGGGACGGCAACGAAACCTCGATCGAGCGTTCCGCCTCGGTTGAACCTGCTGCTGTGATCGGTCCTTACGGCCACCGGACAAACCTGACTCTCACGAACGGTTACCTCACCCAAGTTGAAGATCCGATCGGCCGCACCACAGGCGCCAGCTACGACCCGGACGGTCTGCTGACAAGCCTGATCGACCGCCGCGGCCAAACCCATCCGATGGTCTATGACGCCCTTGGGCGTTTGGAGTCGGACACCGATCCTGTGGGAGGCGGCTGGGCGTTGTCGCGCACTGACGGGGCGACATCCCACACCGTCACCATGACCGATGGCGCGGGCCGAGCCTCTACGTTCAGCGTAGAGAAGACGGGCGATGGCGGACGCCTGCGGACGAACACAGACGCGAACGGCCTCGCGACGACCCTGAAGGTCGGGCAGGATGCCATAGACCGCACCACGACGCCCGATGGAATGGTCGAGTCGATGGCGAAAGCGGCGGATCCACGGTTTGGACTTCAGTCGCCGGTTTCATCGACGACTGTGAAAACGCCTGCGGGGAAGACGCTGTCGGTGACGTCCGCCCGCTCGGTGACACTGTCAACGCCGAGCGATCCTTTGACCTTGCAGTCCCTGATCGAGACCACAAAGGTGAACGGACGGACATACACGAGCACGTACAACGCTCTGACTCGTTCATTCTCGACGAACACGCCGCAGGGCCGGCTGGCTCCCAATGCGGTGATGACTGATTCACAGGGCCGAGTGACCGAGATGCAAACGCCGGGGAATGAGCCGGTTCAGTTCTTCTACGATGAACGGGGCCGGCTGGTTCGGTCGGTGCAGGCGGAACGGATCTCGCGGCTCACCTATGACGGTCTGGGACGGCCCGCGCTGTTCATCGACCCGATCGGCCGCGAGACGCAGCTTGAGTATGACGGAGCGGATCGCCTCCTCAAGCAGATTCTGCCCGATGGACGCGAGGTCGCCTTCGGCTACGATGCTCACGACAACATGACATCGTTGACGCCCCCCGGGCGACCCGCCCACACGTTTACGTTCACGGGCGTGGACCTTCCCGAGACCTACACGCCGCCAGCACTTCCGGGTGTTTTGCCCACCACGACTCAGTTCAATCTCGCGATGCAACCGACGTCGATCACGCGGGGTGATGGCGAGGTCGTGGGCTTTGGCTACGATACCGGGGGCCGGGTATCCACCATGGCTTTTGGCCGCGGTATCACGACGTTCAGCTACCATCCGACGACCGGGAATCTGGAGACGCTGGCCGATCCCTCGGGAGAGACGCTGGCGTTCGGCTACGACGGCGCGTTGCCGTTGTCTACGACATGGTCAGGGCCGATTGCGGGGTCGATCTCGCGCACATTCGACAACGACTTCCGAGTCGTGACGGAGCGAGTGAACAACGTCTTCTCCGTGAACTTTGGGTATGACCTCGATTCCCTTCTGACGAGCGCCGGGAGCCTCACAATCTCGCGCGATACTCGGAATGGCCGGATCACCGGAACGTCGCTTGCGGGTGTCCGGGACACCTGGATCTACGACCGTTTTGGAGAAGTGCAGAGCTATTCCGCCGTCTTGAATGGAACTCAGCCGGTCTTCGGCCTCGACTACCTGCGCGACAACCTGGGCCGGATCACGTCGCTGTTCGACACAGTCGCGGGTATGACGACGATTCATGAGTATTCCTATGATGTCGCAGGGCGCCTCTCGACGGTGATGCGCAACGGGGCGGAGGTGGCGAGCTACACGTACGACCCGAACGGCAATCGCCTCACCGCAACCGGCGAGCGACCGTCCTCAGGGGTGTACGACGCGCAAGACCGTCTCCTCTCCGACGGGACATCCACGTACACCTACCGAGGAAGCGGCGAACTTCTCACGAAGACGACGGGCTCGGTGGTGACGGTTTATAACTACGACGCGCTCGGGAATCTGATTTCGGCGAGTCTGCCCGGCGGCCGGACGATCGAGTATGTGGTCGATGGAGCGAGCCGGAGAGTCGGGAAGAAGGTGAATGGCGCTCTCGTGCAGGGCTTCCTGTATTCGAGCACGCTGCGGATTGCAGCGGAGCTCGATAGAGCGGGCACCGTGGTGTCGCGGTTTGTGTACGGGACGCGAATCAACGTGCCCGAGTACATGCAACGCGGCGGTGTCACCCACCGGATCCTGACGGATCACCTCGGGAGTGTGCGTCTGGTGATCAACACCACGGACAACACCATTACGCAGAGGATGGACTACGACGCGTGGGGCAACGTGGTCACGGACACCAATCCAGGCTTCGAGCCGTTTGGTTATGCGGGAGGTCTGTACGACCGAGACACGGGCCTGACCCGCTTTGGAGCGCGGGACTATGACCCGGCGGTAGGACGATGGACGGCCAAGGATCCGATTGGGTTTGGTGGAGGCGATGCGGACCTCTATGCCTACGTGGATAACAACCCCTCGAACGCTCTTGACCCATTCGGTCTAGTGGTTATCAATCGAAGCGGCAAGGCCGTCATTGTAAAGCCCGAATCTGGCCCTCCTGGGACGGTGGCGCCCGGCGCCACCTATCCCGGGAAGGTCGATGGAGTGATGGGACCGGACGGGAAGTGGCTGAAGTTCTCCGGCAAGGAGAGTTGGTGGTCACCAGATAACACTGTCGAGGTGACGCCGAGCGGAGAGGTCAAGTGCGTCGGTGGTCTGTGCAAACTGGTGCCACCAAAGAAGCTGAATGAGGACCCGGACCCGACCTGGAAAGTTCCGAAAGACCCGAAGCCATTGCCGGGATGTAAGGCGACTCAGTGAGGCTCGCGATGAGACATGGCCTCTGGCTTGCCGCCATGGTTGTGGTTTCAACGACCCTTGCCCTCGTTGAGAATAGGTTCATCTGGGGCTATTGGGTAGATCGGCCAACCATCGCGCCTTCTCTGGCGGGCGCGGACAAGGTGCTAGGAGTGTCCAGTTTTTCCTCCGCCTCTGCGGATGGGCCGGAGTGGTCGTTGAATCGCGCCGTCGTTTCGACCGCGCGGGAGCGTTGCCAACCGCCGTCAAATGAGTGTCTGGAGGGAAGGCTCGTCCTGGCTCTCGGCGGAATGGAGACAAAAGCTGGAGCGATTGAAGGCCGTCTCCTCAGCGGAGCGTGGGAACAGGAAAACAAGGAGAGGCCTATACCCTTGCCGAAGGACCCAGCCTACCGAGGCTCTGCTCACCCGGTTGCAGGTCTTGGAGTTCACCTCCGGCAAGGAGGCAGCGCTTACTTGGTTCTGGCCTACCGAACATCGGAGGTCGCCAACGACCGGTACATCTACTCTGAGACGCTCTATCGCGTGACCAGCGGCAGTCTCTCCCCTCTACGCCACGAGCGCTTCTTCTACGAGATCGCGGGTCTAGAGGTACTCACCGTGCGGATTCTCTGGCTGTTCAACTTCGCTTGCGTGGGGGTTATTAGCGCAATGATAAGGCTTCGATCCAATCTTCGCGGAAGCGACGTGCGTATTCCGGGAGCGTAAGTGAAACAAACGCGGTTTGCCAGTCAATTCGCACGACCGCGGGCGGCCTGTCCCTCGTGCCTTTCGTGACCGCCTGGATGGGCGAGAACCACTTCGCGCCGGTTCCCGTGGCCCTTTACGGTGTAGTCCTGTTCATGGCCGCCTGCGCCTACTACGTCCTCTCACAGACCCTCGCGACCCATCACGGGAAGGATTCCAAGCTCGCGATCGCCCTCGGGAAAGACTTCAAGGGCGTCGTTTCGGTCGTGATCTACGCGGTGGCCATTGCCCTCGCCTCGTTCTACCCGGTACTCGCGGGCAGTCTGTACGGAGTCGTCGCCCTCATGTGGCTTGTCCCCGACCGCCGGATTGAGCGGGTGCTCGCAAAATAACCGCGGGCTCGCGCCCTTGAACTTCGGGCCCTGGCAGTCCTAGCGAGTGCTACAAAATATTCGACATTTGAGCTAAGAGCCGGGGGCGGGCTTCTTCCCCAACTCCTCCGCGACCACGCCGGTGTCGAACTTCACTTCGCTGATCGTCCCTGTGAGGAATGCGGCGCCATTCTGCGTCGACTGCAGGCGGAAGGGAATCATGAGTCCCGAGACTTCGCGATAGTCCGAGTACGTTTCCTCGAAATCGGCCGGCCCTCCCATCCCCACCGCTCGGTAGGTCTTCTTCAGCAACGTTCCACTCGCTGGCTCGATGAACAACCGGACGCTTTCTCCTTCTTTGCTGATGAGGATCACGTCCGCCTCCTTTTCCCCTACCTTCTCGCGTTTCTCGAATTGCACGGTGAGCTCCCCCTCGGCGCGGAGCAGGTTGAGCGTGTTGCGAAAAATCTGCGCGCGGAGGATCGGCTTCATTCGATCGGGCATTTCCGTCACCCCCTGCGGGCCGTTGCGCCATCCGTTTACGCCATCGAAGAAACTGATCATCTCGCCGAAGGGGAGTTTCATGTCGCTGCGAAGAACGGAGGGGAAGACGAAAGTCTCGCGACTGTCGAAAGGCACCTCACCCATCGGCGAGCGCCTGCTTCGGATCCTTCACGGTCTGCCATGCGATTCGCTGGAGAACTCCCGCATCCTCTTCGCTCAGCGTGCCACGCGTCACTCCCTCAGGGCTGCTGGAGAAAAGCACCGCGTGGAAGACGCACGCGGCGAGATACGATCCGGCGGGCCCGGGGTGGCTTCGATCCGCGTGGTGAAGAACGAGCTTCGGATTTTCTCTCAACGCCTTCTGCCACGCGATGCCGACCGGCGCGACCGCGGCCTTCAGCTCTTCGGCAACGCTCACGTACGCGCGGTTCAGCAGGGTCTGGCTCTCCGGCGAGTCCTGTCGCGCCCAGGTCAGGAAGAAGAGAGTCTTCGCGCCCGCCTTCCGAATCTCGGTGTCGAACTTCCGCGCGTAGGTGTGAAACATTTGAGGATCGCTGATCGTGCGAAAGTCCGCCGACGGGCCCAGCGTCCCCTGGTCCTGAAGAACGACGTAGTCGAATGTTCCTTTGCGGATCGCCTCGCCCGCGAGGCCGGCTTCCCAGTGTCGTTTCAGCGTCGCCCCACCTTCGCCGACGAATTCCGTCTCGAGCTTTCTCGGCGGCCGCGCTGACGTGGCCAGCTCCGCCGTCAGCTTCGGGAGGTCGTTGAGGAAGGTGTAACTGTTCCCGACGAACAGGACGCGGAGAGGACGCTTCCGACCGCGTGGCGTCGCCCACCACGAAGGCGACCTTGGTCCCGCCCGGAGAGATCGCGACCCCGGTGGGATCAGGGAACAGTGACTCTCCGGGCGGCGCCATGATGGAGAG
>ENA-ORBV01006911-ORBV01006911.1-microbial-mat-metagenome-genome-assembly--contig:-NODE-6911-length-19766-cov-11.160191_pt1 | contig 19766 bp, 13 predicted proteins | sample MGYA00237777_ERZ505514 | MGnify/ENA primary metagenome ERZ505514 (study PRJEB26160, sample SAMN06269048) | microbial mat metagenome | isolation source: Oligotrophic lake microbial mat | place... | reverse complement strand
GCTGGCCTTGCCATAGCGCGGCACGATGCCGAAGCGCGTGGGCTTGTCCGCATGGAAGACGAGCTTGTGCCGCCCGGCCTCGAGCGCCTCGGGGTCGGGGTGCAGCGGGAAGTCGTGCAGGATCGTGTAGTGCTCGGTGATCGCCATGTCGTGCGGCAGGCGCGGGCCGGGCAGGTCGATGTCGATCTTGTGCTTGAGCCTGCCGTCGGCGCCGATCACGCCGTAGGTCATGTAGGGCGGCTTCTTGTCGTAGTCGAAGAAGAGCAGTTCGCCGGTGTTCTCGTCTGGCCGCGAGTGGGCGGAGATCTTCTCGAAGGCGCCGTCGTAGTCGGTCTTGCCGATCGTCTCGAGCGTGTGGATGTCGAGGTGGTACGGCTTGCCGGTGAGGTAGAACATCGTGAGCAGCTTGCCGGCGTGGAATTTCACGTCGGTGTTCGAGTTGTTCTTCTGCGGCTCGTCGGGCCGGTCGCGGCGCGGCGGCTCCTTGAGCCCGCGCCACAAGGGCTTGCCGGCTTCGACCTCTTCGGCCAGGCTGGTGGTGCGGATCCAGCGGTTGCGATAGCTCACCTTGCCGTTGTCGAAGTACGCTGCGTGCAGCATGCCGTCGCCGTCGTAGACGTGATAGCGCCAGTCGGGCGGGAACCATGGGTTCGGGCCGTTCCTCACGTGGATGCCGTTGAGGTCCTTCGGCATCTCGCCGATGACCTCGAGGTTCTCCAGGAACACCTCCTTGTCGATCGGCGCGTTCGGGCCGCTGAGGCCCGGGATGTCGTGAACCGGCAGGTCGGCGAGTTTCATAACGTGCTCCTTGGATCAGTCAGCCTTGAAGCCCGACGCCTTGACGGTGTCGCGCCAGCGCTCGGTGTCGGCTTTCATCATCGCGGCGAACTCCTCGGGCGAATTGGGGATCGGCTCGAGGTCGATCGCGCGCAGCTTGGCCTGCGCCTCCGGCAGCCGCAGCGCCGCAGTGAACTCGCGGTTGAGCTTCTGGATGATGGCCGGCGGCGTGCCCGCCGGGGCGAGGAATCCGGTCCAGGCGTAGATCTCCATCTGCGGATAGCCCAGCTCCTTGAACGTGGCCAGCGTCGGCAGGAGCGGGGAGCGGGCGCCGGTCAGGGCGTAGGCCTTCATCTTGCCGGCCTCGATATGCGCCTTGACGGAGATGATCGGCACGAACGCGGTCATGACCTGCCCGCCGAGCAGGTCCTGCACGGCCGGCGGCGTGCCCTTGTAGGCCACGTGCAGCATGTCGATGCCGGCGAGCTGGTTCAGGATCACGCCCGCGAAATGCGAAGGGTTGCCCGCGGTGAAGGAGGCGAAGTTAGTCTTGCCCTTGTTGGCTTTCGCGTAGGCAATGAACTCGGCCAGCGTGTTGCCGGGCGTGGATGGATGCGCTGCAAACACGAGCTGCGTGCGGATCGCCGCGGTGATCGGCGTGAAATCTTTTGCCGGGTCGTAGGGCAGCTTGGCAAAGGCATGCGGGTTGATCGACATCATCCCCGATGTGCAGAGCAGTACTGTGTAGCCGTCGGGCGGCGCAGCCATCAATGCCTGCGCGGCGATCACGCCGGAGCCGCCCGGCTTGTAGTCGTAGACGAAGGGCTGGCCAGTGGTTTCCTTGAGCCGGTCGCCTACGGTGCGCACGACGATCTCGTTCACGTTGCCCGCGGGGAACGGCGAAATCATGCGGATCGGCCTGGCCGGAAACTCCTGCGCCGCGAGCGGCGTGCAGACCACCGATGCACCGAACGCCGCCGCGATGGTTGCGGCGACCGCCGCCGTCCTTGACGTCTTCCTTAGCAGACCGACTCCTCGATTCATTTCCTGCCTCCTTTTGTGTCTCTTTTAATAGTTTTTACTGCGTCATCCAATTCGTCAGCGCCCGCGCGAGCGCAACCGGCGCTTCGAGCGGTGCAAGGTGGCCGCAGCGTTCGAACACCACAAGCTCGGCGGCCGGCACGCGGCGGGCCATTTCCTCATGCTGTGCAAGCGGCGTGATGCGGTCCTCGCGGCCGACTGCGATCAGCGTCGGGACGCGGATCGATGCCAGCACCGACTCCCGCGTCGGACGCGCCATCGCCGCCCGTTGTTGCGCGATGAATCGCGCCGCACCGTAGTCGCGCGACATGCGAAGTCTCTTCTCATGGATGCCGGGATCCTCGACGCGCTCCGGATGCAGCAGGAATTTCGTCATGCGGGCGTCGACCGACTCGTAATCGGTCCGCGCGATCTCGATCAATCGCTTGCGGCTTGCGGCGGCTTCCGGTGAATCCGCGTTCGACCCGGTGGCGATGAGAGCGAGGCGCTCGATGCGGTTCATCGCCTGTGCCGCAATGGCAAGCGCCACGTAGCCGCCGAAGGAGAATCCCGCAAGGGCAAACCGCGGTGGCGCCTTCGCGAGGATCCCGGCGGCGATCGCGTCGATGTCCTCGATCGCCGGGTTCTCCAGTGCGGTGCTGGCGATGCCGACGGGCAGTGCAGCGCGCACTTCATCCCAGAGTTCCGGCGTATTCGACAATCCCGGCAGGAGGAGCAGCGGCGCCATCGTTTCTCAGGCACCCGGGGCGAGCGTGGCGGCGTACTGCGAGCGCAGTTCGCCTATGAGCGTGGAGGCGCTCTTGATGCGGTCGATCATGCCGATGCCCTGCCCGGCCGAGCGGATGTTCTTCCACGGCTTGTTCTCGCTGTTCTGGCCGCGGAACTCCATGTCCTTGCGCGGCGGCAGCGTGTCGGGGTCGAGCCCCGCGGCGACGATGGTCGGCCGCAGCATGCTCGCGTTTGCCCCGGTAAAAGCTTTGGTGACCACGAGATCCTCCGGGCCATAGTCGACGAGCAGCTTCTTGTAGGCCGCGTCGGCCAGGCTCTCTTCCGTGGCGATGAAAAGCGTGCCGGCATACGCGAAATCCGCGCCGAGCACTTCGGCCGCGCGGATGCCGTTGCCGTTGCACACGCCGCCGGCATAGACGATGTAGCCGTCCCACCACTGGCGCACCGAGGGCACGAACGAGAACCCCGCCATCTCGCCGGTGTGGCCGCCCGCGCCGGAGGAAACGAGCACGAGCCCATCGACGCCGAAGTCGGCCGCTTTCCTTGCGAGCTTGACGCTGTTCACGTCGGCGAACACGACGCCGCCATAGGCATGCACTTTGTCGACGACACGTGCGGGGCTGCCCAATGCGGTGATCACGATCGGCGCCCGATACTTCACGCACAGCTCGAAATCGGCTTCGAAGCGGTCGTTGGTGCGATGGGTGACGACGGTAGCGGCCCAGGGGCCGATCGTGCGGCCGGGATGCTCCCGCTCGAGCCTTTCGATGCCCGAGGTGATCTTCTGCAGCCACTCCTCGAGCGCCTCGGACGTGCGGCAATTGGACGTCGGAAATGCGCCGATCACGCCTTCGCCGCAGGCGGCGAGGACCAGCTCGGGTCCCGAGATCAGGAACATCGGCGCCGCGATCAGCGGCAGCGTGACGGGATAAGGGAAGGGCTTGCGCATCAGGCTTCGCGCGTCACCACGAAACTCACCACCGTCGTGCAGCTGCCGCCGATGTTGAGCGTCTGGAAGGTTCTCGCATCCTCGACCTGGCATTCGTCCGCGGTGCCAGTGACCTGCCTGGCCGCATCGAGCAACATGCGCGCGCCGGTTGCGCCAACGGGATGGCCCGTGCCGATGAGGCCGCCGCTGGGATTGATCGGCAAACGCCCGCCGAGCGCGATGTCGTCCGACTCGATCGCTTTCCAGGATTCACCCGGCGCCGTCAGGCCGAAGTGGTCGATGGCCATGTATTCGGTGGTGGTGAAGCAGTCGTGCGTTTCGATGCCATCGAGCGACCCCGGGCCGGCGATGCCGGCGCGTTTCCACGCCTGGGTAATCGCTTCGCGCACGTGCGGCAAAACGTACGTCTCGCCGCGGCTGCGCTCGAGTTTCTCGCTCATCAGCAGGCTGGCCGTGCGGTGACCCCAGCCGGAAATATAGGGCAGCTGCTCGAGCGTCCCGCCGCGCCGCTTCGCATAAGCCACTGCGAATTCGGCTGAAGCGAGGATGACCGCGGCGCCGCCATCGGTGATCTGCCCGCAGTCCTGCCTGCGGATGCGGCCTTCGATGACCGGGTTGGCTTCGTCGTCTTCGCGGAAGCTCGCCTCGGTGAATTTCCACGAGCGGGTCTGGGAATTCGGGTTGCGCCTGGCGTTGCCGAGGTTGATCTCGGCGATGCGGCCGAGATGCTCGTACTTCAGGCCGAAGCGGCGGTCGTACTCGTCGCCGAGGTTGCTGAACATGTGCGGCCACATGAACTTCGCGTTCTCGCCTTCATGCCCGACCCACGCCGCCGCGGCCTGGTTCTTTGCGGCCTGGTCGCCGTGGACGTTGCGCTCCTCCTCCGCCCCAAGCACCAGGGCGCAGCCATAGCGTCCAGCTTCGATCTCGGCCATCGCGGCAAGCACCGCGATGCTGGAGGAGGCACAGGCCGCTTCATGCCGCGAAGCCGGCGTGCCATAGAACTCCGGCAGGGTGGATGCGACCATCGCGCCGAGGTGCGCCTGGTGGCGGTGCAGTTCGCCGAATGCGTTGCCGACGTGGATGGTTTCGATCTCGGCCGCCTGCATGTCGCAGGCGGCCAGCGCGCCCAGGGTCGTGTCGCGAATGATGGTCGAAATGTCTTCGCCGCTGCGCGACCAGTTCTTCGCGAAGTCGGTCTGGTAGCCGCCGAGGACGTAGACCCTGGGTATTGCCATGGATGCCCTCGTAACGTTGCCGATGTGCGGCGTATCGAAGCCGGCAGCGACGATACGACCGATCGTGCTATTTAGCAAGCTCCGGGCCATGCGGCCAGCGAGGCCGCTAGGTCCGCGGCATCGTCAACTCTTCGAGCCGGTCGGTGGCCGGCGGCGGGGTCCGCGACAGCGCGGCGATCTCGTCGCGCAGCGCTTTCCCCATGTCGATCTTCACCGAATCGAGCGAGGCCTGCAGTTGCTCCGCGTTGCGTGCGCCGATGATCGGTGCGGTCACCGCGGGATGCGCCCCGGTCCATGCGACGGCCGCGCTCACCGGGTGCATGCCCCGTTCTCTGCAGAGCGCCACGAACTTGTCCGCGACCTCGAACACCCACGGCTCGCCATAGCGGGCCGTGTACTGCTTGTTGGTCTTCAGCCGGCCGGACGCTTCGCCGGAATACTTGCCCGAAAGCAGGCCAGCCGCGGCGGGGCTGTAGGGAATCACGGCAATGCCGTTGGCCGCGGCCATTGGCAGGACTTCGACTTCGGCCTGGCGCTTGACGAGGTTGTACATCGGCTGGATCACCTGTATGCGCGACCAGTCGTTGCGCTCCTGCAGGTCCACGGCCCTTTGCGTCTGCCAGGCCGACCAGTTGCTGAGCGCCGGGTAGAGGACCTTGCCCGAACGCACCATTTCCTCCATCGCGCGGATCGATTCCTCCAGTGGCGTGCGTGTGTCGAACTGGTGCAGGAAGAGCACGTCGACGCGATCGGTCTGCAATCGCTTCAGGCTGGCCTCGACCGCGCGGATGACGTGCCGGCGCGAGGTGCCGCGCGCATTTATGTCATCGCCCGAGGGGTTAAAGCACTTGGTGGTGATGACCAGGTCGTCGCGGTGGCCCTTCATCAGCCGGCCGAGGATCTCCTCCGCCTTGCCCTTGTTGTACTGGTCGGCGCAGTCGTAGAAATTGATGCCGGCGTCGCGGCACGCCTTGTACATGACCGCCGATGCGGCCTCGTCTGCATCGCCGCCGAAAGACATGGTGCCGAAGCACAACTCGGAGACTTGCACGCCGGTACGGCCGAGGGATTTGAATTTCATGGGGGTTCTTCCTGGTGTGGGCGGCGAACACGGAGGCGAGGGGCCGCTGCCGCGGATTCTAGCCTGCCGGCGCGGTGCCTTCGTGACTTGCAGAGGCGTCAGCGCAAGCCCGCCACCGCCATCCGGAGGTCGCGCTTGAGCACCTTGCCGACCGGATTGCGGGGCAGCGCTTCGAGCACCAGCATTTTTTCGGGGAGCTTGTAGGACGCGACCTTCCTGTCGGTGCGAAGGAAGGCGCCCAGCCCGGCCAGGTCCAAAGCCGCGCCGGGCTGCAGCGCGACCACCGCGCAGACTCGCTCCCCGAGCGTGTCGTCCGGGTAGCCGACGATCGCGGCTTCGCGCACGGCGGGATGCGAAAGCAGGAGCGCCTCCAACTCCTCGGAAGAGATATTGAATCCGCCGCGCACGATGATGTCCTTGAGGCGTCCGACGAACCGGTACAGTTCGCTGTGCTCGCCCGCGATCTCGAACAAATCACCGGTGCGGTAGTAGCCGCGCTCGTCGAAGGCACGCGCCGTCATTTCGGGCGAGCGGAAATAACCCTGGAAAAGTGCGGGCCCTTTGACGCGCAGTTCCCCGGGAAGTCCAGGTCGATCGAGGTCTTCCCCCGTTTCCGGGTCGACGAGCCGGGTGAACACGCGCCGGGCGACGGGCAGCTTCCAGTCGAAGCCCTCCACCCCGAAGCGCGGAAAGTAACTCGCGCGTAGGGCGGGGTCGGGTAGATCGAGTGTGCTCGCGGTCAGCGATGCGCCCTCGTTCGTGCCGAAATAGTTGATCACGTCGATGCCGTAGCGCTCGGTAAAGACCTTGACCGTCCATTCGGCGAGCGGGCCGCCACCAGAGCCGATGGCGCGCAGGCGCGATCCCGGGATGCCGCGCATGAGATCCGGGTTCTGCGCGAGCGTGGCGAGAATCGCGGGAGCTGCGACGGTGTAGTCGATCTGCTCATCGCGCACCTGGTCAAGAAATACCGGCAGGCTGAACGGGTGGTGCATGACGAGCTTCGCACCGGTCATCAGCCACGGCAGGAACTGTCCCGCGATGCCCGCCATGTTGACCAGCGGAAACGCGTTCAGCAGGTGGCAGCCCGGCTCAAGGCCGCCGGACACGATGATGTTCTCGGGGATGGCGAGCCATTCGTTGTGGCTGCGCGGCACGCCTTTGGGGATGCCCTCGGTGCCCGAAGTCCAGCAGATCGTGAGGATGTCGTTCGCGTCGACAGGATGCTCGCGTTCGTGACGCGCGATGCGCTCTGCGTTGATGCCTTGCGTGCCTTCGTCATCGATCGAAATCACCGCCTCGATCGATGCATGCCGTGTAGCGAGCTCGCGCATCATGTCCGCGTGCCGGTGGCGAAGGATTCGCTGCGCGCTCACCACTGCGCGTGGCCGGGTCAAGCCGAGGATGTGCTCAAGCTCATGCTCGCGATACTGCACGGGCACCGGCGTGACGATGAGGCCGAGCCGGGCGCACGCAAGATAGAGCACCGGCAGCTCGACGCAGTTGGGCAGCTGCACGCAGACGATGTCGTCCTTGCATAGGCCCAGTTCGAGAAAGCGTGTCGCGAAACGCCGGACCTCCACTGCGACTTGCGACCAGGTCAAACGCCGGGGCGCGCCGTCGATGAACTCGACGCGATTTGGCGCATCGATCAGCGCTTGCGCTTCGGGGTGAGTACGTACGGCATCGTCCAGCCAATCGTGGATGCGCCGCGCGCCCCACCAGCCGCGCGCGGTGTAGTCGGCGATCCGTTCGGCCGGCGCGAGGATCACGGCGCGCTCGATTCGAGCAGGCGCTCGAACGCAGCCCGCGCGCGTTTTGCATGCAGGTCGGTGCGCAGCAGGCGCCGCACGTGATGGTGCGCATGCACGATGCCGAGGAACTCGAATGCGAACTGGGCCGGATCGATTTTTGTGAACTGGCCGGCCTCGATCCCCTGGCGCGCCAGGCGCTCGATGGTGCCGTGCATCTTGCCGTGGCCCTCCACCACCGCGGCGCGCATCGGCCCGTCGGGCGCGTCGTCGAACTCGAACGCGGCTGCGGTCAGGATGTCGCCGCGCGGCACCGTGCCCGAATGGATCCACTCCATCCACCCGTCGAAGAGGCGCTGCAGGCGCGGCACGCCGCGCGGCTCCTTGACCGCAGGGCGCAGCACCCGCTCGACGAACATCTCCTCGGCCAGATGCAGGGTCTGGATCTGGAGGTCTTCCTTCGATTCGAAGTGCGCGAAAAGGCCGCTCTTGGAGATGCCTGCCTGCTCGGCGAGCGTGCCGAAGGTCAGTCCCGAGAAGCCGACCCGGCTGGCCAGCGAAAGTGCTTCGCGAAGAACGCGGACCTTCGTGCGCTCGGCTTTGGGGAGGGGCGCGGTGCGGGTCGTCATGGAGGCTGCGATGCTACGACCGATCGTGCTTTTACTCAATCCGAAGCCGGGTAAAGTAGAATCTGCGGTTCATTGAGCGCCACGAGAGCGCATTCACCAAGGAGACATTATGAATAAGCTTGCAGGCACCTTTGTATTCAAAGCGGCTTTAACTGCGGCGTTCGCAGCGTTCGCCCTCGTTTCGGGTTTCGCGGCGGCACAGAGCATCTCGATCGCCACCGGCGGCACCGGCGGGGTGTATTACCCGCTCGGCGGCGGCCTGGCCGCGGTGCTGTCCAAACACGTGCCCGGCATGCAGGCCACGGCCGAGGTCACCGGCGGCTCGGTGGCCAACATGCAGCTGATCGGCACCGGCAAGCCCTACATCGCTTTCACGCAGGCCGATGCCGCCATCGATGCGCTCAAGGGCCAGGATAAATTTACCGGCAAGCCGATTCCCGTGCGCGCGCTCGCGGTGCTGTATCCGAACCGCATGCACGTGGTATCGATCGAAGGCACGGGCATCACCAAAATGGCTGACATGAAGGGCAAGCGCGTGTCCACGGGCTCCGGCGGCAGCGCCACCGAAGTGTTCGGGTTCCGCGTCATCGAGGCCGCGGGCCTGGACAAGGACAAGGACATCAAGCGCGAGCGGCTCGGGGTCGCCGAGTCCGTGAACGCCCTCAAGGACCGCAAGATCGACGCGTTTTTCTGGGTCGGCGGCCTGCCTACGGCGGCGGTGACCGACCTGGCCAATTCTCCCGGCGTGAAGATCAAGATGATCGACATCGCCCACCTGGTGCCGGAGATGGCCAAGAAGCACGGCAGCATCTACATCAAGGATGTCATTCCGCAGCGGATGTACAAGGGCATGGAAGCCGACAACCAGGCGGCCACGGTGACGAACCTGCTGGCCGTCCACAAGGACATGGACGACAAGACTGCGTACACGATCATCAAGACGCTCTGGGAACATCGCGTCGACCTGGTCCGGGTGCACGCCGAGGCGGTGAACATCAAGCCCGAGAACCAGAAGACCGAGAATTCGTCGATCCCCTGGCATCCCGGCGCGATCAAGTTCTTCGCGGAGATCGGCATCAAGATCAAGTGAGGGCCGCGGGCACCGGAGCCCCGTCCAGGCAGCTGGCGGGGCTTTTCATTTAAGGCGAACCGATAAGGCGAACCGATGAGCGACGACGTCACGCTGCTGCACAAGCCCGCGGCCGAAATCAGCGCGGAAGCGCTGCGGCGGGCCGAGGAAATGATCGAGCGGGAGGAGGGCGTCCAGAACAAGCTGTCTGGACTTCTCGCGGGTTTCATCGGCACGGTGGCCGTGGTGATGTCCTTGTTCCACCTCTACACCGCCTACGCCATCGTGCGGCCAGAGCATCTGCGCGCGATCCACGTCGCCTTCGTGCTGTTCCTGACGTTCCTCATTTTTCCGGTCGCGCAACGCTTCCGGCACCGGGTCATGTGGTGGGATTGGCTGCTGGCGGCGGCCGGAGTCGCGACCACGGTCTACCTCATCGCGGGCGGCGACGATTTCTTCGACCGCTCGATCCTGCCCAACGATTGGGACATCGCCTTCGGCGTCGCGCTGGTGCTGCTGATCCTGGAGGCGATGCGGCGCACCACCGGCTGGATCCTGCCGTTCATCACCTCGTGTTTCCTGCTTTACGCGTTCTTCGGCGAAATTCTGCCCGCGCCCTGGACGCACAAGGACTACGAGATTCCGCGCCTGGTCGGGCACATGTACATGACGCTGGAGGGCATTTACGGCACCGCGATCAACGTTTCTTCCACGCTGATCATCCTGTTCACGATTTTCGGCGCGTTCCTGCAGTTTTCCGGCGCCGGCAAGTTCTATATCGACTTCTCGTTCTCGGCCATGGGCGGCAAACCGACCAGCGCGGGGCGCACGGTGACGCTCGCTTCGTTCCTGCTCGGCGGTCCTTCGGGTTCCGGGGTTGCGACCACGGTCACGCTGGGCGCGGTGGCCGCGCCGATGCTCGCCAAGGTCGGCTACAGCAAGAATGAGGCCGGGGGGCTGCTCGCCGCGGGCGGCCTGGGCGCGATCATCTCGCCGCCGGTGCTCGGCGCCGCGGCGTTCCTGATCGCCGAGTTCCTCAAGATTTCGTACCTGGATGTCGTCCTGATGGCGACGATCCCCACCTGCCTGTACTACCTCGCGCTCTTCATCATGGTCGAAATCGACGTGCGCAAATTCGGCATGAAGGACGCACGCTTCGACCAGATCGAGTCCGCGTGGAGCCTGACGAAGAAATACTGGTTCCACTTCCTTTCGCTGGTGTCGATCGTCGCCTTCATGCTGATGGGCTTTTCGCCCGAGCTGTCGGTGTTCTGGGCGACCGTGGTGGCCCTGGTCACCAGCTTCCTGCGCCGCGATTGCGCGCTCATTTCCTATGATTTATTCCAGGGAAAAACCTCCGTCTGGCGCGGCATCGCCGACTCCGGGCTGATCAAGGCCCTGGATGGCGGCTCGCGCGCGGTGCTCAACGTCGCCGCGACCTGCGCCGGCGCCGGCCTGATCGTCGGCGTGGTGACGCTCACCGGCCTGGGATTGAAGTTCAGCTCGATCGTGCTCGCCTACGCCGGCAATTCCCTGCTGCTCACGGCGATCTACACCGCGCTCATCGTCTGGATCGTGGGTCTCGCGGTGCCGGTGACCGCGAGCTACATCATCTGCGCCGTGATCGCCGCGCCGGCGCTGATCGCACTCAAGGTGCCGGAGTACGCCGCCCACATGTTCATCTTCTACTACGCGGTGCTCTCGGAGGTCTCGCCGCCGACGGCGCTCTCGCCATTTGCCGCAGCGGCGATTACCGGCGGCGACCCGTACAAGACGACCCTGCAGTGCTGGAAGTACACGGTGCCCGCGTTCCTCGTGCCCTTCATGTTCGTGCTCGACCCGAGCGGCCTTGGCCTCCTACTCATGGGCTCGACCAAGGCGCTTGCCGCGGCCAACTGGTGGGCGATCGCGGAAGTCACGCTCACTGCGGCTGTGGGGATCGCCGCATTGGCCGCGGGGTTCCAGGGATGGGCGCTGATCAAGACCAACTTCATCGAGCGGGCCCTGTTCATCGTGGCCGGGTTCGCCCTCGTCTACCCTTCAGCGATCACGGACATCATCGGCTTTGGCGGCGTGCTGCTTGCGATGGTGATGCAGGTCCTGCGACGGCGGGCCTTGCCGGCGGCGCCAGCCTAGAGGTTCCAGATGCGTGAGATTTCAACCGACCTCCTGATCCTGGGCTCGGGCGGGGCGGGCCTCTTCGCGGCGCTGCATGCCCACCAGGCGTCGCCCGATCTCGATATCACCGTCGCCGTCAAAGGGCTGCTCGGCAAGTGCGGTTGCACGCGCATGGTCCAGGGCGGCTACAACGTGGCCCTGGCCGCGGGCGATTCGATCGAACGCCACTTCATGGACACGATCGAGGGTGGCAAGTGGCTGCCCGACCAGGACCTCGCGTGGAAGCTCGTCACACTAGCGGTCGAGCGCATCCACGAGCTGGAGAACGAGCTCGGCTGCTTCTTCGACCGCAATCCCGACGGCACCATCCACCAGAAAGCCTTCGCCGGCCAGACGTTCGACCGCACCGTGCACAAGGGCGACCTCACCGGCATCGAGATCATCAATCGGCTGGCCGAGCAGGTGTGGGCGCGCGATATCGGGCGGCTGGAGGAGCACCGCGCGGTCGAGCTCGTGAAGACAGCCTCGGGCGATGCGCTCGCGGGCGTGCTCATGATCGACATGCGCACCGGCGAGTACGTGTTCGTCAAAGCGCGCGCCGTGCTGCTCGCCACCGGCGGCGGCCCGACGATGTACAAGTACCACACGCCCTCGGGCGACAAGACCTGCGATGGGCTCGCCATGGCCCTGCGTGCCGGACTCGCCCTGCGCGACATGGAGATGGTGCAGTTCCATCCCACCGGCCTGCTCGCCGGCACGCACACGCGCATGACCGGCACCGTGATCGAGGAAGGCCTGCGCGGCGCGGGCGGCTACCTGCTCGATGGCAATCGCGAGCGCTTCATGCACAAGTACGACCCGAAGCTCGAGCGCGCAACCCGGGACATCGTGTCGCGCTCCATGTACAGCGAAATGCGCGCGGGACGCACTACGCCGCATGGCGGCCTCTATATCTCGATGGGGCACCTGGGCGCGGCAAACGTGGCGAAACAGTTCAAGGGCATGGTCGAGCGCTGCGCGGACTCGGGTTTCGACCTTGCGGGAGGATTGGTTGAGGTTGTGCCCACCGCGCACTACATGATGGGCGGCGTGGAGTTCAACCTCGACTGCACCACGGCGCTGCCCGGCCTCTTTACCGCGGGCGAGGATTCAGGCGGCGTGCATGGGGCGAATCGTCTCGGTGGCAACGGCGTGGCGAACTCGACCGTGTTCGGTGGCGTCGCAGGCGAATCCATGGCGGCATGGCTGAAAGCGGAGCGCGGCCTGCGCGAACCGGACCGCGCCGCGATCGACGCTGCGCTCGAGCGTTGCGAGCGGCCGTTGCGCTCCAAGGGCTCGGCGCACGGCGGCATCGAGCCGCTGCGCGAAGGGCTCTTCGACCTCATGTGGGACAAGGTCGGCATTATCCGCGATGCGGCGCCGATGGCAGAGGCGATCTCGGCGCTCGGCCAGATCGACGCGGAGCTCGATGCGTATTCGCTCATCGACCACCAGCGCGGCTTCAACCTTTCGTGGCACGACTGGATGAACCTCAAGAACCTCGTGCAGGTCAGCCGGGTGATCATCGAGGCGGCGCTTGCGCGCAAGGATTCGCGCGGCGCGCATTTCCGAACGGACTATCCGGAGGCGGGGCCGCTGGAGACTTCGGCCTACACGAGCGTGACGATGAATGCGGATGGAGCGCTCGGGATCGCCATGAAACCGGTGAAGTTCACCCGCGTGAAGCCGGGGCAAACGCTGCTTGAGGACGCGGCTTAAATGCTGCCAAGTTTAGGTGCATGTCCGCGCTGGTAGCGGTCGGCCGGGCGAAATGCTGCCATCGGTCAAAGGCGTGCAGGAAATGAAACGTCATATAGCAGGCAACCCTGTGCGCGGAGCCAAGACGACCGTGCTGCCCGCAGGCCGGCAGAAACGGGGAAAGCGGACCCTTCGTGTAAGCTGACCGCCCAATAGCGTTCCCCCAGCCAATCCGTGTCATGGCCAAGAATACGAAACGCGATCCGTCAAATCCGATCCTCAATTCGCCGTACGAGGCGCCCGAGCTGCACTACGCCACGGACGAGGCAGGAAACCTCAACTACGACGACATCAGGGACGGCCGCCGGCTCTTCACGCCGGACACGCCTACCATCCCTTTGGCGCAGACGCAGCCGGGGATGTTCGATGTCAACGATTTTGCGACCGAATACCGCGATCACCTGATCAACCTCGCCCGGAGCGAGGTGCTTGCTTGGCGCGAGGACCGGTACCCCGGAGTGACGAGCCGCGTGACGCGTGACCTGCTCGACTACTGGTTCCTCGATCCCGCGCGGGAGGATCGTGACAAGCTGTTCTTCGCCCAGCGTGAGGCGATCGAGACGGCCATCTGGCTGAACGAAGTGGCCGAACGGTCGAACCCGGGTACTCACGTGCTCAACACCCTCGCCGCAGCGCAGCGCACGGTGGCGAACGACGCGGCTCTGGCATTGCCGCGCATCGCCTTCAAGATGGCGACCGGGAGCGGCAAGACCGTAGTGATGGCGTGCCTGATCCTCTACCACTTTCTCAATCGCCGTCAGTACCGCAACGACACCCACTACGCCGACGATTTTCTCGTAGTCGCTCCGGGCATCACCATCCGGGACCGGCTGCAAGTCCTGTTTGTCGATACCACCACGCACAAGCGTTTCGATGCCCTCGACTATTACCGCCAGCGCGCTCTCGTCCCAGCGCAATACGCCGACCAGCTCGACGCTCTGAACGCGCATCTGGTGGTGACGAACTTCCACGCGTTCGAGCCGCGGGTTCTGTCGGGCAACAAGAAGAGCCCCTTCGACGGCAAGCTCGACCGCGAGGGCAACAAGCGCGAAGCCAAGGAAGATTTCAATCGCGTTGTCAAACGCGCATTGAGAAAGTTCAAGCCAGGACGACGGTTGCTCGTGCTGAACGACGAGGCCCATCATTGTTACTTGCCGAAGATCAAAGGCCGCGATACGGAAGAGGAGGCGAGTGCGACCGAAAACGCCCGCGCAGCTGTCTGGTTTTCGGGCCTGGTCGAAATTTCAAGGCGATTTCGCGTGCGCTCCGTGTATGACCTCTCGGCGACGCCCTACTACCTTTCCGGGTCGGGCTGGCCGGCCTATTCGCTTTTCCCTTGGGTGGTCACGGACTTCGGCCTGATTGAGGCGATCGAGGCGGGGCTTGTGAAGATTCCATTCCTGCCGGTCGAGGACACGAGCCAGAACTTGACCGAGCCGATCCTGCGCGACCTCTACCGGCACTGCAAGGAGGGGCTGCCGAAGAAGGGCCAGGAGAAGGCGCGTAGCGAAGCGAGAAAAAAAGGCGAGAAGATCGTCGAAGCGCCGCCAAAGCTGCCGCCGACTTTGGTGACTGCGCTGCAGATGTTCGTCAGGAATTATGAAGAGTACGAGGCAGGCATGCGCCGCAAAGGCGAGCGCGGCCTCGATATGTTCTCCGAGCCCCCGGTATTCATCGTGGTGTGCAACAACACTACCGTGTCGAAGGAGGTCTACAAATACATCGCAGGGTGGGAGACCGAGGGTGAGGACGGCGAGATCCATGCTTATCCGGGCGCCTTCGATATTTTCTCAAACTACGACCCCGGGACGAATCAGCGCCGGCGCAAGTCGCCGACCCTCCTGATCGACAGCGACGCCCTGGAGTATTCCGGACAGGTCGATGCCGATTTCAAACGGGTGTTTGCGCCCGAAATCGAGCAGTTCAAGCGGGACTACCGCATCCAGTATCCGGAGCGCAGCGCAGAGGATATCGACGACGCGGTGATCCTGCGGGAGGTGGTCAACACGGTGGGCAAGCGCGGCCGGCTAGGTGCGCATGTGCGCTGTGTGGTCTCGGTCTCGATGCTCACGGAAGGTTGGGACGCGAACACCGTCACGCACATCGTGGGTCTGCGCGCCTTCGGCTCCAATCTGCTTTGCGAGCAGGTGGCCGGGCGGGCGTTGCGCCGCCGGGAATATTTCCTCGACGCGAAGACGGGTAAGTTCCCGCCCGAGTATGCGCACATCATCGGCGTGCCGTTCAAGCTATTCAAACCGGGCGCCACCGCATTCGTGGACCCTGTCGAAACCACCGAGGTCCGTGCGTTGCCCGAGCGCAAGGCTCTCGAGATTGGTTTCCCGAATCTCGCCGGTTACCGCGTCATTACGCTCGAAGCCCCGCTCGCCGCCGACCTCGGTGCCGTCGAACCATTTCCCCTCGACTTCACGCAGACGCCTCCGCGGGCGGTCCTCGGCAGCCCGGTTGGACCAGAGAAGCGCGTTCTGTCGCTGGACGAGGCGCTCGATTTGCGCGAGCAGGAAGTCGTGTTCTGGCTTGTGCAGCAATTGATGCGCTACCGTTTCCGCGACGAAGCCGGCCGGCCGGACATCGCGCAGTTCGCCGCATTGCGCCGGATTGCGGCCGAATGGCTCGCGACGAAAGTGAAGCTCCTGGGCGAAACCGATTCTCGCTACCGCAACTTCGTCCTGTACTGGCCGGGCGAGCAGGTGGCCGCGCACATCGGACGCGCGATCGACGCGCACGCGCAGGCCCAGGGGAGGGTCACGGTCCAGCCCGTGCTCAACCACTACAACCCGCAAGGCTCGACGCGCTACGTTTCGGGCCGCACGAGCAAGCCGGTGTTCCCGACGAAGAAGAGCCATGTGAACGTGGTCGTCGCCGACACCAAGTCCTGGGAGCAGATTGCGGCCAAGACGATGGACGAAATGAAAGTCGTCGAGTCCTACGTCAAGAACGCTTACCTTGGGTTCGACGTGCCGTACGTGAAGGACGGCAAGGACCGCCGCTACCAGCCAGATTTCATCGCCCGGGTGCGGGTCGGTGATGAGATCGTGAATCTCGTGGTCGAAGTCACCGGCATGAACACCGACAAGGCCGAAAAGAGGTGGTTCATGAAGTACCGCTGGCTGCCGGCGGTGAACGCATCGGGCCGTTGGGGGCGCTGGGAGTTTTCCGAGCTGACCGAGGATGCCAAAACATTCAAGAATCAATTGCAAGCTGAGATCGACAAACTTGCGGTTTCAAAGAATGAAATCCTTGTCGGCGGAGACGCAGAGCGTGCCGATGAAATAGCGTTCATGCGCGTTCAGGAATCCTCGATGAGGCGGTTCTGGAAAGAAACGGCGGATGACGACCTCTAGCTCGTTTGTCGCTGGGGACGTCGTGGCGGTCGAATTTCCGTTCGCTGATGCCGAGAGCGGGAAGGAACGGCCCGCCCTCGTTGTTGCGGGCCCGAGCGTGCATGGCGACTACACGATCAGCATGATCAGCAAACAGGCGCATGACGACGGCGTGCCGATCGGAGCCGCGGACTTCGCTTCCGGCACGCTGAATGCGGCCAGCTTCGTTCGCGTTCGCCGCCTGTACACGCTGAATGTCGAGAACGTATTGACACGCCGCGGTCGGCTGAAGCCGGCCGCCGTCAGTCGCGTCCTGGCGAAACTCTGCCCAACGCTGGGCTGCAAGCCCTAGGAGAAGTCCAGTAATGGCCAAAGCCAGGAAGCCGGCGGGCGGTTCGCCCAGGAGCGACGCGGAGCGCACGGGCAAGCGCATCGATGCAATCCGTCATGCACAGGACACGCGCGTGCTCATCCCCTCGCAGGAAGAGGCGGGGATGGAGGCCGAGAATCCGCTGGTCACTGGAAAGCGCAAGTCCGATTTGCCCTTGAATCCAGTAACCACTCGGGGTCAGGATCCTGAGTTGTACTGGATGCACAAGTATGGCGAGGGGGATGACCAGGAACGGTTGTCGGTGGATATCCGGTCGTTATATCGGCATGAGCATGTCGAGCCGGAAACCTTGATTCATCGGCTCTACAAGATTTCGAAGAGTGACGGGCCGCAGAACGACATGTTCGTCGGTGAGCTGCATGGGAATCTGCTTGGTTCGGTGGATGAGCTCGACAAACCGAAGCAGTACTACAAGCACGCGCAGGATTGGCGGAACCGGTTGATCCAGGGGGATTCGCTGCTGGTGATGACGAGCTTGCTCGAGCGCGAGGGGATGGCGGGGAAGGTGCAGATGATTTACATCGATCCGCCTTATGGGATCAAGTACGGGTCGAATTGGCAGATGCGGTTGAATGACCGGAAGGTCAATGACGGCGACGACGCCAGTCTCTCTGGCGAGCCCGAAGTGATCAAGGCGTTTCGCGACACCTGGGTTCTTGGTGTCCATTCTTACTTAACTTATTTACGAGATCGGCTTTTGACAGCGCGGGAGTTGCTGACTGACTCAGGGTCGTGCTTTGTACAGATTTCTGACGAAAATGTTCATCTCGTACGTTGTCTGATGGACGACGTGTTTGGAAGCGAAAACTTTGGCTCGCTGATTACTGTACGCAAGACGACCAGTGAGGGAAGCAGTCTTCTTGGATCTACTTGCGACTACCTACTGTGGTATGCCAAGAATATAGAAAGGACAAAGTTTCGAACAATATATGTCGCCAGAAGCGATAACGCCGATAGTCGCTACGATCAAGTCATGCTGTCCGATGGGACAACGCGCGCAGCGAATCAAGAGGAGAAGCTAGACGAAAGTAAGCTGCCAAGTGGGGCCAAACTTTATCGGCTGGATAATTTGACTAGCTCTCGCTCTGCAGGATCGGGCGACGTCCGCGAGTTCGTTTGGAACAAGCGGACATTCACGCCGGGCAATGGGACGTTCAAGACGACCCTAAAAGGACTGCAGAGATTGGCAGATGGCGGTCGCCTGCAAGTAACTAGCAACGGCAAGCTGAGCTATCGGCGATTCAAGAAGGACTTTGAATACTCACCTATTGCAAATCTTTGGGCAGATATCAGTGGTGCGGTTCAGAGTCGGTCCGATCCAAAGGTATACGTAGTGCAAACTTCGGTAGCTGTAATTCAACGCTGCCTGCTCATGACAACCGATCCTGGGGATCTTGTTTTGGACCCGACATGCGGTTCGGGTACCACCGCGTATGTGGCGGAACAGTGGGGGCGAAGGTGGATCACTACTGATACATCGCGTGTGGCGTTGAATATCGCCAAGACAAGACTTACGACCGCAACATTTCCTTGGTACACCTTGCATGACTTAGCCGGGGAGGACGTGCGTCAAGGATTTCACTACGAGAAAGTTAAGCACATCACCCTGAAAAATCTTGCAAATGATGATCCACCGGATGAAGAAACGCTTCACAACCAACCACTAATCGACCCCAAAAAACTCCGCGTCACCGGGCCTTTCACGGTTGAAACACTCCAAAGCTTCGAACCCACCGCCGCCGAAGCAATCGAATCCGGCCAAGCCGAATCCGAGGACCTCCAGCGCTTCACCGAGCGCATCTTCGAACACCTCCGATCCGCCGGCATCAAGAACGGAATCAAGAACGAGAACGCGGTCTTCACAAGAATCGGGCTGTTAGCACACGACCAATTGCACGCGGAAGGCTGGTACCAAACTGAGCGAGGCGAGGCCAAAGCCTACCTCCACATCGGCCCCCAATTCGGCACGGTCAGCAAGCAGGCGGTCAACGAAGCGGCAAAGGAATGCCGCATCCGCGGTGACGCGGACTGGCTGGTGATTCTCGGTTTCCGCTTCGACGATGACATCGAGAATCGCGAAGTCGCCACCAAAATCGGCGGCTTCATCCTGACCAAAGTAAGAATGCACGACGACCTGCTCCAGGAAGGCCTCGTCAAGAAGGACAAGAAGGCGGCGTCATTCGTAACGATTGGCGAGCCTGACGTAACCCCGGAAAAGCAAAAAGACGGTTCGATCGTGATCGAGATCAAGGGTCTCGATATCTACGACCCGATCCGGGACGAGGTGAGGCCGCGCTCGGTGGCCGACATCGCTTTCTGGATGGTGGACGACGACTACGACGGGTCGAGCTTCATCGTCCGACAGGTTTTCTTCTGTGGCGGTGACAAGGACGAATTCGACAAGTGGAAGAGGGGCCTGTCCGACCTCGCCAAGCAGATGACCAAGAAGAACGTCGAGCAGACGCTCAAGGTCGAAATCGACGATGAGGCCTTCGACCGGCTGTACGGCTTCCGATCGCACCCGATATCCCCGAAGAAAGGGCGAAAGATCGCGGTGCGGGTGGTGAGCCAGTTCGGGGAAGAGTCTACGAAGGTGCTGGCGCTGGCGTGACGCCCCCCTAGAAAAGCGAAGGGCTTCCGGGAAACCCCGGAAGCCCAGCGCCGACCGGAAATTTCCAGTCCGACTTGATACCAGTATAGCAAATCTCAATCGAACTTAGTTCGGAAGAAATACTGCCAATTTTTCGCCGAGGTCAAAGGCTGGCGCGGTTCTCCAGCCAAAATGCTGCCATTTGACTAGGGCCACAGCGGCAATCCCGCCAGCCCCGCCGTCTCGTCCTGCCCGGTCATGAGGT
>ENA-ORBV01006910-ORBV01006910.1-microbial-mat-metagenome-genome-assembly--contig:-NODE-6910-length-19767-cov-5.782377_pt1 | contig 19767 bp, 20 predicted proteins | sample MGYA00237777_ERZ505514 | MGnify/ENA primary metagenome ERZ505514 (study PRJEB26160, sample SAMN06269048) | microbial mat metagenome | isolation source: Oligotrophic lake microbial mat | place... | reverse complement strand
AAACCTGCCCACTCTTCTCAGATCGCTACACTAAACTCTCAACCAAATCCGTCTCACTTCATGTTGGCACAGAGGGGATCGCCAAGCGAATTAGACATAGTTTGAGCCTCGACCCGGGATACAAAGAGTATCAGCCTTACACCGTGACAAATCCATACGGACGAGCTGGGGCACATTTACACAGCAAAGCTGGCACCACAACTGGTAACAGCTTTGCTTGCGATTTTAAACCGACATTAGATCGGTAAAGACTGGCGTAAAATGTCCCCCCGCTAATGTGTTAAACACTCCGGTTGCTGAGTATGTAAGCTTCACGTAAGAGACTGCCATGTCATTTATCGAAGACGCCCACAAAATTTCAATCGAGATCTCGTCAGATGAAAATAACTGTATCGGAAGACGCAGCTTGACACCATCAGGCAAATCTATAACACGATAAGAGGAGGCGTCTCGCTGCCATTCTGCTGCCGGGCACAGTAACAATTGGTAATCCGAAAAATTCAAGCATTGGTCAACAGTTTGCATCTGCCCAACATATTCTCTAATCGGTGATTCGTGTTGAGCCGGCCGAATTTGGTCACTCCAAAAAAGCTCACGAGATCCAGCGATAGATTCTCGAGTAAAGGCAACCTCATCTAAATAGCCAGACATATCAAATTGCAAATCAACAGAAATTCGCAAATGTTCAAAGCAGATTGAAAGTTCTAGACCAAAATTGCACTCACCCAGCGCCAGTGGGCACCAGGTGGATATACCATTGGCGAGAAAAAACCCCCTGCGATTTTTCCACTTCGGATGAAAAACACCATCGGCGAAATTATTGCATAAGTAACTTAGAGACCAAAAATGGCCATTACACAAAGTGGAATATGAGGACTGTTCCTCTACCAGAATAATGCTGCGGTCGATATCTTTATAGCTAACCACCGGCATGCAGAAAGGGTAACTCGTCATTGGAGCCACGAAAGCTTCTTTTTCACCGAAAGAAAGTTTTCTTTGCGATTGAAAAACGTCAGTCTGCTTTAGGCGGCCATTATACAAAGCAGTCTTTCCACACCAATTGAACACCTGCTTAACAGAAAAATTTCTCCAATTAATCTGCGGCCCGGTAAGAGCAGTTTCGACCAGTAGCCACTTATTCAGTATTTTTCCAACTTTCGACAGTAAATTGCCAACCAAATTCTGAAATCTATTCATAGTAATCATTAGTTTCCAAAAATTATCATCTGTTGTTGATTCGCACCGGAACCGGCACCAAAATGCCACCTCCGCCATTGTCGTCATCGTCTCAGTAGAACAACGAATCTCTAGAGGTCACCTGAAGGTGACGCTAAGGGCTAACTATGTTCGTTCGTAAAGAAAACTAAAATATAGACGGCTGCCTGCTAAATGTGCAAAATGGGAATACCCTGATATTTCGCACAGCACCATATAGAATGGCAACGAGCAAAATATCATTTGTCTTAGATCTATGATTATTAGGCATCTAGAAAGTCAAAACGCGCAGTCGCGGCTCATGCGAATTGATGACGATTATCCACTAGTTGCGATATGGTGATCTTACGGCATGCATGTTGGCGCAAACTAGCAGCCCCTGTTTATGAGATCTAAGGTGTCACTCATAGACGCGAAAGCGAGCAAAACAGCTTGTTTCAGGCCATACGCATCGCATATGGTCGGGTATCAAACAAATTCCTTCCATCAACCCGGCGACCAGAAAACTTCCAATATTGCTTCATTACGCACTAACTATCTTCCTCACCTGGTGAGGAGATAGCTTACTGATTGGCATACGCTGACGCCGCGTATCTATAGGCTTTGTTTGATGAAGAAGAGACCAACAGAATTAAACCAAAAACTGGAGAATTGCATGAAATCAGCACAACGTTCCAATGTCTCAGGCTCCAACCTCGGCACATCTAAATTTGCCGCCAAAGCAGCTCTTGTGCTTTTGCCAATCATTGGACTTTTTGCTCTCACCGCCGGTAATGCTAATGCTACACAGCCACCTGCACCCAAGCCTCAGCCCACAGTGCAGCCTCAGCCCGTCATTATCAATCCAAACACAGTTGTTAATCCTCAAACCACTGTTAAACCTCACACTGTTGTAGCTCCTCACACCGTAGTCAGCCCCCACACCGTAGTCAGCCCTTCTGCTACATCTACATCTACTTCCGGCGCTACGTCCATTTCTGGTTTAGAGTCCACCTCTGGAGCTGCCTCCATCATTCAATCTACTGTAGAAACCACCGTCGCCCCTACGGCCTCCACAGAAAGCGGTGCAGCAACTACAGCAGCGGGCGATGTCACCAGCGTCCTACGCACCGGTAACAACTCGTTCTTGTACTTGCCTAATGCTGCTACTCACCCCAACGTCAACATCGCTGCAGGCTCATACGTCTACTCGGGGCGCGTTTACGTGGTTTGTCCTACTGCCTCTTCACAGTGGCATGTGACTGCTTACGTGCTGGCTGCTGGTGCAAGTCATACAAGCGACAAGCTGCCTGCAGACTGCAACAATTTGATTGCCGGAGCGCAAGCAGTTGACGCCGTTGGTGGATTGCTTGAGCTTCTTCAGTATATGGACGTGCAATTGCGTCAAGTATATGTGCTCTCTGCTGCAGATCAAATGTTGCGTGTTATTGGTGCTCAGCCTGTTGATCTCAATCGCCTGCGCATCTTCCAACAGCAATCAAGCTCGCACCAATCTACCGGTGGTACTGGTCGCAGTCAACAAAGTGAGCTTCGCATCATCATTGAAGATGGTTCTGATGTTCCTGCATCTAACTAACACTGTTTTGAGCGTCTTGCCGTCTTGATTCCACAGAGGCTGTCTTAACGGCCTCTGTTCTTTTGCAAACATTCAATACATAGAGGTAAAAGTGCAAAAACTGACGACCAAATTTCTAGCGGCTGGTTTACTTCTTGCTTCCTTCTTTGTAAGTGGTAAGGCCCTGGCTGATGAAACTGCAGCACCTACATTAGAAGTGCGATACCCTAACGGTGGCTCTGTCACCTGCCCACTTCGTACAACGCGAACAAGCGTTCTTTTCATTTTCAATAGCTCCTCGCTCGATTCGGACCCTGGTGAAGCATGTAGAGCGCTTGTTACAGCCATGGAGAAGCAGCAAAACGTAAATGATTTGCGTACGCTGATTTTTCAGATGCGTGGTCGCACACAAGATGAATATCAACGAGCACTGGCCAACTTTCTCCTTGGAAAACTTGGTGTTTCATCATCTACCATTGCTCAAATTGAAGTCAGCCTGGCAGCTGACTTTTTTGAATGGACTGATGAGCAAGTGATTGAATATCTCAACGAGCAGTACGACCTTAATATGCGTCGTCTGCAACGCATCAATGAGATTCGCCGTCGCAATCCTGGCGCGCTCAGAGGCACTTAAAGTCTGCCTATCACTGAGTTCTGACTCAGCTAAATAGCTAATCAACCGCAGGGCGAAATAGAAATTAGATTCAAAAACTAATAACTATTTTCGCCTTGCTTTCTCAAAAGCTACCCGTTTTCTAGCAATTTTTGACCTTTAATCGATAAATCAAATGAGCAAATTTCTGCCAATATTGCTTACCGCACTAGCAACCAGTGGCTTTCTTTCGCTAATCAATGCTACATCGGCCCAGGCAGTGCCTGATGACGCTAGTATGCTTTCGCTACTGCAAAATGCCAGCAATCGACAAGAAAATTACTGTCGAGGGACAATCGCAGAGGGAAATTATGACAGCAGCAAAGCCACGCTGCTCTTAATTGATAAAGGAGCATTTTGTACTTATCTACTGCAAGTTGACGATGAAGGCTTTGCTCAAGCAGTTTTTTCTACCCCAAACTCTATTGGTCGAGTCGGCCATGAAACAAAAGCCGGTCACTATAAGGTTGGTCGACTGGTGCGCTATCCAACCTGGGTCAATCCGCTAAGCGGGGCAACTGTTAGACCCTATAATCAAACCACGGAAAATCCATTGGGTGTTGCTGCCATAACTCTCATACCGCTTGTTTCAAGTAGCTCAGCTGGCTCTGGTAGCTCTGGTGCTGAAATCAACATGGCCGTGCACGGTACAAATCATGAGGAGCTGGTCGGCAGGCGTCGAGTCAGTGGTGGCTGCATCAGGCACTTCAACTTTGCTATACGACTTATGCTCTTGGTGCTCTTACCGGAAGACCGAGTTGTAATTGTGGACAATCTTCAATCGCGAATAGCCCTGCCACCACAATTGCAAAATTCAAAATAGATATCTTTAAGCACGACAGACAACCTCTCACGAAAAAGAGAAATAAAATTATGGTTGAATCAACAGTTAAAGAGACGCAGCCTACGCACATTCTGGCGTTCGTGGATGCCCCTGATCCCGACAACTTCGTCCAGCTGATTGCGCTACACAAGCTCAATCCTGACGCCATTGTGCACGTCATTCTCACCGGCCGACCGGTGCGTTTCAACGCCGAGAAAACTCACGCCCTGTGGGAATGGGACGGCGAAAGCTCACGCATGGCTCAGGAAGCCTCGGCCATGCGCATCAAGAATTTTCTGCGCCACTTCGGCGTCAAGGTCACGCGCGTTTTCGATGGCGGCATCGCCCCTCGCACCCTGGTTCCGCACTGGATCCACTTCGGCGAATACTACAAGTTTTTCGACGTCGACCCGCTGGCCGCCATTCGGCACAGCGAGCTCGAACCACAAGAAGAGCTTGTGAAAATTCTGCTGGCTCTTCCTGAGGGCTCAGTTCCGGTGACTGTGGGCGGCCCCATGACCGGCCTTTACCAGATGATCGTGCGCTGCCCCGACATCGTCAGCCGCTTCAAAGAGCTGCATGCTATGTTCGCCACCTGGGGCAACGTCACGCTCATGCAATTCGACGACAAGCCTCGTGGTGCCGTGCAATTTAACGTTGCTTGCGACCCGCAAGGTGCACACGCTGTGCTGAAGGGCCTGACCTGCCCAATTTACTTGATGCCCACAGAAGTGACGCGGGTGCAAGAAATCGGCTTTATCAACGCTCAGAAATTGCGTGAGGCGCTGCCCGACAATGCCGGCACTCGCGCACTCTACAATCTCTACGCGCTCTGGTATGACGCTGCTGTCAAGCCCCGCCAGGACAAGAATCCGCAAGAACTGATTTTCATTCACGACGTAGTAGCCGCCATCAGCCTCAGTGGCGAATTGCGTCAAGCCATCTACAACGTCGTGCCTGTGGAAATCACGTCAGTTCCGCACCTGGCCAGCGAAGCCGCCGGTTGGGGCACTGTGCTGATGAAGCAAGTGGACACACCCACCAACATCTACGCCGCCACCGGCCTCACCACAGGCGGTGCCGCGAAATATCTGGAGACGCTGAAAAGCATCTTCGCCTAAAACAAAAAAAGGAGAATTTATGCTGATCACAATCTTGCTTTGCGTTGCTTCTTTGGCGGCGCTTGTGGGTGCCATCGCTGGTGCTCGCTATCTCTTTCTTTGCCCGGCGCTGGAGAAGCACGTGGCTTCAACCAGACCCGATTTCAAAACCGACCAGGCCGGCAGCACCAGCTGGAACCAGACGCGCTGGGCTCTTGATCGTGTGCGCACCCGCACCGGACTGACAGCCATCATCACCTATGCAATCGGCATGGCAACGCTGATACCGCTGCAGTCACTGCTCAAAGCAGCTGAGAAGACTACCAGCGCTCCTACAGTGATTATGCTACTGCTCACAGCAGCCTTGCTTTCAGTCGGTCTGCGTTCAATCGTGCATAACAGCCGCACATCGGAGCTCGATATGCGACGGCGCTACCCGACGTTCTAGAAACAATATTGAGACGGAGATAGAGAGCAGCCTGGCAAGCTCTCTATCTCCCGTTCTCAACATTTTTCTTCAAAAAAAAGGACCTGGATTATGCTCTCATATAGTATAGCTCTTGTAAACTATATATTACAGTATGCCCAAAACCACCTGGATTACTAATCTTAGTTCTTATGGCGGCGTGATAGCGGCAGAGCAAGCTAATTGTAGGTATTTTTGCTTTGTCGGTATTGCTGAATGGAAGCCAGCAATGACTGACTAGCTGTGTGCTAAGAGTGATCACGCGCATCAGCTTCGCAGTACAGAAAGCCCTCTTTCGCTTATGCAGCAAGGCTAATGCAATACTAGATCAGAAAGATCTAACACCACATACGGTACTGTGGGCGATACCAAGAATTGAATGACCTCTAATTTTGGCTCAGAATGTTGGTTACGAAGACAACAAAAAAAACGAAAAGAAAAGGTCATCTTGAGCAAGAATAGCGTGCACTGGCAAAACGTTCAACATCATTTTGGTAATGTTGGGAAAATTAGCTACCGGAAGCACCGGAAAGCCCAGCAAGGCCAAGCGTCAGATACCAGTTATTTTCATCCCATTTAAGTACGAAAGCTCCGAAATCGAGCTTGCCTCTCACTTTCAAGGCTTTCGCATCTTACAGGACTGTATTATTTTGCCAGCGGCTCGTTGTCACTTATACAAAAACCCTAATTTAGGATACTCACATCTCTCCATCTCTCCACCTCGCCTCAAAATGCTTCTTTATTCGGCTGACAACAGAGGTAACAAAAACGGTGTCAGCAACAATTTAAAATTTTGGTGGCAGCATACTTTCGAGAATGCCCTTTTTGTAAATCTCGATTTTACCGTCTTTTGTTTCTCTCCAGGCTTTACCCGTAAACGAGTCCTGGTAAGTAATGCCGCCGTTGTCGTAGGTTTTAGTGAGACGACGGGTATCATCGCTCGGATCAGTAACTATTTCCACAACGAGTTTGACTTTGCCGAGCTGATCGAAATAAGTTGTTGATTTGGTCTTATTGTCTGCACTTGTTTCAGTAGAAGTATTTGTTCTTTCGTCCACCACAATGGTTCGACCATCAGGCGTTCTCGTTGTACTGGTCTGTTTTTTTGCATCGTAAACTTCGGTTTGTCCGTTAGGGTAAGTCCTTTCTATATTGCCGTCCAAGTGCGTTCTAACAGACAGCACCGGCGTAATTAGCTCAGTGGAGCCGTCAGGATATTTTCTGTTTTCTTCTGTGCCATCAGCGTTCTTAGTGCTGCTGTAGCTCCTGCTTGGTTTTAATTTGTCTGTCCACACTGAGGTATTGTCAGAATTTCTTGTCAAAGTGCCATATTGACCTTCTAATGTGATCGATTCGATCAGCCCGTTGTTCTGGTTAATTTTCATGGTAATTCTGTCGCCGTCCAAATCCGGAAACTCAAGCGTACCATCTGTTTTATATATGACAGCAGATTTCTCGCCGTCTTCTTTGGTTGTTAATACTCCCTTAAAAGTTCCGTCTGCCTGGGGTGTCAGGTCACCTTCAGCGATATTCTCGAACACAAGACGCTTGCCACCACCAGCAGTATCAGTAACAACAACTTTTCCCATGTCGTCATTAGCCAATCTTTGATCAGCCAAATTTAACCGCGGCGTTTTTAAGTCAGCCACTGAATTTTGATTGTCAGAAAAAGAAACCGATGGTAAAAAAGAATTGGCGACTTCCACGCTAGATTGGCCTGCAGTACCAAAGTCGAACAGATAGGGAGAAAAATCCACTGAGTGCGCTTGGGATGCTCGATCGTTAGATTCAAAATTTGACTCGGGTGGCATAAATTTTCTCCCAATATTGCCGGAACATGAGGGCAATACTACCTGGCAGATCTTTCCGAGTTGTTAATTTGCGCCACTCGAGCTTATTGATTTAAGGCTTTAGCAAAGGCTGCCACTTTTGCGTCAATTTCCTCTTCGGCAAGATCGGCATAGCGAATCATAAATTCGTTTTCTCGAGGTTCATTAATGTAATAGGCAACAGTTGATATCACCGGCAACCCAGCACTATGGGCTGCCTGTTGAATCTGCGCAGACGTCCACTTCTGGTGGAAGCGCGCGGTCACATGCATGCCAGTGCTCGAAAGCACCACCGCGACATTCTTTTCGAGCTTACTCGTCAAAGCATAGATGAGCGCCTGCCTTAGCTTTCGATAATGTTTCCAGGCCAGCCGAATATGCTTTTCCACATGGCCATCGTTTAACAACTCGGTCAGCACACGGTGCTCAATTAAGGTAAATTGGCGGTTCCAGACGTTCTTGAAATTTTCAAAAAGTGGTATCAGTTTGGTGGGAATAACCAGAAAGCCAGTGGAAACTAAAGGATACAAAAGGCGCCAGAAAGAATAGAAATAAACCACCGAGCCGGTGGTGTCTGTGCTGAAAAGACTGTCAGTAGCTTGACCGCGATAATGAAAGTCAGAATCCCAATCGTCTTCCAGTATTGCGGTGCCGTTGGTTGTGCACCACTGCAAAAGCTCGCGTCGGCGGGTTGGCGACATGGCCACCCCAGTGGGTTCCTGACAAGATGGTGCTACATACAGCCACTGGGCCGCTTGCTGCATTTTATGCAGCTCACTTACCACTATGCCATCTTCATCGACTGAAACCGGTACAACATGCGCACCAAGACTTTCAAATTGTTCGCGCGCACCATAAAAGCCTGGATTCTCACAAATGGCATAATCGCCAGCTTTCACCAACAAGCTGAATATGGGCGATACCACGCTCTGCACACCCGAGTCGATTACAATTTGATCAGCACCACAGATGATGCCTTTATTGCGCCGTAAAAATCCGGCAATCGCTTCGCGCAGAGGGCGGTAGCCGAATACTTCACGATTGGCTTCAAAGCCGATTTCGTCCACAGTATTGCTGCAGTGTAATAGAGCCGCGCGCCACTGTTTGAGGGGAATTAATTCAATGGGCTGGGAACCAAAGTTGATTTCATCGAATTCAAGGGATTGATTGGCCTCGGCCGCCATAGTGCGCAGGGAAGAGGCAAGATTTGAATAACGCTCCTCCCATGGATAAATTATGCCGCCGTCAACATGCGCTTTAGCAGCCGCGGCCGTTTCGCCATGGTCGGCTACCCAGGTACCGGCCCCCTGTGTAGCGGTGAGAAAACCGCGGCCAATCAGCTGGTCGAGAGATTTGACCACGGTTGTCCTTGATATACCGAGGTAAATAGCCAGATCTCGAGTGGGCGGAATTTTATCGCCCGCCACCAATGCTTTCTGAGCGATGGCTGCGATGATCGCGTCGCTAAGGATTTCGGCAGTTATTTTTGCGCCTTTGATCGCCTTGAAAATGCCCAGATCCAATTGCTCTACCTCATAACTTTTAGACCACTATTCTGTACCACTTCCTGGCAAATTGTCTGGACCTCTTTAGCTTCGATACTTTAGATAGTAAGGCTGAGCCAAGATGTCAAAATATTCACCACATTTCTTGCTCGGAATTTTGATTCTTCATGAACTGATGCGCTAAAAAATTGTATCTCCCTCTTTTCATCACCTCACCTCAACAAGTATTCAAAGCCCCACTAGCGCCACTACCTCTAATCGATCCAACAGCAACGCACCGAATCGCAATGCTGTCAGGGAGAGCGATGGTCAATACGGCGACACAGAGGGGAGTCAAAAAATCTTGTCGTTGAGTAGTCAATTTGAGTAATCAGGTTAACTAGAAAGTTGACGGCTCCCGTTGACTGTTCGTCTTGAAAAGTTGCGAGATATCCCTCCACCACACTTCATTTAGGAACATCATGTCCCTGCCCTCAAAAGACCAACTCAAGGCCCAACAAGCCGCCGCCGTCGGCAACGCCGCCACTGCCCACAAAGCCCAGGTCGACAGCCTCACCAACGAAATCGAAACCGCGGTCAAAGCTGGCAACTGGAACCCCACCACGCGCGGCTACCTGCAACCGGTTATGGACGAAGTGATTGCCAACTTCGCCAAACAAGGCTACACCGTGGTTCTCGTCGGCTCCAGTCGCAACGTCCGCACCTTCAAGGTAAGCTGAATCAGCACCTGAGTCTACGGCTAAATCAGATTTAGCACCAATCACTAGCAAGTGAAAAAGCGGCAGATCGTCTCGTCCACATTTGATGGAGCAGAAACGATCTCGCCGCTTCCTATTTGATAGCGATACAACCTTTGAAAGTCTTTTTTTATAGCCATTATTAATAGACTGGTCTACTAGTCTATACCTAGTCTCACGTGGGTAGGTAGATAATGATGGCATAACAAGATAGGAGTAGCCTTTGCCCGCGAATCAGACAACCAATTATTTGCCTGGTGATATCGTCGACAATGCTTACCAGCTGACTAAATTGCTGGGAACGGGTGGCATGGGCGTGGTCTTTGCTTGCAACCATCTGGTTTTGCAAAAAGCCTATGCACTCAAAATTTTAATGGCCGACCAGCTCGAAAGCGACGCCTGGAATCGGTTTAAGGTTGAAGCCAAGGCTTTGGCCAAATTAAATCATCCGGGTATTGTCGGCATTTACAATATGGGCATCGATCAGGGTCGCTGCCCATATTACGTGATGGACTTGCTCTCTGGTGAAAGTCTTGACCTGGTGCTGAAAAAAAATGGTCCATTACCTACATCGCAAGCGTTAGAACTCTTTGCCCAGGTGGCTGTCGCTCTGGGTTCAGCCCACTCTCACGGAATTATCCACCGCGACGTCAAACCATCCAATCTAATGTTGGTACGCAATGATCAAGACCAGATCGATTGCCTGAAAATTGTCGATTTCGGCATCGCTCGGCTATCCAGTAAAGGGGGCCATCCACAGAGCCAGACAGCCACCGGTGTGGTTTTCGGTACGCCATTCTATATGAGCCCTGAGCAATGTCGCGGCGAACGCGTAGATGAGCGCTCAGATATTTATTCTTTTGGCTGCACGCTGTTCGAAGTCTTGACCGGCGACCCACCTTTCGTCGGTAAAAATGCTTTCGACTCAATTATGATGCACATGAATGAACCCGCACCCAGTCTCAGCAGCGTTCGTGAAGACGTCGAATTTCCCGAAGCCTTAGAAGAGCTAATTCAAAAAACTTTGAGTAAAGATCTTGCAGATCGCTATCAATCAATGGGTCAGCTTAAGCATGATCTAGAGCGCATCAAGCAGGGTAAAGACGTAATGCGCAAAGGCAAAGGTATGCGCAGCACCACTGCTGAATTCGGCAGCAGTAGCACCGGGCAACAAGTGACCACACCTTTCAGCGGCAACTTTAGACACCGCACCACGTCCGGAAGCCAGTCATTCAATCTTTCTCTCGAAGAAAGCGAAGAAATTGTCGAAAACAAAAAAAGTTCGGCAAGTCTAAAAATTGCTCTCGCTTCTATATTGGCTTTTAGTCTGCTCACCGCCTCTTACTTCAGTTATCAACATTTTCTTACAACCAAAAGACCAGTAACTGAAAAAAGGCAGAAAATCGCCGTGACACCCACTGCTAAAAACAAAACTAGTGAAAACGAAGGCGTAGTCAGCCAAATAACTGCCGGAGTAGGAAGCGCCATAGTCAAAAGAACTGAGCTCCTCAAAGCCGGTGCCACGGAAAGAGAAATTAATGCGGCCTTTCATTATGAATGGCTCGACCACAGTCAATTCAACGAACTCTACAAAACCACTTTTGCTGACTACATGCGAGCAACTTCCAGCAAAGGGGCAACATTTACTCGCGGCGTCGGCAAACCGACCTTTTATTTCCCCACTAGCTTTTATCTCTGCGCTTTGAAAATCGGTGATGGTCAGCCGTTCTCTGCCTCTGGAGTGATACCTGTCGCCCCTGGCCAGGATATTTGCCTTTACTTATTTGAACCTACAGACGATTATCCTCAACTGCTTGATCGCTTTGGCCCTGATGATTTTACCGGCATTGAGATCAAGATCAGAGAACCTCGAAAAGCTATCCAACGCTTGGTCAAATGGCACAGGTTGAAAGACCTTTGCTTCTTCAATTCACTAGTCAAATCTCTGCCCAACCTCGAAGCAAAATTTGACGAATCGTCGATCAATGACTCTGATTTGCCTTTCCTCAAACCACTAAAACTTCAGACTCTGGGTCTGTGCGGGCCGAAAGTGAACGGCGCGGCAATACTGAAAATGCCTATGCTGAGCCAGCTTGAATCACTGAAAGTGAAGCGCATCAACGGCGTTCAAACGCTCATTAAAGCACTGCCTAAATATGGCAATATAAAAGAAGTCTGGCTGCTCTCGCAGGGCACCACCGATGCCGATTTAGAGCCTCTAACGCGCATGAAAAATTTGCAAAGCTTGCGCATTCGCAGAAGTCAGCTGACACCAGCCTCGGTGCGCTATTTCAAAAAAATGCCGGCCCTCAAGCATCTTTATCTCGATCGTCCATGGGGCGACGAAGAGAAAACCGAATTCAAAAAGGCGATTCCCTATTGCCAATTCGAAACTGTACTCAACCGGCAATTCTGGCGCTTCTTCCCCACCCAGACAAAAGCCAGTATGAACGACCTCAAAGACGAATAGACCGGTCTATTACATCCCCAAAAAAAAGAAAAAAGAAAAGGAGAAGGGTGGCCTCGGCCATTCTTCTCCTTTTCTTGCATGAACTACTTGCCCTGCAGCAATCTGTCCGACTGCTCGTTAGCACACAATAAATCAGCAGCGCGTTTGGCTTGACTCAGGTTGATGACGCCAAGACTGAGCTTACAAGCGGCATCATTGCTATCGCCTTGTGAAGCACTCCAGCGAGCCGTACGAAATTGGTCGGCAGCTGATTTGAGATATGGCTTGACATGGTCGTGGTCAGCAAATGCTCCACAATGAGCGACCGCCTGACGATATCGCTCGGGAAACGCCAGCAGTTTGCCAGGTAACTCGGCGTCAACTCTGGCCTGATAAGCCTCGCGATCACGCTGTTCAGTCACCCGGCGAGCTTGTGCTTTTCTGGAGAAGTGTCTCCCGAAAAAGTGAACGAGCACGGCAACTAGCAACAGCACCGCCACAACGGAGCTGGAGGGAAAAGACATGGAAGTCATAGATTCTTTCGAAGATGCTGTTAAAAAAACAGCGGTTATTGAACGGTAAAACCGGCTTTGTTGATGCACCGGCCGGACGCCGGGGGATAGAGGTCGAACATGCGTTCAGACATTTCGTCCAGAGCAGTCAGAGCTTGCGCCAGCAACATTTCGTGCACACACACAGCTTGCTGCAGGAGGGCGATTTCATTACAGAAGGCAGCTTCCAGGGCGGTCAGATCGACCTGGGAAGCACCCACTGACTCGAGAGTGGCGCAGACTGAAATCATGGTATCGCGCATGGTGACCTTGCCGGTGCAGGTTTCGCGGCAGATGGCCAGATTGCGTTGCAGTTTCTGAGCCAGAGCCATTACCCGCAAAATTCCCTCTTTGAGGTATTCGGCGCTATCACCACAGTTGCGTTCGATCCGAGTGGCGTCGGTATCTTGCCAGAAGGCGACAGCGTCGAACTCGCTCTTTGAGTCTGCAAGAACCACCCGCAAGATGGCATTAGCATTGAGACCCCGCGCCCTTTCAACAACCTGGCCGTCCACAGGGATAGCAGGAAGAGTGAATGAAGACAACATTTTGATGCTCCTTTACTAAAAAGATTACACAGACAAACGCACGAATTTGCGCCTGCCGACCTGCAGCACAGCACTGGCGCCGGCCACTAGAATGACGACGAATGCTGAGTCTTCGACCTTAACACCGTCAAGCCGAACACCACCACCAGCAATCAGCTTACGTGCCTGATTGCGACTGGGAGCCAGTCCTGAGCTGACGAGCACGTCAACCAGGAGCGGCCCTGAACCAGAATCTGAACCATGAGCAGAAGCAATGCTATGCTCCTCCATTTGTTCCGGAGCTTCCCGCTTGCAGTGCACCCGTTGCCAGTTTGCCAGGGCGGTGTGCCCAGCGTCTTTGCCGTGCAACTCGCCGACAACGCGCATGGCCAGAGCTTCTTTGAGCTCTTTTGGATTGACTCCGGCGGCCAATGACGCTTGCACCTGAGTGATTTCACCAGCACCGGCAGTAGTGGCAAGAGTGAACCAGCGCACGATCTTGTCGTCCGGAATGCGCATGCATCTGGCGAACATGTCATCGGGCGCATCTTGCAGTGAAATAGAATTGCCCAACGACTTCGACATTTTCTGCACGCCATCGGTGCCTTCGAGCAGGGGCAGCAGCATGGCCAACTGCGGCTTGTGACCGAAGTGACCTTGCAACTGTCTGCCCATCAGCACGTTGAAACGCTGGTCGCTGCCGCCAACTTCAATATCGGCGCGCAAATGCACCGAATCAAAGCCTTGCAAAGCCGGGTAGACCAGCTCGTGCACACCCACCGACTGTTGCCTGTCGATGCGCACGCCGAAGCTATCTTTGGCCAGAAGCTGATTGACGCTGACAAGGCTGATCAGGCGCATCAGTTCTGCCGATGGCATGGTGCCGAGCCAGTCGATATTGTTGACCACTTCGGTGCGCGCCATGTCGAGAATCTTGGCTGCTTGTACGAGGTAGGTCTCAGCGTTCACCGCCACCTGTGCGGCAGTAAGCGCCGGGCGAGTGACATCGCGGCCAGTGGGGTCGCCGATGGTGGCCGTGAATCCGCCGATAAGAAGGACGACCTGGTGGCCGGCGTCTTGAAAGCGCTTTAGAGCGCGCAAGACGACAGCATGACCGAGGTGCAAATCGAGTGAGGTAGGGTCGACACCGAGCTTGATGCGCAGCGGTCGATTTTCACTCTGTGCCAGGGCGAGAAGTTCAGCCAGAGCAGCCTCGCCGCCAGGCAGAATCTCCGCGCCCAGAGTCAGGTCACAAGTGCGCACAAGCGCCTTGCTGTTCTCCTTGCTCATAAATATTTCCTTTCTGGAACTGGATCCGGTCAGATAAAAGAGCAGGCAGCTGAGCGAGCTTGAGCTCACGATATGCCGCCGGCAGCAGAATGGCTTCGTCGAGATAGGCGCGCACCTCTTCGGCGGCAGCCTCTTGCGACAGAGCCTCAAACGAAAGATCAGAGTGATCAGAAACATCCGCGAGAATATCAGCGATTACCGCCTCAGCCTCGCGAATGTATTCGTGATAGAACGGGCTGTAGGGCCGCAACACGTCAGTGAGACCGTCGCCAGCTTGCACCAGTTCTACAGGTTCGACAAAATAGACAGTGCGCCGAGGGTTCATAGCCACGATCAGCACTTTCCAGGTGTCTCCGAAAAGTGGCGCCGGGCCAGACTCGGTAGCATATGCAGGGCGGCCGTTGACCAGCTGGGTCACGCGCGCACCGCGGGGGGCGGCGGTGAATTCAACTTCGAGCTCAGAGCCGATTCCGACTTGCTTAGCCATGTGATATCTCCTGTTCGCTTTTGCTCTCAACTTCTTTCTCATCACAGGCTTTCCGAAACCTCAGACAAACGGCTGCACAAGCGGCTTCATCCACACAGGTAAACCTGGCGAAGAGAGGCGCGCGGATAGTGGTGCAAACAGTAAGTTGAAGCCTTAGAACACCAGAAATTTAAAAAAGAGAAGAGATACTTAGTTCTATGCTCAACTCAAGCAAGAGCTGAGATAACAAATGTAAAAGAGGCCGCTTTACAATTCGACGCATTCGAGGTCAAAAGCCACAGGAGTGAGCTTTGATGCCCACGGGCCATGAACAATTGCCACCCGCGTTCGAATCACTTGTAGTGGGGTAATCCGCCAAAAGGCTCAGCTAACCGTTGTGCGAGTTAGCGCCAGCAGCACAACACTAATGCTATCAATGCATAAAAATGCTATCATTGATTGCATCATCCTATGGTGCAATCATGGCTTCAGTAACGATACGCAATCTGCCCGACGAAACACATCGAGCGCTGCGCGTACGTGCTGCTAAAAACGGTCGCAGCACGGAAGCCGAAATTCGCGAGATTCTAGAAATGGCAGTCAGGCCAGCCAAGCGTTCTAAGTTAGGGTCTGCACTGGCTGCATTGGGTGATAAATATGCCGCAGATCTGGAAATAGCAAGAGTCCAGAAGCCCGCTGAAATAGTAATTTTTGAATGATTATCATTGACACCAATGTAATTTCAGAAGCAATAAAGCCGGGCCGCAATTCCAGAGTAGTGAGCTGGCTAGATGCTCAAGCAATCGAAACTCTCTTTTTCACCGCCATCAATTTGTCAGAACTTTGCCTTGGCATAGAAATCTCACCAGCTGGCAAACGGAGAGAAGCTCTTGCTTCCGCTCTCAACGAGCTGCTTACAGAATATTTCAGTTCGCGGATATTGCCTTTTGACGAAAAAGCGGCCCTCGTCTATGGTGCCATGGTGGCACGGGCGAGAATTGGCGGTAGCACTATATCGGTTTCTGACGGTCAAATTGGAGCGATCGCCAGCTCTCACTCATTCAGCGTTGCCACACACGACACCGCTCCATTTATTGCTCTCGGTGTGTCCATCATCAATCCATGGGAAATAAAATGACTCTTTTCGGACGCAAATTTGCCCGCACATTAGAAGAGATCGATCACAGGCCCTTTGCTCACAGCAAGCATCCCTGGATTATCAATCAAAGTTGGGCAAAACTGCTCTTTGCTCACTGGGTGATACCAGTGGCGGTGATGCGCCAGGTCGTGCCGGAGCAATTTGAACTCGACTTATATGAGGGGCAAGCCTACATCGGAGTGGTGCCTTTTCTCATGCGCGAAGTCAGCCCACGCTATGTGCCGTCCCTGCCCTGGCTGTCTTATTTTCCCGAACTAAATGTGCGCACCTACGTAACACATAGCGGCCAACCCGGAGTGTATTTTTTCAGTCTGGACGCGTGCAACCCCATTGCTGTCTGGATTGCACGCACCTTCTACCTCCTGCCATACTTCAATGCCGCCATGCAATGCAAGGTCAGTGTCGGCTCGAACGGTCAACAAATTAATTACCGAAGCCGCCGCAACAGCAAAACAATTTGCAGTTTAGACGTCACCTATGGCCCGGATGGAGATATTTACCGCAGCCGCCCCGGCAGTCTCGACTATTTCCTCACTGAACGTTATTGCCTCTTCACCCTGGCTCACGGCCACGTTTATCGCGGAGACATTCATCACAAACCCTGGCCTCTTCAACCGGCCTGGGCACAGTGGGCTGAAAATCTTATGGTTGAGCCTCTGGGCCTGAAGCTCGAAGGGCAGCCGATTTTGCACTATGTGGAAAATATCGACACTATCGAGTGGGCCATAAGAAAATAAATCAGCTTTGCTGGGCATAAAGAATTTGGATTGGAATTTTCGACCCTTCGAGAACAGCAACTTTGATAAACGGTAAGTTTCGCTTCTTAAATTTAAGTCTTGGCTGCGCGCTATTGCTAAGCGGCATGTTCGCCTCTAGTTCTATGTGCGGCCCTGCCTATGGTCAGGACAGCTATCAACAGCTGGAACAGATGCTCGATAACGTCGCTCCGGCGCCACTGACACAGGTCAATCAGGGCAATAGCGGATCTTTTGCAGGCTCCGCTCAATTTAGTAACAGCAAACAATTCAACACTCCCAATGCCAAGCCTTTTATGCAGCCTGGCGCCAGTGGTTTTCGCCCGCCCAACAGCCCACTCAAAAGAGCGGCGAATTTTCTTGGCGGAGCCGGCGCAAATACCGCCAATACTGCCGCGGCGACAACGCAAGCAGCCTCCAAAGCATCGCTTTTTCAAAGTATGTTTGGTGACGGAGCGGCGGCCGGCAACGGCAGTAGTTCGGGCCCTGGAGGAAACGGGGCCGGCAAGTCAAATATGTACCGCGCCCAAACTCAGGCGGGAGTGGCTCACAATGCCTATGTGCGCTCCTGTTATGGCGACCACTATTCTCGTTCACAAGCTGCCGACCAGGCATACTACGCTGCCGGACAGGCGCGTTATGAGGCCAATTGCGCCTATTCTAAAATCTCGTCGAGCGATCCATATTCTTCGCAGTATGCGTCAAGTGCCCGAGCCCATGCTAACGCAGCCAATGCTGATTATTACCGAGCCAGATCCAATGCCGACAGCAACTGGAACCCTTAATTAGCCTGGGTATTCGCGCTCAAAAGTTCAATTTCGGCCCAATGCCGAGGGAGTTCAGTTCAATTTGGTCACCTAGACCCTTTTGTACAACCTATAAGTTGTATAAAAATACAACCCAAAGGTTGTAAAATTTCTTAGGCTTTTGAAAACGGATGTTTCCAACTCGCAAAAATGGATGTTACCAACTCGCAAAAATATTAGCTTAAACACCTGTATAGTATTACGTAAAATAGTAAGATTACGCAAACAAAAACGACGCAAGAGCGGCTAGCCGCGCCAGAAGGCGAGACTAGACCATTCTCAACGTCGTTTTTGAATGATTTGAAAGAGCCTATGACCCCAGGTAATCGGCCAAACAGGAGCCCGTGCAGAGATTATCTACATTGGGTGCGCCGAGACCTTTGTTGTGGTCGTCCAGGTTGACTGTGCGAAAGTCGGTGCTGAAGCGCGTAGCGCCCGAGGCGTTTTTCGCTGTCTGGTGCAAATGTGATGCCGCAAAAAGCATGATGTCGCCAGCCTGGCAAGCAAATGGCAGAGCACTGTCTTCGTCAAAACCACTGGCCGATGGATAGACAGCTTTGAGGCCGCTGGTGTTCTGGAAACCAACTTCAGCCGCCCAGCGATCGTAATCGAAGTCGGCAGAATCATTGGCCACACGCACATCGAAGAGGGCCGGGAAGAAAGAGAAAGTCTCCCCGACGCCTACGTCATGCATGGGAATCCACCAGTTAATTTGCGCTTGTGGATTGCTGTACCAGGTGTCGCGATGAGCGGTGTAAGCAGGCGCCGCCAGCGGGTTCAAGTGACCGCCGGAAGTCACTGCTCGCATGCGCGCCGGGTCAACGGCGTTGGCTTCGGCAGTGAAACCCTGCTCTGCGAGCACGGCAAATACCAGAGCTTGCAGCTCCGGTCTGGCAAACAAAGTCTTGCGCACTTTGCCCATGCGCTCGAACAGCTCCTGGCCCGGCAGAGTGAACTGCAAGCGGCGAAACGCTTCCAAGGGGGCGGGGCCAAATTCTTCTGCCAGCAGTGCCACTACCGCCGCCACCAGTTGCTTGGCTGCAACCGACGACGTGATGCGATAGATCTTGCCGGCATAGATGCCCTGACGAAGAGCAAGGTTGGCAGCTGCGTCGCACGCTGAGCCACTGGCGATGGTTTCAATAGCGCGGGCTTTTCTTGCTAAGATGGCCCGTCCTCTGCGTGCCTTCCTTCGGCTTGCAGCTTTCTCGGTTGCAGTTCTGATTTTCTTTCTCATAGCGGTTTCCTCCCTATGACGATGCATCGCCCGCTTTCGGCAGTGACAGGTGAGCTGTCGCAACCGCCGAATAGCTGTGTTTCAGTAAATCCCGCCTGGGAGAAAAGCCGCAGTAAATCTACGGGCATGTAGGCACGCAAAGTACTTTTCTGCGTTAGCACCTTGCCGTCCGGCGTGGTCCATGTCCAGTCCTGGTCCATGGTGCCGCGCACAAGGTCGTGAGTGCAATGGCGCGTCTGAATGATGTCGCCGGAAGCCGACTTGAGCACGGTGCTCATCTCTTCCTTGAACGAAGCCATAATCATGGGCATGTTCAAAAAGTCGAGAGCGAACCTGCCGCCGGGCTTCAGGGCCTCAAAAGCGCGGGCAATCATCTTCAAATTCTGGCTGTCTTCTTCGGCGTAACCGAAGCTGGTATACCAGTTGAAAGCGGCGTCGCAAGCCACGTCTGGTAGAAATTCAAAGGCATCGGCCTCGTGAAATTCTGCCCATAACTTTTGCGCTGCGGCTTCTGCTTTCGCCATGCCGATGTATTTGGCACAGAGGTCAGCGCCGATGATGCGAAAGCCTAGGAGCCTGATCTAAAAGTCCTGTGCGGGTTGAAAACGGGCGCCTGTCAGCTTGAGTAAGCTTGGGAGAATGTTA
>ENA-ORBV01006909-ORBV01006909.1-microbial-mat-metagenome-genome-assembly--contig:-NODE-6909-length-19768-cov-5.589711_pt1 | contig 19768 bp, 17 predicted proteins | sample MGYA00237777_ERZ505514 | MGnify/ENA primary metagenome ERZ505514 (study PRJEB26160, sample SAMN06269048) | microbial mat metagenome | isolation source: Oligotrophic lake microbial mat | place... | reverse complement strand
ATATATTACTGTATACTACTAGCTAGTAGTCTAGCTATTACGTGCCTGCAGCAGAGATTGAGAACTAAAAGATGACATTACTGGTATCATAGTGCCAACAAAAACAATGAACTCTCCAAATACCGAAAGGCCAAGCGTTAAAAAGACGCCCAAGGTTTGGGACGAGCAACAGGTAAGTCATCGATTGTATTGTGGACATTTTCTTTGCCAATCTCTCCCTCTGCAATGACTGACATTTGTTTGTCTTTTCCAACCATGATTGCATTGCGGGCTGTTTCATAGATCCATACGACATTCCATAGAGCCTACGATCAACCCACACTGCCCACAACAACGGATGGGCCGTACTACCACGTCGATACGAGCGAGGATTGTCATGGTGGCAGTTTGAATTATGACGACAACAACAACGATTTTGATGGCAGCGCACTGCCAAGGCTGCCCCAACGTTACTTGCGTGAATGGTTCCTCGTCGAAAAACCATCCCCACCATTCAAATATTCCTTGAAAGAAGGACAAGAGCATGGCAATACAAAAAGGAAAAAGCACGAAAAAATTGAACGACACAAGGAAAATGTTGACACAAACAGGCAAAACAACAACAACAATGCTGCTGCAGCAAACACGAGAAACAACAACAAGAACAGTAAACCCATTCGCAATGTGGATCGATACTTGTTTCAGTATGGGACTCGCTTGTCCTTGCCGGAATGTGGACGATTTCCTAGAAATGTTTTGCTCTACGGCTGGCTTCAACCCTGCAGCAGCAACCATTCGAGCAAAATCAAAAAGAAAACGTCTAAAAAAACAAAGTGTGGTGGTCCACCCACCGTGGCACCCGAAAAGATTCTCGTCAAATTGTCGCACATGGACCGATGGGTCATCCACAGAACCAAAGACCAGCGTGGGTATTGGGTAATGACGGAGCATGCCGAGTATTGGTTGCAAGAACCATGCCCCTATCGGCCTACCATTCCTCCTATGGTTGCCAACCATCACACCAACCATCACAACGACAATGATAGCAACAGCAAGGGCGACCAACGCATTGGCCATGACAATGCAATCATTGAAAGTGCAGGTGGCGTGCCGGTACTCAAAGCCACCACCAAACTCCGGAGGAGACGACGGCTCTTACCTGGTCATTTTACCAGTAATCCACGCCACAGACCCGTGGTCCAATATCGATACAACCCGCTCCGTGACAGTACCAGCAGCCACAACAACAACAATGCCTCCTCAGAATCGTCGAAAGATGTCTTTTCCTTTCCGCCCGCCCCGTTCCGGCCCGCCACGACGACGACGCGAACGCCTCTGAAACCAACACAACAAGAAGTACACTTGCCACACAGGCTCCGTCTTGGATTGTTGTCACTCTTGATGGACCGTTTGTCCGATTTGACAGAAGATCAAGTCACGGAATTGTCCCAGTGCACACCGCAAGAGTTTTTGGTGCAGTTGCAAGCTTTGCCAACTACTACCCAAGACGCAGACGCATCCTTGCCACAAGAAGGTCAACAACTGCAACAGCAAAGACAGTCTCATCATTCGACCTTGTTGACATGGGAGACACTCCAGCCCCATGGTTACTTTTTGGGGTCCCATCTCGCCTTGTTGCGCATGTCCTTGGGCGTGTATTGTCCACTCTTGTTGGGATTCTTGCAAGTGGAAAAGGACGAGGACTACGATGAGGAAGGCCAGGAAAAAAGAGAGAGCGGCGAGCCAACTGTGGGCCCAACCAAACATGAAATACTAAACGACCCCAAGGCCATGACGGAATTGGCCGTCAAGGCCGAAACCTGGACCCGACAATCGCCGTGGGGACAACCCCTAAACCAGGTCTTTGCCAACGGCCATCTAAGTCCCAAGAAGAAACGAAAGTATACCAGAATGCGCATCGGAGTTAAGAAGGAGGGCGAATCGGACAACCAATCCGTAGCGTCCCGTGAGGAATTAAAAGATGAATTGTCTCGTCTTGGATTTATTCCTACGGTTGTGCCAGTCGATCAGCCCAATCACCAATATCAGCCGAGTGGCATAGAGTTGACGGATTCTTCACTACGAAATGGAAGTGAAGGAGAACCACAACCAGCAACCCTGGCAACACCAGAAAGGTTCCACTGCAAGGATGGAATCTTGAAAGTAACAGCATCCGGCAAAAAGAAGCGAAAGTTGTCTGTTCATTGGGACGGCAATGAAGACGATGATGATTTAGTGGCAGGAGACTACAACGACGATGCCGGCGACTATAAAGAAAACATGCCGACACTTGATTCGCCACAACGACAAGAGGAGCAAGAAGAGAATAAAGAAAACATTCCCGTTGTTGATTCGCCGCAACGACAAGAAGAACTGGACCAGAAAAGGTCTGCTGGCACTCCTGCGGCCGCATTGGATGAAGCCCAAGTCATTGTGCTCTGCAGTGACAGTGATTCCGATAGTAGTGACGGTGGCGCTTCCGTTGAAGACAGGCAACAACAGCAAGAAGTGAAGAGCAACCCAACTCGATTTCGCATTCAGCGACAAGGTCAAAACGTTGTTGTGAACGTGGACGACCTGTCGTCCAGCATGATGCATGTGATGGAACAGGCCAAGAATGCCGACACGAAGAGTGGCGTCTTTGGTTGGAACGGAGAGACGCAACGCGGCCTGGTGGAAGGGAAGCTGACACTGCAAATTAGAGTCGGTTACGCTTTTTTCACAAGAGACTACTTTGGTACCTTGGCAGCCCGGGACGTGGTCGACATGGCCCCAGCGCCACAAACTCGTCAACCGCCAGTAAATGAGTTGATGCAGCCTGGTGCAGGCGGAGGAGACGATCCTTCGGTATCACACGAGGTCGTGGTAGATCTGGAACTCATTGATGCTAATTCGGGATTGCTTGTCATTGAACAACCACTCCAAATCGCCACTTTACAACGTTAATATAAAAGTATCGAAAGGCCTATTTCTTATCTCCTAACTTGTAGTGGAGGTGACTAGTAACGTTGTCGCTAGGCCACGCAAGTGCCCGTTTCATATCTAGTAAGCAATGGTTATGCCCACCTTCCTGCCTGAAGTAGTTTACAAATACCACTCTAGCTTTCAACCAACCTCTTGGATGTGGCAAAACATTGTGGCAACCTTTTTGTCTTTCATCCCTGTCTATCACGCACATACAACCAGGAGACGTCCCGGTGGTTTCCAGCTGAAAATCGATCAAGTAAAAAGACATTTACACTTCCATGGCAGTCCAATGGTTTTGAAACAACATGGAATGGTGCATTTTTAGGGCCAGCTTACGACGGCGTGCTGCCATTGAAGGAGGATACTTCAAGTTTTCTTCCTCGGGACAGGCCCCTTGGAGGCATTCCACGATAACACTCATGTTGAGAATACTACCAACGCAACGATCGCTTCGAAGCATTTGTTGCATCATCATGTCAGCATCCGCAGCAGAGCAGTTCTTGGTTCCCAAATACGAGTCCATGTGGTACCTCATTTGAGCATCACAATACATGGCACCCGACCCCGGCCCCAAATCATCTGGCATGTCAAAGGCATCTGTGGTTTGGCGAGAGAGAGAAAAAAATTATCATGAATTGGGATGAGGGTGATGATTGTAATGGCACACCAGCACTGCTAGTAGTCAGTACTGTAAGTAGCAATACGTACGGCAGGAATCGGCGGGGTTGTTGGAAACAGGCATGTAGCCTGAAATGGAATCCGTTCCATCACATTTTGTGGACTCCTTGTACACGGTCTGTTTCACGCAATATTGCTGCTGCTGGCCATGGACGACTTGCAACAGGAAAAGCGTTGCCGCCAACACGAAAGGGGAAAGATACAACAACTTCATCATCATGGTGGTAATAATGTTTACTGTGCCGCAGAATTTGTTTTGTCGTGGCTCGAATAGAAATTGACACAAAATGAGCAAGTCAAAAGATCGAGAGTTCATTGCTTCGATGCTGTTCCAAAACCAGTTTTCCGGGACATGGTGGAATAAGTGCAGGTCACAGCTCTTAAAAACCGTAGGGCTAGGGCCAAGGGAAGCACAAACACCTCAATCGTGAAGAATGACAATCAGAACTTCCAATTGCCGTGAACAACATGACAACCAACAACATCAAGAAGGAAGCGGAACCCAAAATCTAACGATGGCTGCACTGCACTTGAAAGACAACATTAGGTGATAGCGCTGTTGTTGCCCACAAAGTTGACTTTCCTTGCATTTTCTCTCACGGATACGCATTCAGATAGGGCTAACACGAGCATTGAATGGGTGGCCAATACGACACAAATCAACAATCATATCACCTGCTACATTGATTCTGCTATCTAATTTGGAGTTTGAAGTCCACTGACTTCTTGCTGGTTACTCCAATTGATTCATTCATTCCCTGCCTTGATACTGTTCAGGTTCTCTAGCCTACACGTCAATCAAACGGCGTCCCTTTTCCCAAAAAGGCCCTTAAAATACAACACCATAACTTCCTCCGCCAGTGAGTCACCATGATGTTAGCCAATCGATTCGCATCCTTGGCGGCCAAGCAGTTGCCTCGCATGCACCAGGCTGCTGTAGGTCGCCAATGCGCCGCCCGCTTCTCGTCGAGTCTCAAAGACTTTGACAGTGACGATGACGACAACAACATGGACGCCCCCGTCAAGGCCAAAGATGCCTTTGGTGGAGATAGTTATCAGTGGGACGATCCCCTACGTTTGCGATCGCAATTGACCGAGGAAGAAGTGGCCGTTTGGGATGCTGCTCGGTCCTTTTGCGAAGGCGAATTAATGCCGGGCATTGTGGAAGCCAATCGTCATGAAATTCCTTGTGACAAAGCCATGATGCAACAAATGGGTGCCGTCGGTATGCTAGGACCCACCATTCCGCCTCAATACGGGGGTGCTGGATTGGGATATGTTTCGTACGGATTGTTGACCACCGAAGTGGAACGCGTCGATTCGAGTTATCGCAGTGCCATGTCGGTACAGTCGTCCTTGGTCATGTACCCTATTTTTGCGTATGGTACAGAAGAAATGAAGCGCAAGTATTTGCCGGAGTTGGCATCGGGAAATATGATTGGGTAGGTAGTCATAGACTTGTACAAATACATGAGATTGGGTACAACTGCGGGTGCACTACTATGCCAGGGCTTTCCTATTTTCTGTCCTTTCTCACCTGTCTCCCTTCTTTGTTCTGTACCACACCTATTTTTATCGTTGATACATCCCACATATGAAAATAGATGTTTTGGATTGACCGAACCCAATCATGGTTCGGATCCTTCTTCCATGGAGACGCGAGCCCGATTCGACAGCGCCACCAACGAATTTGTCTTGAATGGTAGCAAGAATTGGATTACCAATTCTCCCATTGCCGATGTCTTTGTCATTTGGGCCAAGAATGAAGAAGGGAAAATCCGAGGATATGTCGTCGAAAAAGGCACGCCAGGATTGGATGCTCCCAAGATTGAAGGCAAATTCAGTCTTCGGGCATCCACTACCGGCATGATCTTTATGGAAGATGTTCGCATTCCCAAGGAGAATGAATTCCCACTGGTAGAAGGCCTTCGTGGTCCCTTTGGCTGCTTGAACAATGCTCGCTACGGCATTGCTTGGGGAGCCTTGGGTGCCGCCGAATTCTGTATGGAAGCCGCGCGCCAGTACTGCTTGGAACGAAAGCAATTCGGTGCACCGTTGGCGGCCAATCAGTTGATTCAGAAAAAGTTGGCCGACATGTCTACAGAGATAACTCTGGGCCGTCAAGCTTGCCTCCAAGTTGGCCGCCTCATGGAGGCTGGAAATGCCAAGCCCGACATGGTTTCGATGATCAAGCGCAATGGCTGTGGCAAGGCATTGGATATTGCTCGTACGGCGCGAGACATGCTGGGCGGCAATGGGATTTCAGATGAATATCATATCATTCGACACGTCATGAATTTGGAAGCCGTCAACACTTACGAAGGAACCCATGATATTCATGCCTTGATTCTTGGTCGCGCTATTACCGGTATCCCCTCGTTTGTCCCTCGCATGGCCTAATCCGTACAAGCTGCGACTCATTTGCTGTGCCACTTGGAAATTGAGTGGCCATGCAGTAGTGCTGCATGCAATATTTTGAATTAATTTATAAAAAGAGCAAGCGTTTCTCCTTCACTTTGCTAGTACCATTCCTGATAGCTGCTACTACTGTAGGAAAAGGGCATTAGGTGGATAGGTGTGGTTCGAGCCACTTTAGATGGCTTGGTTTCAATTCCATTATTCCAAGGCTTTAGTTTTCTACGGGAATCAATGCTCGTGACTTAAAATGGATTAAGGATCGAGGTGAAGATGCAAGAGATGTCGTCTGGCCATGCGTCGGTTTTACATCATCATCAACGAGCCACCCATCATGACAGCAACATGGATTTCACTAATTTTCATCGGCACAGCAATAAATTGATCGGCACAGAACAGTTAGCTACACTAAAGTTTGTTCTGATTAAAGGATACTAGCTTCCAGCTTATCCAACACACTAAGCAACGAAAACGAAAAGAGCTACACGATGTTTGCCCTTTCGAAGCTGTGCCTACCGTCCATTCTGGCTGCAGCAATCTTTGCTGCCGGAGCAAGCGGCTTTCATGTTGCCCCAGTGGTTTTCTCCGCTTCCAGGAGTTCCACCGGAATTTCACGACACATGTCCAGCACTACTACGGCTAGTAGTAGCACCGTCAGCAATGTGACCGACCCTGTCAATGTCATTTATTCTCCCGACAGTAGTCAACCCGTGACACCGAACCAAATCAAAGCCTTGCGAAAAGAAGCCGCCAAACGTCAAGCACGCAACACACTTGCTCAAATTCGTTATGTGGATTACCAATCTGGTGCTACCGAAATCAGCGACGAAGAAGTCCAAGCCTTTTTGCAAAATGTCTGTCAAGAATTGGAAGAGCACGAACTAGTTCAAATTCGTGGTGTCAGCATCACCAGCAGACGCAAAGTCTTTGATCGAGCCGAACAAATGGCACACGATCTCAGTGCCCTTATGCAACGCGAGGTTACCTTTGTGGATTACAAGGGCCACGCCGTCAATTTGTATTGTCCGAGTTCCGAAAGTCCACAAATTGTCTTGCGGTCCAATTTTCAAGAAGGACAATGGGAAGCAAAAATCAAGCCAGAAAGAGATCATAGGGGCCAAATTGTCAAGGAGTAAATCGATATGATTAAATCTGATTTGATATGATTTGATTCATGATTCAAGTCATTTACTGTATTGTTTGAAGTTTACAATTCGGGACTTTTAGTGTGGCCAGATTTGAATTGTCTCAATTAGAAAGGATGGGGCGAGAGCTGCCTCTTTGCGCACAAGGCCAGGCAACAACACACCATCTGCTGAACATTATTTTAGGAATATACGGATGCGATATAATATGGTTCTACAATAATAGTAGGCAGATTTAGCTTACCCCCTTGTTGGAATTCTATTTATTTCGGCCCGATACTGGCCACTGCGCGGATTATTCGTCTTCGTAACTGTTGTCATCATCATCATCGTCAAGTGAAAATGCACCATAAATATGCGAAGTGTCTTTCAAACCCAATAGAACGTCGTCATCGTCCTTCAAGCCTGATACAGCTTCATCATTGCCATTGCTTTCATCACTGCCATTTAAGGGACCAGACAAGTCAGAAAGACTTGATGCTACAGATGCAGCCAGTTTCGGACGACGGCTCTCAGGGCACTCATCGTTCCCACTTTCCTCTGATTCCCGGTGAGGCCCCTTCTCGCTCAAATTAATACACGCTAATGGCACTGTGTTGTACATTGGAACTTTCACTGCCGCTGGCGTCATTCTCGCAACATTCTCCAAGACGCTGTGCTTTTGCCCATGCTCACAGCGTTTGCTTTGGGATTCGCTTGTTTTGAGCTGGTCCCGGGTCGTTGGTTTCGTATCATTTGATTGCTGCGACAGAGAGAACGTGTCCTGCGCCAAACCCAAAAACATAATATCAGCTATATGATCGTCACCGTTCACAGACGACTGTGCGCTGCTGTTGTTATTGTTTTCGCCACCAGTATCGACATAATCAACAGGAGTGCTTGCCATCGAAAGTCTAGTATCAGCCGGTCGCATGCGAACATGCGGGTCAGATACCCTTGCGTCGCGGCTAATTGTTAGTGAACCGACTTTGCCATCTGTGGGATGTTTATCATCAGGTTTCAGAACTGACTTGCTGTTATAATTGTTGGGTTGGGAGCCAAATCGCCGGGGCAGCTCCACGGGGTCGATTTCCATAGGCCCATCCGACCAATCATCAGACCCAGAATCCTGTTCTAGTTTGTCGTAGTCGTAGCCGGCGAAAAGATCCGATGCGGATTTCTTTCTGCTAGGTGTGGTGGAGTCTTCTGCTGCATCAAGATTGAGCACCGAGCATGGCTGCGGATCCAACTGCTTCTGACGGCTGTATTTATGTCTGCTAGGTTTGGTGGAGTCTTCTGCTGCATCAAGTACCAGCACCGAACATGGCAGAGGAACTAATTGTTTCTTTGGCTTCGCCGCTGTTGTGTTCAATTCCGCTTGCGCGACAGTCGCCACCATGTCAGCTGCTGGCTTGAGCGCTTTCACGTCCGGCTCTCGCAAGATCGGCTGCTTCTCCTCTGCCAGTATGCCAGCATGCCCAAAGCTGTTGGATTCATTGTTTTCTGTAGGGGAAGCAACTTTCCTCATTGCCATAACAAGCTTCTGCGTTTTCGACTCCGGCCCTTGCAAGAGCGGTTGGTTCTCGTCTGCCAGCATGGCACCCTCTCCAATACCAATAGAATCTTCGTTTTCTGCCGGGGTAGCACCTTGCTTTATTGCCCCAACAATTGGCCGATAAACGACCGAAGCCAGCTGGCATTCTCTCCCGCTTGACAACTGTGAGGCATTTTCTGGACTGGGTATTGAAATATTGGGTGAGGACGTAGATGCTTCGTTATCTTCCATGGCAATATCAGTATCATTCATTGTCAGCTTACGACGAGGGGAAGGCTCCGCAGATTGCTGCTTTGCATCCTGTTGTTGGTCGGCTTGAACCTGGGAGGTGTTGGTAGAACCAGGCGTCACCAGCCTCGCTCTTCCCGGAGATGTGCTGGGCGTGCTTTGGACTGGCGTGGCAGAACGAGGTTTCGATCGTTTGGGGCGCCCAGGATTATTGTAAGGCAACGCCACAAACTTTATATTTCTCCCCGAAGTTCTGGTTTTGATAGTGTTTGAATTGCGCAAAGTGGCAACACGTGTAGGCAACGTCCGAGGAGCGGCGACACTTCCTTGAAAGAGCGATCTCTGGGTCTGTCGTCGTTGATTCGGCTGTGATGCGCCTGTTTGTTGTTTTTGTGTTTTCCTTGCTGATGCTGACGCTGGCGTCCTCTTGCGTTTTTGCGCCGCTTTAGGCGTGGTGGGAATTTCCAAAGGAATGATTTTCTTCTGCCCAGATTTGATTTCCGTGGCAACATTATCTTCCTCTTCGTGAAAACCTCGTTTCACCTTTTCTGGGTCCACCAGACCTACCAATCCTCCCCTTTCTTGCAAGTGAATAGGGATTGTTTTGGTTGGATGGAATTGTCGCAGAGGCCGGAGTTTGATCATGCGAATTTCATCAAAATCCTCCAACCGTTTCAAAATATGCATAAGTACTTCCTTTGGCTCATCCAGAAGCCCCAATCCGGATGTATTGACAGCATTATGATCAAAAGTACAGTAACATTCTTCTTGGTCAATCTGTTTCCTCAAGTCGTTTTGCATTTGGAATGGGTCAATTGTTTGTGTTCCTAACCACAAGGTATGCTCCTTCAAGTCAGCCTTTCTCAAAAAGGAGATGGAAAAATATTGCGAAAGTTGCGGCAATGCATTCACAACTTGACGAAAGCAAAAGAAGCAGAAAGGAAGGTAGACAGCGCAAGGAACGGCACCTGCAACATTGTCATTATCATCATCATCCATATCCAACATTCTCTTTTTAACCAATTCAGGTAAAATGTTGGAAAAGAAAAATGGTTTCCAATGATGACTGTTCCAACCCTCTGGAATCCAAAAGTAATCCAAAATAACTTGTTTGAAGCGAACCGAATATTGGCTGTCATCAAACTGATGATTTTGGTATTTGTTGTAGTCTTTGCCCTTCTTGTCGGCTTCATCAGAAACACTCTTGTAATTCCCACTTTCATCTCGCGCAAAGGATGCATGCAGATTTCGAATCAGAGTATGCCGATTAAAGTTGGCATACAAGTGGCGCCTGTCCTCATAAATAGCAGCCGTTTCTTGTGACACGGTGTAAACGTCCACCTTGGCAGCAATTTCCGTGGCAACTACTCTGGCCAAATCCCTGCCATCCATTTCTGTTAGGTACCCATCTTGGACCGCAGCAATCACATCCCCCACTGTAGTATCCGAAAAGGATCTGCCCTCCATCCAATCTTCAGCATCAATGTTGTAATGCTTGAGCTGCTTTTCCATAGAGGGATACGAGACACCCAAACAGAGCACTTTCGGCCGACCTGATGTTTGTGTTGATAGGCTTTCCCGGGCCGCCGTTGTGGCTTCTATTGTACACGTCGATTCTGCAGCCGATGCTGTGCTTTCCACGTCCGACAACCCATCGGAAGTCACGCTGATAGAAGACACAGTGCGAATGGCGTCCGAGGGAGAGACGGCATTGGTGGTAGGCGCTGCCGGCAACGATTCATCGTTTGCTGCCGATGTCCCACTTTGTCTGGTTCTTCTTGATCTAATCATGATAGTTAACAAGACTATATACAAACTATATGCGCCGGAAGTCTAGCTGACCCCAGCCTATGATGCACACTCTGAACTGTCGTGGATAGCAGGGCACGACCAAGTATATAGATACTATTATACAATCATTCAGTTGAGTATTAGTAGATAGTTAGCCCCACGTGTTGCTAATGGTGCCGATGTCTCTTTCTCGTTGGCACTTTGCCAATGAGAAAGGAAACGGCGATTTGCTGGCATGAGTAAGCAAGCGGACGGCTGGCGGAGTTCTCAATGGCTGGCTCGCTTGTTGGCATTAAATCTATCTAATCGTAAGCCGTAAAGTGGCGTTAACAAATCACTCACAATTACCAATGCGGGACTAGTATAACCTTTTAGATCTAGATATCTTAGGAATCAGGATAGGGAATCATTTATCATGAGTGAGTCGTTGGCGCCCTTTTATTTCTCTGTGTCATTGGAAATTGCCCCCTGCATCATCATCGACAATAAAGGAGGCGAGTACGAGATCTCGCTCTGCTGGAATCAATAATGTATGTACATACATCATCTTGAAGATGACCACCACAGCAGGTACTCAACTGTACCGCCGATAGAGTAAAGTAGCAGTAACAGAGGCACAGGCTCTATTATGATATAGCCAGTCTGCCGAATTGAGGGAAACAATTATTGAAGTTCTGTACGTCTAGCCAAGTAAATACCTCCATAATATTCTACCTCCAGCCCAGAGTCCTGCTGCTACGTCTCTACTAGCTATCAGAGTCAGTTCATTGTAACTAAACGGTGTGTAACCGTCGGCGAACCAACAACACCCCATCATCATCTCGCCATGGCTGGGCCGCTTGGGTGCAATCTGAATAGCCCAAAACGAAAACGAGTTCCCCCCATTGTGGACCTGACTGTTACGTCCAATCCTGAGGTGGCACCACAGACTGTCACTCCTCCATCTGAAACTACTGCTGCTGGTTCCACCACCGCTCACGTTGTGAGGCCAATGAACGAAGACAAAGGCCAATGCCGAACTGCAGATGATGTTCGACAACAACAAGACAAAATTGAGGCGAAGCGCTCCAAGTTAGACAAGAGGCGCTCCAAGTTGGAGGAATGCAACAAGAAATATTTGGAGGCATCGTTACATGAACGCAAAGCGAAAAAAGCGGCACATTGTTTGGCCACCCAGTGCAAGGAGCTGGAAGCACAGCTCAGTCGAAAGCGGAAGGAGCTGGAGGTCGCTTTGGGTGAGGAAAAGGAAGCATCCCGAAAGCGTGAGCGGCGAGATTATAAACGAAGAATATGTGAAGTCAAGTACGAGTCATTGCTACACAGTCTCGGCCAGGATCTCGATCCTGGTACAACCACCATTTCACCAGCTCAGACTCCAGCCATTCCGACCTTGAGCAAACGGGCCCCTCCATTAAAAACGTTCAAGGGAAAAGAAGGGGATACCATGGATTGGAAAGGTACACGCTATCTCTATTGCTCCTTCGACCACAAAGGCGGCCACTGGGTAGCCCTTAGCCCCGAAAATTGTAATGACTTAAAACAACAACTCGAACAGCAAAGCACTGGATCCCCTCAAAAGTCCTCTAGATCAACAATAGCAAAGAGGAGGCAGGGAGGCTCGCATGCGAAGGCTCAACAAGGAAAATATAACGGAAAGCCGCCACCAAAGAAGTTCGCTGCTGATACCATCGGCAACATGACGAGAGATGGTCTGATCAAGCTGGCGGAATCCTCTGAAAACGAAGCCAAGAAGAAATTGATACGAATCGTAACAACAACGCCTCTTGAGGTTCTCCGCGACCTTTTACGAATTCCTGCCAAGGTAGATGCCCGTGGACTCGATAACGGTGTTGCCACGGGGTTGATGCGCGTGTTGGTGAAAGGGTCCTTTCACCTACGCCCAGACTTTCGCGACAAAATCCATTCGGACTCAAATCTAAAGAATTGGCTCATTTCCAAAAAGTTGGGACTGCTGTATTTCGGGAATAGCAAGGAAGATAAGCAGAATCGTCTCATGGTGCTTCTAGATCTGGTCTGACTGGAGTATCCAATGGAAAAGAACTATACATTGCAAACTAAAAAGTCTCCGGCATAAGTACTCTACTTACGTCACCGATTGGTGTAACGCAGCTGCAACTTGAGAATGCATATATTTCTATAATATAAAAGTCCATTTGATAGAGCAAAAACAATTAAAAGTACTACTACACATTTCTGAATGAGTACTCCACCTTGCAAAGCTTTCTTATCCATGTGTGCTCCTAGTAGTAGAGATAGATCTAGCCTACCAGTAGCACCCTTCGCAAAAATATTAAAATGGGTCTGCCAAAAACTACTCAGAGTATTGTAAACGAGGTCCTGCAAACAGTGTCGCACACGGTTCCCATGAAAAGTTAGGCTAAAGCATTGAGGCGACCAATGACACAACAACAACAGCAAGGAATACCAGGTACTAGTATACTAGTATTGTATACCGTAATCAAATGTACTATACAATGCCATAGCAAGCTGGAACCCGCCATCCATCAATAATTCTTTGTTGGAAATCAGTTACTCAACTGTACAACATAAATGCGAAACAACGCTCCCGGAACAGTCAGTCTTCTTCAAATTTGACCACAGCCTCTCGAAAGCCACTATAATTGTACAATCCACCAGCCGTCACAGTGCAGTACAGCGCAGCGCAGTACGTCCAAAAAAGACACAAGCAATCATCCATCACAATCACATTCCATCATGACGACGAAACGATTTGCTTTCAAAATGAAGTTGAAGGATGGCTTCGAAGCAGAGTACCAAAAACGACACGACGAAATATGGCCCGAATTACAAGAGCTTATTAAAAAATCGGGTGTCTATGATTATTCCATATTTTTGGATCCTGAAACCAACATTTTGTTTGCCGTTCAGAAAATTGAGGGGGAGGGCAGCTCTCAAGACCTGGGATCCAACCCCCTTGTGCAGAAATGGTGGGCGTATATGGCGGATATCATGGAGACCAATGACGATAAGTCCCCAGTCACCGTACCATTGAAGGAAGTCTTTTATTTACCCTGAATGCTACGAGAATGAATAAATTAGAATAATGAAGCTAGCTTAAGTATGGATTCTGCTGCCAAGGGGCTACTAGCTGGCTGTAGTTTGTTCAGAAGAAGTAGTTCTGTAGCAAAGTAGAAAGCCCTTGTTGGCTGGCTTATCTGCTTATGGTAATACTGGCTAATGGCTAGAAGCTTTTTCAGTGTCTTCAATAATTATATAATTTTATGATGCGGGTGAATATTATGATATGCTGAATGAACTTGCTAGAGCCTTCTCTTTTCGTTGCGGTACAGTTGAGTGGTTCGGCCATGCAAGTCTGCCGCATGAAGAGCTCTTTTGTCATTTTTGCGAGGTGTGGCGTGTATTGTTGTCGTGAAGTGGTTCAAATCAAAATCTAGGTTGGTGTTGACGTCATCTATATATGTAGTGTTGGCATATAGACAGGAAAGCACCTATCATCTATTCCTGTCGGGCTGTAGCCGTTTGTTGTCGAGTTGAGGAAGATGATGCCCCCGCCATCCAGCTTGCTCCTCTTCTGCTGCTGTCTTCTGCGCCAGGCTGTCATCTCCTGTCATCGTTCGTTCCACACCTAATGCAGTGCTTGGTCGTACTTGTTTTTGTGCTTTTTCAAATGCTCCTGCAACTTGGCCCGTTGTTCCTTCAATCGTGGCGGCATTTCAAAATACACATCCGTAAACATTTCATCCAAGGCCGGTGGGCCTCGCTTCTCGGCATCGGCCAAAGCCTTCAAGACGGCTCTCTTTTCTTCATTCTTGGCATCTGCAGCATCACTCGCCGAGATCCAATCTTGCTTCCTGAGGAATTTTTCCACGCGCGCCAACGGATCGGAGCGGTCTTCAAAGGCTTCCACTTCATCCTTGTCACGATACCGGGTCGAATCATCACTGGTCGAATGATGCCCCAATCGGTACGTCATGGCTTCAATTAACACGGGCGCCGAGTGTTCCAAAGCATACGCTCGAGCATGACGCATAGCAGCATGAACCGCAAACAAGTCATTGCCATCGACACGAATGGCGGCCATGCCATATCCCGGAGCTCGGGAAATGATGCCGTCCCCGGCATATTGATCCGTGACGGGCGTGGAAATGGCATATCCATTGTTGCGGCAAAAGAAAATCACCGGTGCTTGCAGCGTCGCCGCAAAGTTGAGACCAGAATGAAAGTCGGTCGTCGATGCCGCTCCATCTCCAAAGAAACAGGCCGTGACATTGGGCTTGCCTTGGAGTTTGTGATGATAGGCAGCTCCGACGGCTTGCGGAATTTGAGTTCCCAGTGGACTGGAAATCGTTTGATACTGCAAGGCACGACTACCATAATGAACGGGCATTTGCCGGCCTTTTCCAAGATCGGCATCGTTGGAATAACATTGGTTGGCAAACTGTTCCAAAGTGAATCCTCTCCACATCAAGAGACCTGCTTCACGGTACTGGGCAAAGACTGTGTCACCCATTTCCAATCCAGAAGCGGATCCAAAGTGAATGGCCTGTTTTGTTTTATATTAGCAGAGGAAAGTGATGTTAGCTCAAGCCGAAATGTACGAAGGTTGACACGTCAAGCGAACAAGTTGTTCATACATACCTCTTCTCCATGACACGTCATATAAAAGGAAATGCGTCCCTGCCGTTGGACATTTTGAAAGAGGGTATCCATTTCACGAAGTCGTACCATTTGACGGTAGACTCGCATCAAGGTATTCTTGGAATTCGTATCGGGATAGGCATGTTTGGAAGGATGCAACAGACCCGAGCTTTCAAATTCTTCCTTGTGAAAGGGGTATTGCTCCATCAGTTGCCGTTGGAGTTCTTGCAAGTCTTGTTGTTCCTTCTTGTTGTTGTTACTTTGGCTCGTCTTGGACGTCACTTCGTCAAAAGATTTCGGAATGGCATCATATTTGGGGTCACGAAATGTCCCATTTTCGTCCTAAAGGTAAGGCGTGTAAGAAGACCAATCGTGAGAAGGGAGCCGTTCAGTCATGACAAGTCATGAAATAACAAAAAGGCACACAACATATCGCCAACCCCAAAGCCAGCGCTGTAATAATGACACGACAATACATAAAACGTACCATGAGTCGAAAGACGGGCCAAATTCCTCGTGGGACATCTTCGTGCGGCTTGACAATGTGCAACACACTGGTCAATGGCATGGTAGCATTGCCCGTGTAATGGAGTTCCGAAGGCGACACATATGGTTCGTCTTGTTGCTGCTGCAGTTGCGTTGGCGTCGTCGTGTCATGGTTACTGCTGCTCGAGACAACGTCTTTCTTCTTGTCGGGTGCTGTCATTGCTGCTACGGGGGTTTCTATCTGGTTCGGTGCCAAACTGCCCTTGGCCGCGACGGCAGTAGACGTTTGACTTCCGTGGAGGGGGGCACCCACGCCTACGGTATGCTCGCCATTTTTATTTTGATGATGGTGGTGATTCTGATGATAGTTTGCTTCTTCTTCTGGCAAGGGCCTCGCGGATGCAAAGCTTCGACTGGCGCCGGTCATCAACCGAGACTGGGCCGTTGGGACATGGACACATCGTGCTGGTGACTGTAATAGGAGTCGACCCAAACGTTGGTATTGCAAAGAAGGCTTCATGGTGCTCTATAGATGTAGAAAAAATTATGAATCTAGATAGAAAGATTGCCTTCTCAAGTAATGTATACTCGAGTTCTTGGAAAGTAAGTTATTGACAACAATCCATCAAGTGTTTGACGCAGGTTTCGTGTAGTCTTCCTGGCTCTAGAAAGTTTTTCTATTGTTTCACAGAAAATGAAATCCAGTTAGCTGTAGAACACAGACACCAGCACAGACACCAGCAGAAGCCCAGTCTACCGAATCTCGGGTTCCGAGGGATGGAGAAAGAAGTTCTGCTGATGTTGACGTCTCCGTTGTCAATCGTGCTTCTGTGTTGACAAGTGGACCAATAGACATGGTCATCCGTCCACCATTTTGCAATGACAGAAGTTCTTTTTACCGAGAGAGCGAGTAACCGGCACGAAATGTCGTATCAGACATCTTTAAGACATCGATTGGATATGGACGCACACAGCAAAAACTAGCAGGTTCCATACAATCGTGATTTACAAAATATGATCTATCTATTTTTAGCTTTCTAGCTAGGATTAGCCTTAAGTCTGGCTGGATGGTTGGTAGCTAACAGTAGGGAGTCAGGGTCTTTGATAGTGCAGGCTCCTAAAACTAGTGCAGCTGATGCCTAAGAGAAACTGACAAAGATATTTTGACGAGCGAGCATGTCCAATTCTTTTTACTAGTAGAATGCCTCATCGGTTAGGTTATTAGTCAAACTTAACACACTCTATTGGGCCCAACCCTAATGCTGACAAGTGGAGAGACGATACAATTAGGTAGTTTTTTTTATATACTTTTATTTAGTAGATTCAATAGGGTAGGTCCTCATCTCTTTCCCTCCCAAGGAAATGCTTCCGCATTTTCACTCCAAGTCCTGGAGAAAAAGCTGGGAGCTGACGAGCGTTTTGACGGCCATTTGCAAAAGCAAAGCTAATACGGAAATTCTTCCGAGTAACGTAGCCTGATACGTTTGCCTTTATTGGATCGGCTGCTGACTCGAATAAATTCCGGGGTTTCTTGCGTAGGTGCGCTTGCAGCTTCAAGGAGGGGCACAGGTTCTTCGCCGTAACGAGGTTTAGTACGTTTACCTTTGTTGGCTCGACGGCTGATTCGAGTAGGTAGGCGAGGGGCCAACGAGGCTAGCGTCTTCTCTGCGAGTGTCAGCAGATTTACCACCCTTTGCCTGCTGGACTCAAACTTATTCCATCTCTCGTTTAAATTTCTTCGAAAATGATCGATCTTGGTATATCCAAATTGCTTGGGAGTAAATGGGTTCTGTCGAATGGCGTAACAAATTGTGGCTCTTTGCTTGTAAGAATCTGGTGACGCATCGATGATCAATACATAGCAGGCGACACACAGATTAGAACCAGACAAATACCCAACGAGATTTGCATGTTCCCTTTCGCTAGAGTTTAAGGCTTTCAGCAACATGTGCCGTTCTCGTTCAACATCGTATATATCGAGCAAAGAAAGCGTATGGCTGCCCCCAAGATCTACCTCAAGCCTACCAGAGGACTTGGGCTGAAACGGAGGCGCACTGAGCACAGAGTTAGTAATCGATCCCGCATTTTGTCCGATGAGTAAGTAGAGGGATGTCAGAACATCCTCCGCGGTACCATCCATGGAACAGACCTCCTTGATTAAATGGACCCACAAGCTGGGTGACGCAACAACAGTTTCGAAATTGGAAAACAATTCCTTCCGCCCGTTTTTATTCAGATTGACAAATGACTGTATTTGAGACGTCCATTTGTTATGAGTGTTCGAGGCGTCGTCAGAATGCTTGTAAGGATCACCCAACAAAGGTTGAGAAATGTCAATATTAATTGAGAATTCCTGGAGTTTGTAGTTGTGCTTCAGCATGTTTGTCCAGCTTGCCATTGTAGCTTCATTCAAAAGACTTCCGTGCGTGCGCAACTTAATGATCGCAACATTCGATGCTTGAAGAGCTGACGTCAAATCGTACATAGCATCCTCGTGTTCCTTTCGTACTGGATTACATGTTTTGCAAGGTGCAATTCCCAAATCTAATTCAACAAGCTCTCGATTGGATGATACAATCTTGGTTACCGACGTCATAATGTTCGTGTCGAAAACTACATTGAGACGCAAGTGCGCAAGCTTTTTCCAGTGAGAACATGCAGTAATGAAGGTATGTGAATATTCCTCACTAAACACGAGACCAATAAAAGAAAGAGATCTGAGACGAGGAACAGCAAGAAGGCTTGCAGCCAACGGCCCCTCTCTGTCTTGCAGACGAGGCGCCCTTCTGAATTTAGATCCACCGTATGTAATCGCCTCAAGAAAACGGCATTTATGATTCACTGTACTATTGAAATCACTACTTTCGTGTGGATGGTCACCAAGTAGCAATGCATATGCGTCGATTTTGCGAATCTCGGGGGTCTCCTTCAACATGGCTGTCAATGCACTCAACGGGAAGTAGTTTTCTGTTCCAGGAGCACCGGCCTTTCGAACTAACAAGACGAAGTCCTGCATCTTGGAAACTCTTTGTCCAAGAGTTTTCATGGCGTGGACCCATTCGTGGAGCAGCGGGCGAGAAGTAGTGCCGTTTTCGTTCAAGATGACGTTGTCGTCAAAGCGCTCCACTTCCTCTTCCAAAGGGAGCAACGATGGAGAGATCCAAACTTGAACCATATCGACATCATCCCATGAATTCACTTCGGCTTTGTATACTGCTTTAAGGTTATTGTAGCAGTCAGCGCTTTCCAACTGAATTTGACTCATGGCAACGGCGTCGTGGACTTCCATTTCCATAATATTGTTTTTATTCATCCCTGGCAACTCTCGTTTCGAGAAACAAACCTCTAGAAAGTTGTCATGGAGGCGCCAGTAGAAGTAGTCCATGTTGATCCTATGTCTTCCACTACAATACAGAAGTTTATTAAGTTTGTCTAACAAGAAGATGTTAGTCTCGAAATGAAAAAATGAGGGAGATTGTAAATAAAACGACCCAATTAATTAATTAAACGACGAACAAAGAAGTGAAGAAACTACAAAAAGTGAGGTCAAAGGAAACGGTTGTGTGCCCCCTCGCTCTCTTGATTAACTTTGGACGTGCAATGACTCCACACGATCCCCTTCCTGAGTCCCCGCGCGCTCTCAATATTAAATTCGTCTTGGACGTGTAATTGCCCCGCACGATACAACGACCTCGCTGCTTGCCGGTCGCTTCCTTGAAAGCTTGCTTGTCTTCAATTTTCTGCAGGTACTAGCTAGTACTAGCTAGTACGACGTACAGTAGTACTAACTACTACTCCAAGAGTAGCTAGCCAGCTAGGTCTACTAGCTAGTAGTAGACTACTGTGCATGTGGGTTGTGAACAGTGCGTACTCTGTCTCTTATACACATCTGACGCTGCCGACG
>ENA-ORBV01006908-ORBV01006908.1-microbial-mat-metagenome-genome-assembly--contig:-NODE-6908-length-19770-cov-13.926370_pt1 | contig 19770 bp, 16 predicted proteins | sample MGYA00237777_ERZ505514 | MGnify/ENA primary metagenome ERZ505514 (study PRJEB26160, sample SAMN06269048) | microbial mat metagenome | isolation source: Oligotrophic lake microbial mat | place... | reverse complement strand
GTCAACGACGCGCAGCTCGATGCAGCGGCGGTGTGTCTGCTGACGACGCTGGCGCCGGGTGTGAGCACGACCTGCACGGGCACACGCACGATCACGCAAGCCCAAGTCAACGCCGGCACGGTCAACAACAGCGCAACCGCAACGGGCACCCCGCCTGTCGGCCCGCCGGTGGTGAGCCCGCCTGACACGACGATGACGCCGATTGCGGCCAACCCGTCTTTGACCATCGACAAGACCGCGGGCGTGCCGACTGGCAACACCGCCGGCAGCACGATTGCCTATTCGTTCCTGGTGACCAACACCGGTAACGTCACGCTGACCGGCATCGTCGTCAACGACGCGCAGCTCGATGCAGCGGCGGTGTGTCTGCTGACGACGCTGGCGCCGGGTGTGAGCACGACCTGCACCGGCACGCACACGATCACGCAGGCCGAGGTCAATGCGGGAACATCCAACAACAGCGCGACTGCGACCGGCACGCCGCCAGTGGGTCCGCCGGTGGTGAGCCCGCCGGACACGACGATGACGCCGATTGCGGCCAACCCGTCAATCACCGTGGTCAAGACCGCTGGTGCGGCGACCGTTGCGCAAGGCAACAACGCCACGATCACGGATGCTGGCGACACGATTGCCTACTCGTTCCTGGTGACCAACACCGGCAACGTCACGCTGACTGGCATCGTCGTCAACGACGCGCAGCTCGATGCAGCGGCGGTGTGTCTGGTCACCACACTTAATCCGGGTGGAAGCACGACCTGCACGGGCACGCATACGCTGACCCTGTCTGAGGTCAACGCAGGGGTGTCCAATAACAGCGCAACCGTGAGCGGTACGCCTCCGGTTGGCCCACCAGTAATCAGCCCGCCATCGGTGACGTCGACCCCAATCGCGGCTAGCCCGTCGATTACGGTCGTCAAGTCCGCCGGCGTGCCAAGCGGCATCACCGCCGGCAGCACGATTGCTTATTCGTTCCTGGTCACCAACACCGGCAACGTCAGCTTGACCGGCATCGTGATCAACGACGCGCAATTGGACGTTGCCGCGGTTTGCGTGGCGACGACGTTGGCACCGCAGGCCACGACGACCTGCACGGGCACGCACACGCTGACCCAAGCCGAGGTCAATGCGGGTGTCTCCAACAACAGCGCAACCGTCACCGGCACGCCGCCGGGTGGCAACCCGCCGGTGACCAGTCCACCGTCGGTCACCTCGACGACGATCCCCGCCAACCCGGCGCTCACCGTGGTCAAGGCGGCTGGCGCGTTGAGCGGCAATACGGCCGGCAGCACCATTCCTTACTCGTTCCTGGTAACCAACACCGGCAATGTCACTCTGACCGGTATCGTCATCAACGACGCGCAACTCAATGCTGCGGCCGTGTGTCTGGTGACCACGCTGGCTCCGGGAGCGACCACGAGCTGCACCGGCACGCACACGATTACGCAGGCCGAAGTGGATGCGGGAACCTCAGTCAACAGCGCCACCGTCACCGGCACGCCGCCAGTGGGTCAACCGGTGACCAGCCCGCCGTCAGTCACGGCGACACCGATTCCGGCCAATCCTGCGTTGACCATCGACAAGACCGCCGGCACCCCGACGGTGGCGTTGGGTATGAGCCCGACGGTCACCGATGCGGGCGACACGATTGCGTACTCGTTCCTGGTGACCAATACCGGCAATGTGACGCTGACTGGCGTGACCGTGAATGACGCCCAGCTCGATGCACCGGGCGCGACGTGCCCGCAGACGACGCTGGCTCCGGGACAGAGCACCACTTGCACTGGCACCCACACGATCACCCTCGCGCAAGTCAACGCTGGAACGGCCAATAATTCCGCGACCGTAAGCGGCACGCCGCCCGGCCCGCCGGGAACGCCGCCCGTCACCAGCCCGCCTGACACCACGGTCACGCCGATTGCCGCTGTACCGGGTTTGAGCATCGATAAGACCGCCGGTACGCCGACCATCGCGCTGGGTATGAATCCGGCAATTACCGATGCCGGCGACACCATCGCCTACACGTTCCTGGTGACCAACACCGGCAACGTGACGCTGACGGGCGTGGGCGTGAATGACGCGCAGCTGGATGCGCCCGGCGCGACGTGCCCACTGACGACGCTGGCTCCTGGCCAGAGCACCCTCTGCACCGGCGTGCGTACCCTGACGTTGGCGCAAGTCAATGCCGGCACGGCAAACAATTCGGCCACCGCCAGCGGCACGCCGCCTGGTCCGCCGGGGACACCGCCCGTTACCAGCCCGCCCGACACCACAGTGACGCCGATTGTGGCCGTCCCACGGATGACCATCGTCAAGACGGCTGGCACGGCAACCGTGGCGCTCGGCATGAATGCGACGATCACCGACGCGGGTGACACCATCGCCTACACCTTCCTGGTGACCAACACCGGCAACGTGACGCTGACGGGCGTGGGCGTGAATGACGCGCAGCTGGATGCACCGGGCGCGGCCTGCCCGCTGACGACGCTGGCTCCGGGTCAGAGCACCACCTGCACCGGCATCCGTACGATCACACTGGCTCAAGTCAATGCCGGCACGGTGAACAATTCGGCCACCGCCAGCGGCACGCCGCCCGGTCCGCCGGGAACACCGCCCGTCACCAGTCCGCCGTCGGTGACAGTGACGCCGATTACCGCCGTCCCAAGAATCCTGTTGGCCAAAACCGCCAATGTGGCGACCTTGCCGACGGTTGGCCAAGCCATCACCTACACCTTTGTGGCGACCAACACCGGCAATGTCACCTTGAGCAACGTCACCATCGTGGATCCGCTGCCCAACCTGTCTGCACTGACGTGCACGCCAGCGCAGCCAGCGGTATTGGTGCCGGGCGCGAACTTGACCTGCACCGCCACCTACACCGTCACCACAGCCAACTTGAACAACGGCGGTGTCACCAACACGGCCACTGCCAGCGGCACGCCGCCAGTCGGGCCGCCGGTGACCGACGACGACACCTTGCCGATCGCGGCGACACCGGTGCTGAACTACTCCAAGCTGCTGACCGGTGAAAGCATCAGCGTGGATGGTCGTGCGCAGCCGGGTGAACTGCTGACCTATACGATCCGCGTCCGCAATGACGCCGGCGTACCCGCACCTGGAACCGTGGTCATCGACCGCGTGCCGCTCAACACGGTGTTCGTATCGGGTTCGCCGACGTGGTCGTGTGCGGTCGGATCGCCGGGAGGCACCGCCTGTCAGGTCATCGTCACCGTGCCGGCGTTCTCGGGCGGCTTGCCGGGTGTGGCGACAGCCACATTCTCGGTGCGGGTCATCGACCCGCTGCCGGATGCGGTGCAGGCGATCACCAACGTGGTCACGATCAACAACATTCCGCCGCCGAATTGCGTCACTACTCCGGCCGCGCCGCAATGCGTGATTACGCCGACCTTGAACCTGCGCATGACCAAGACCGTGGCCTCCGTCGATACCACCGGTCCCGGCAGTTTCAACGTGCGCTACCAGCTCAGCGTGCGTAACGTCGGCGGCGCGGCTGGCACCTACACGCTGAGTGACACCTTGGGCTTTACCACTCAGGGCGTGACCTTCAACGGCAACGCGGGGGTGACGACGACCGGCGGTACGGTCAATCCGGCGCTTGCCGGTGGCAGCTACCTGCCGGCTAACGGTGCCAGCGTGCAGCTGTCGGCCACCAACACCGCGATCATCGCCGGTGCGACTCACGATTACCTGCTGGTGGTACCGATCAGCGTCAATGCCAACACCTTGGGTAATGGCACCTGTACGGGTGGTCCGGGCAACGGCCTATTCAATGCCGCACGGGTCAATGGCGACATCGTGATCGACAGCACCGCTTGCGCGCCGATCAGCCTGCAAGGCCGTCCGGCCATCCGCCTGCTGAAGACGGTTGAGCTGGTAGTCGACGCCAATGCCAATGGCTACGGCGATGTCGGTGATGTCCTCAACTACCAGCTGGTGATCAGCAACGTCGGCACCCAGCCTCTGTCCACCTTGCGCCTGATCGACCGCTTCGTGACCGATCTGGAATGCGATACGACTACCGTCGCCGGGCAGCCGATCACCGTCCTGCTCAACGATCAAATCTTCTTTGGATCGTTCGAGCTGCAGGGTAACGGTGCGCTGGTGCCGACAGATTCGGTGCAGTGTTTTGCATCGCATACGCTGACCGCTGCCGATGTTCTCGCCCGACGTGTTACCAATGTCGCCACGGCGTCGGGTCGTGGTAACAACGACGAAACGGTCTCATCCACCAGCACTGCCATTTACTCGGCCTTCCCATGAGCACGTCTATGAATCCGAACAGCGTGCAAAGCGTGACCGCCGCAGTGGGCATTGCAGCGAGCGGGTCGTCTGCCGACGGCCACGCTCACGCCACTCGCGCGCCACTGGTATCCGTCACTCCCGCCCGGAGGGTTGGCATGAAACGCAGTTCCAGAATGTGGCTGGCAAGTTGCGCGCTTGCTCTCGTGGCGGTGACCGGCTCAGCGGCAGCGCAACAGCTGCGAGTGGCCGTCGAGGGCAGCGCCGGGGTGCTCGTCGACAATCAATCCGCACAACCGATGACCGACGTCAGCCTGTTTCCGGGCCTGGGTTGGACCATCGATTGCTCGGGTGGCACCGGTGCCAGTTCGGCCAGTTTGGGGCTGCTGCGGGTCAACGAGCCGCGTCGCTGCAGCGGTGACGCCAGCGCCGCCGCCAAGCGATCAGCAGTCGTCGCATCAGCGCGGTTGGCCGATGGTCGGGTGCAACTCGGCCACGCCAGCCGAGCCCTGCTGTTGAATCCGGGCGAAGGCATCGTCCTGGTGGCCGCAGGCTCGGTCCACAATGACACCGACACCGATGGCCGCCTGGATGCCGGCGAGACAATCGCTTACCACTACAGCGTGCTCAACCTCGGTGATCTCGCGCTATCGGGGCTCGCCTTGGTCGACCAAAGCGGCGCTGTGACCTGTCCGCAGACCACGCTCGCCGTGGGTGCCTCAATGATCTGTACGCGCAACTACACGATCACGGCAGGCGATCAAACGGCAGGGCTCATCATCAACCAGGTCGATATCGACGGTCTCGACTCGGCGACGCGCCCGGTCGGTGCCACCGACGTGATCGTCAGCCAAAACCTGGCCGGCCGCGCTGGCGTGCGTGTCTTCAAGAGCCCGCGCATTGCCAACGACGTCGACAACAACAACGTCACCAGCGTCGGCGATCTGATCCAGTACACCTTTGTGATCAAGAACAGCGGCGCCGAAGTGCTAAACAGCGTCAATCTGTTTGAGCCCGATCCCACCCGCATCGATACGCCAATTGTCTGCGCGGCAACCACGCTTGGCGGCGCGGCATTCGCTGGTAACGGCAGCGGCAGCCTGACCTCCAATTCCGTCCTGCTGTGCACCGCGCAATACACCGTGCGCGCCAGCGACGCGAGCATTCGGCAAGTCTTGAACGTCGCCGAAGTGCGCGCCCAAGCGCCTGTCGCCGGGACGGTCATTGCGACGGCTTCGTCCACGGTGGTGGTGCCGGTGCCGCCGATGATTGGCGTCTCCAAGGCGCTCATCAGCAACGTCGGTATCGGCCCCGGTCCTTACCAAGTGCGCTACGCGATGGTGGTGCGCAACTTTGGCACCGTGGCTTTGCAGCGAGTGCAAGTCACCGAGAATCTGCGGCAGACCTTTCCGCTGCCAGTGACGTTTTCTGTGGTCAGTGTGGCGGTCAATGGCACAGGCACGACCAATCCCAATTTCAACGGGATTTCCGACATCAATCTGTTGACCGCCGCGCAGAGCACCCTGGTGCCCGGTGCCACCTTTACCATCGACCTCGTGTTGAATGTGAGCCCCGGTGACATGCGTGGACCGTTCCTGAATTCCGTGATCGCCACCGGTAGCGACAGCATCAATCAGAGCGTCGCCGATGTCTCCACTGTCGGCATGAACCCGGATCCGAACGGTAACGGCGATCCGGACGAGGACGAGCCGACACCGGTCATCTTCAACGTGCTGGTTGCGCCCACCAGTATCCCCACCACTTCCCCCGCTGCGCTCCTGCTCATGTGTCTGCTGTTCGGCATCGTCGCCGTGCGTAGTCGCTTGCGTGGTTGAGGCAGCTTTTTGATTGGCAACTGAGCTTCTTTGAACCTGACGACAGGCCGGCACTCGCCGGCCTGTTGCGTTTTCGCCGATCAAAAACTCCCGTCGCGATGGTGGATCGGGCTGCCTATACTTGGTGACTACGCGCTTTTCGCGCATTCGCCAATTCGTGGAACGATCAGGGAGTCAGCATGACGATCAGGCTTTTTCGATTCAGACCCGGCGCGCAAGCGATGCTGGCAACCGCGTTGGCGTTGATGCTGGGAAATGCCACTGCCGCCGAGCGCGGCTTCACGGTGGATGATCTGGTGAGGTTGGATCGGGTGTCGGACCCACGCCTGTCGCCCGATGCCAAGCAGGTTGCCTACACCCTGCGCGAGACCGACTTTGCTGCCAACAAGGCAAGCACCTCGATCTGGCTGCAAGCAGTGGCGGGCGGCGTCTCCCGTCGGTTGACGACCACAGGAAGCAGTGCGAGCGCGCCGCGTTGGTCAGCGGATGGCCAGAGCCTTTACTTCCTATCGAGCCGCTCGGGATCGATGCAGTTGTGGCGCTTGGACATGGCCGCTGGTGAAGCGCAGGCGGTCACCGAGTTTCCGCTCGATGTCGGCAGCTTTGCACTGGCGCCCAATGGCGGCGCAGTCGCGCTGAGCTTTGAAGTGTTTGTTGATTGCGTTGATCTGGCTTGCAGCAAGAAGCGCCTCGACGAGCGCGCCGAAATTAAACACAGCGGCGTTGTTCACGATAAATTGTTTGTGCGCCACTGGGACACGTGGAAAGACGGCCGTCGCAGCCAGCTGTTCGTCGCCAAATTGGGTGCCGATGGCAAGGCCAGCGATGTGATGAGCCGGGTGAGTCGCGGTATCGACGGCGATGTGCCCACCAAGCCATTTGGCGGCGACGAGGATTACACCTTTTCCCCGGACAGCCGCTCGATGGTGTTTACCGCGCGTATCGCCGGCAAGACCGAGGCGTGGTCAACCAATCTGGACCTGTTCAGCGCCAGCATCGAAGGCGACGAAGCGCCCCTTAATCTGACAGCGGTCAACTCGGCGCACGACAGCCATCCAGTCTTCTCAAACGACGGCAAGACGCTGTATTTCACCAGCATGAAACGGCCCATGTTCGAGGCCGATCAACTGGTCATCAAGGCTTTGGATTTGGCTAGCGGCAGCGAGCGCGACGTGCCTTCGAAGTGGGACGCATCAGCCGATGGCGTCACCTTGAGCGATGATGGTAAGCGCATCTACACCACCGCCAGTGAACTTGGTCGTCACCCGTTGTTTGCGGTCGATGTGAAGACCGGCAAGGTCGCCGGAATTGCGGGCGATGGTGCGGTAGAGGCGTTCGATGTCCGCGACAATACCTTGGTGTTCACCCGCAGCACGCTTACCAGTCCGGCGCAGTTGTTTGTGGCCAATGCTGACGGCTCCAGAGTCCGTCAGCTCAGCCAGTTCAACGCCGACAAACTCTCGGAAATCAAGTTCGGCGCCTTCAGCCAGTTCTCGTTTGCTGGATGGAACGATGAGACGGTCAGCGGCTATGTGGTCAAGCCGTGGAACTTTGAAGAAGGCAAGAAATACCCGGTGGCCATGCTGATTCACGGCGGCCCGCAGGGCTCGATGGGCGATAGCTTTCATTACCGTTGGAACCCGCAAACCTATGCAGGTCAGGGCATGGCGGTAGTGTTCATCGATTTTCATGGATCGACTGGCTACGGCCAAGCGTTTACCGATTCGATTTCCGGCGATTGGGGCGGCAAACCGTTCGAGGATTTGCAGAAGGGATGGGCGCACGCGCTGAAAAAGTTCGACTTTTTGGACGCAGAGCGAGCCTGCGCCTTGGGCGGCAGCTACGGCGGCTACATGGTCAACTGGATCGCCGGAAACTGGCCCAAGGCCTGGAAATGCCTGGTCTCGCATGCCGGTATTTTTGACAATCGCTCAATGGGCTATGTCACTGAAGAGCTTTGGTTTAATGAATGGGAAATGGGCGGGCCGCAGTTTCAAGTTCCCGGCAATTACGAAGAGCACAACCCGGTCAACCACGTCGGCAAGTGGCAGACGCCGATGCTGGTGATCCATGGGCAACTCGATTACAGGGTACCGGTGGAGCAGGGCATCGCCGCGTTCAGTGCGTTGCAACGCCTCGGAGTCGAAAGCAAGTTCCTGTATTTCGCTGACGAGAATCACTGGATCTTGAAGCCGCACAACTCGGTGCAGTGGCATACCGAGGTGAATGCATGGCTTAAGAGGTGGATGGGGGAGTAGTGGTGGGGTTGGTGGGAGACTGGTGGTGGTTGGTTGCTGACACTTCCTGTGATCGAGCGTTTCATCGTTTCGCCCAATCGTCATTCCGGCGAACGCCAGAACCCAGCTTTTCAGGCTTCACTCGCGATGTTGATGTTTCGTGGCAAGGTTTCGTCCGCCTAGGCGGCGGCCGAAACCGTGCGACAAGCTTTCGAAAGACGAGAGAAGGGTGAAAAACTGTCAGCAAAAACTGGAAAAAAGCTAACCCCTACAACCACTTCGCCCGCTTCAGCGTGATGAACAAGCCAATACAAACGCTCGCCGTCAATCCCATCACAATCCAGTAACTGGCCGGATGGGCCAGTTCCGGCATGTGTACGAAGTTCATGCCGTACCAGCTGGTGATCAAGGTCGGTGCCGCGATCAAGCCTGCCCAACCCGCCAGTCGCTTGACGACTTCGCCTTGCGAAACGGTCACCAGTGAAAGATGCACGCCCATTGCGGCGGTCAACATCTCGCGCACCGTGTCGGTGGCTTCATTTACGCGTACCGCATGGTCAAGCACATCGCGGAAGTACAGTCGTACATCGTCATGAACGAGTCCGGCGTGGAAGCGCACCAGTTGGTTGAGGATGTCCTGCATTGGCGAGACTGCCAACCTCAGGGTGACCAGTTCGCGCTTCAGTTCATAAAGCCGTTTGACGGTTTGTCCGTCTTTGTAGGTGGCGTTGAAGATGTCTTTTTCCAGCGCCGCCAGTTCGTCTTCGAACTCGCTCACGATGGGGGAGAAGTTGTCGACGATGAAGTCGAGCACTGCGTACAGCGCGTAGCTGGGTCCCAGCTTCAGCAAATGCGGCTCGCGTTCACAGCGCAGGCGCGCAGGCGCATAGGAGAGCGATGCGCCGTGGCGAATGGTCAGCAATGAGCGCTGATTCAGAAAAATGTGGGTCTCACCAAACTCGATGTGACCCTTGATCATCTGTGCGGTGTGCAAGGCAATAAACAGCCCGTCGCCGTAAACTTCGATTTTCGGACGCTGGTGCGCATTGGCAGCGTCTTCGATGGCCAAATCGTGCAGGCCGAATTCGCCCTGCATCACCGCAAGCATGGCCGCGTCGGGCTCGTGTAAACCGATCCAGACAAACCCATCGGCGGCCTCGATGTGGTCACTTATCGCCTCCACTGTCAACGTGGGTAGGCGTGTGCCATTCGCGGAATAGGCGGCGCAGTTGACCAAGGTGGGCGTTGCTGGGCCTCCTGGTTTGGCTGCGTGAATGACGGTGGTTGGTTTCATGAGGCAAGTGTATCGCTCTCGCTTGGGAGTCCCACAAGCCCTTCGCGGTGGCGAGCGTTTCATGGGAGAGCGCGTGCTCGCACGGCTGCTGTTGATCAACTGATCAGGCCAGCAGATGACGGCGTGGGAGCGGCGCACTTGCGCAAGCCTCTGCGCAAGCTCCGACGACGATTTCTACATGATCAAGGAAACGTGCGACCGCCGATGGTCGCGGTGATGATCTCGCTCACGTCAGTGCCGCTGGTTGTTGTGGGTGGAATCGGGAACGGAGCCCCGGTGGTCGTAACCGTGGTTGTCGACGAGGAGTTGGCACGGAAGCCACCAATACTCGGGTGCGACCAGCGCACCACGGTCGCCGTGCCTTCGGTGCGGACGTTGAAGCCAGCTGTCGGTGCGTTGGATACGAAGTTGACCGTCGCGTTGAACTTGCAGGCACCATTGAAGGTGCCCGCCGGCGAGGCTTGGGTCTCGTTGGCAATGCGCTGATAGCTCTCGTCAAAGGTCGACGTCAGACTCACCGGCTGTCCCATCGAGGTGTAGTTCGAGATCGCCTGATACTGCAAACGTCCGCTGGCACCAACGGCGATCAAACGCGGAATGCGAACAGGTGGATCGAAGCGCGTGGTGCCGGTCACGTTGGCCTCGGGAATGAAGCCTTCCGAGCCGTAATAGATATGCTCGGTGGCCGTCTGCTCGACGAACTCGATGACGTCGCCGCTGCTCGGCTGATTCACTGGCGTGTACTTGATGCGAAACACTGGGCGGCCTTGGAAGGGGTCCACACCGGTGCCAATGACTTCCGCGTCGGTGAGCCCGATAGTGCCAGTGCCAGGCGTGCTGCGGGTGCGATAGCGGTCACCGACGGCGAGCGGCGGATAACATTCATTCGCGCCAGGCGTTGGGTTGCCGCCGCCACTGTCGATGGTTCCGAAGGCGATGTTCTCGCAAACCGAGGCAGTGCTCCCAAACTGGAAGCGGCTGATGTTCTTGGTTTGCGTGACCGTGCCAACGGTGTAGGTAAACGTTGCCGTCTGGCCATCCGTGAAGCGGATGGTGACCGTCCCAATCTGGGTCGCACCGGAGGACGGCGGCGTGCCATTGATCATGTTGAACGGCGTGCCATTGTTCTGCCGCAGCAAGGGGCCAGTAAATGATCCGTCGGCCTGCCTGGTGGTTGCGCCGACGTAGAAGATCGCTTTGCGATCCGTGTCGTAGGTGTACCAGGTCGCGAACAGGCTGTTGTCGACGTGGCTCATCTGAATGCCCCAGCCTTCGCTGGCTGGGCCGGACCACCACAGGTCACTGAAGTTGGTCGCGGCCGCGCGTGAGGGCGTGGCACTGGCGCGGCACACCACATCGCGGTTGGCGAAGGGAAAGCGCGTGAGCGACTTGGTTTGGGTGACGCCGTCCACCGTGTACTGAAAGCTCAGCGCGGTGTTGCCAGTAAAGCGCAGCGAAGCCGTGCCGATGACTTGGCAGGGGTCCGCTGCGGTGCCCATAATTTGGGCAAAAGGGACGCCGGTGAAGCGGCACACGTTGCCGCTGTAACTGCCATCGGCCTGCAGGAATGCTCCGGGCACCAGATACCACGTCGGCTTGCCGTCGGGGCCATACGTAAACCAGCCCGGCGCAATCACATTGCCTTGATCGATAGTAAACAGGCCCCAGCCACTCTCGTTCGCATTCCACCAGGTGCCGCTCTTCAAGACCGGGCTTGTCTGCGCTGAACCAACGATGGGCGCGGCCAGCAACAGTGCGGCAACAAGCGCGCGAGCAAGACGGGAAGGGGTCGGATTCATGACAATGCTCGCAGTCGGGGGACGCAATCAGGTTAACTGCGACGCCCAACTGGGTGTACCCCCCGAACAGGTGGTGCGGGCTGCCGTGTCCCGGTCACAGCCGACAAACAACGCCTCCGCGATTGGTCGCGAGTCAGAACATTTAATCGACGGATTTCAATGCACACTTGTGGCCCTTCGAGTCGATTTTCGCCATGACACCCGCTCTTACGATTCTGTGGATTGTCAGCATTGTTGTTGCGGCTATCAGCGGATTCCTATTGCGCCCTGCGCCAAAGGCCCCTGTTCCGATGGCAGCGCCCACTGTTGCGGACGACCGTGTCGAATTGATGGCGCGGGCGGCGGCGGAAGAGCGCGAGCGCATCTACGCTGATTTGCACGATGATCTCGGTGCGCGCCTGTTGGAAATGATCTATGGCGCGCCGGATAAAGCCACTGCTGATCGCGCTCGCGCCATCCTGCAAGACCTGCGCGACGTCGTCAGTCGCTCGCGCAGCGAGCCGGGTACGCTTTTGGATGTATTGGCCAGCATTCGTAGTGAAGCGACCCAGCGACTAAGCGCCGTCGGGGCCGAGTTGAACTGGCAAGCGGCGGACGATCTGCCCGATCCAGCGCTTGATCAGGCTACCGCCTTGCACCTCCATCGAATTGTTCGCGAGGCGATAAGCAACGCGATCCGGCACGCGCGAGCGCGTCGCCTACGCGTGCGGGTAGCACTGGGCGCAGGCCGCGAGCTGATGTTGGAGTTGACCGATGAAGGCGGCATCGAAGCGCCGGTACCTGAGCCGGCGAACGCGGGCACCGGGGTCATCAACATGCGCGCGCGCGCGCAGGCGCTGCATGGCGACATTCATTGGACGGCCGGCACCTTGGGGGGCACCAAGGTGCTGCTAAAGGCGCCGCTGCCGCCGGAGTGCGTCGCGTGAGCGTGCCGACGCGCGCATTGGTACTGGATGATCTGGCTGCCTCGCGGCGCTGGCTGCGTGCGGCCCTGGAACAGGCCTACCCCGGCATTGTGGTAGTGGAGGCGGCCAGCTTGGCCGATGCAGAAACCCTGCTGCTGCCGCTTCCCGAGCTTGCCCTGATTGATCTCGGCCTGCCCGATGGCAGTGGCGTGCGGATGATCGAGCGGCTGTGTGCGGCGGGCGGCACGCTGTGCGTGGTCGCCACCATTTTTGATGATGACGCACACCTGTTTCCGGCCTTGCGCGCCGGCGCCCAAGGCTATGTCTTGAAGGACATGTCACAACAGGATCTGGCGGCGATGTTGCTGGGAATTGCCGAGGGCCAGCCGCCGTTGTCACCCAGCATTGCGCGTCGATTGCTGCGTCACTTCGGGCCCGGTCAGGCAACCGTCACCCATGACACGGACGCCGACAAACTGACCTTGCGGGAGAAGAGTGTGCTGCAGCTCATTGGCAAAGGCCTCACCGTTGTCGAGGCCGCCGGCGCACTGGACTTGTCGCGCCATACTTGCGCGGGATACGTGAAAGACATTTATCGCAAGCTGCGAGTGAGCAGTCGTGCCGAAGCTGCCTTGGCAGCGACGCGGATGGGGTTGGTTGGGCGGGAGGCGAGGTAGCGAAGCCGCGGAGCTTGCAGCGGCCATCAGGATGTTGTTGAGCAAGCAGCCCGCAGCGTTCGTGGCGATCAATTCCCGCTGCGCGAATCACCCCGCAGTCGGGTCGCCATTCAACTTGGATCCGCAGATTTTCCACGCCAACAGCAGATGCGCCGGCAACAGCAGAGCGATCCATTCCATTTGCTGTTGACCGCGAGGCATCAGCCAACTCTTCAGCAACGCCAGCGCTGCCAGAATCGCAATCGCCAGCGCCAGATGACGTAACCAGGTGGCAGGCGAGCGGCCGCGCATGAGTGCAGGCAAGGCGATCACCATCGCCAAGCACAGCGGAGACGCCAGCAGCAAATTGTGATTGGCCCACGCAGCGCTATGCGCGGTCGCCAGCCAAAGCGCCGACAGGCCCACGCCGCTGAGTCCGCAGGTCAACCAAAACAGTCCTGCCGATATCACCCCAACGCGCTGCCACACATCGCGCTTGCCGCGAAACGCGAGTGCCAACACAGCGAGCAAGGCCGTACCCGTCAGCGCAAAAGCAGGCAACCAACCAGGCGCAGCCTCAGGTGCGGGATCACGCCGCGCTGGCAACAGCTCGGCGCTGGATTGCACCAGCGGTTGGCCGTCGATTTGCAGCGTCTGCAGTGCACTCGCCAACCGGGCAGGAACAAACGCTTCTTCCCATAGGCTCATCGGCTGATCGGTCGCTGGTCCCAAACCGAAGTGGATGCCAATCGCCATCCATGGCAGCGGAGACGCCAGTCGTAAAGACTCGTGGCGAAAAGTCAGGCCATGCGAGCGACCGCTGAGCCGCCGCTTGAGTTCGCCGCCGAGCACTGCGTCCAGGGCATCGCGCACCTTGGTCGAACAATTCGAGCGGTAATAGTCGTAGCGATACTCGGCGTTCTCGGGCCGTGCATTCTCGGCAAGCGCTGCGGCCAGTTGCTCGGCTTGTGGATCGGCGAGCGCCAGCCACTGCACGTTCACAGCACGCCCGTCCGCTGCGTAGCCCGCGATGTCGTTCTGATAGGGCAGGGCGGCCAAGCGATAGCGCATGTCGCCGCGCAGGAAGCGGGCCAAAAATCCCGGTTGATCGAAATCGAAATAGCCAAAGTTGTAGGACGTGGCACGCTCGCCTTCGACCACCAATACGGCGTTGTGGCCATAACGCGACCAGTATTCCTCGCCCGGGTCCATTGTCAGCAAGCCGATTCGTGGCGCTGCCAGCGCAGCGCTGGCAGCGCCAAGCATGGCACCCAGCAACATGCCACGCCAAACCCACTGCGTAATCAAGCCGAACTCACTCGTCGGTGACAATGCGCAACTGCAGGGCATTCACCCGGCGTCCGTCGGATTCCGAGACGCGCAGGTGAAAACAGCCTAGCGTGGCTTCATCACCGACTTCCGGCAGCCGCCCAATGTGCGCGCTGACCAGGCCGCCAATGGTGTCGAACTCATCGTCCGGCAGTTCGGCGTCAAAGCGCTCATTGAAGTCTTCGATCGGGGTCAAGGCATTGACCAAGAATTCCCCGTTTTGCAGCGGCGAAATGTTGGCGTAAGCATCGGGGGCGTCATCGTGCTCGTCGTCGATGTCGCCGACGATCTGCTCCAACACATCCTCGATCGTGACCAGACCGGCGACGCCGCCATATTCGTCGACCACGATCGCCATGTGGTTGCGCGAGGAGCGAAACTCCTTCAGCAGCACGTTCAGGCGTTTGGATTCGGGGATTAGCACTGCCGGCCGCAGGAGCGCGCGGACGTCGATCTGTCCGCCGCCGACAAAACCACGCAGTAAATCCTTGGCCAACAAAATGCCAAGAATGTCGTCTTTTTCGTCGCCATGAACGGGAAAGCGTGAGTGCCCACTTTCGAGCACTTGAGCGAGGATGTCGGGAGCACTGGCATCCGCCGCAAGCGTCACCACCTGAGCGCGCGGCACCATCACATCGGCCACTCGCAAATCGGAGACATTGAGCGCGCCTTCGATCATCGCCAAGGTGTCGGCGGTGAGCAGGCCGTTGTCGTGTGCGGTGTGCAATTCATCCAGCAGCTCTTCGCGGTTGCGCGGCTCGCCGGTGATCGCTTGGGTGATGCGGCCAAACCAGGATCGGCTGGCTTGAGCGTTAGCGTAGGAACTACTGTCTGGTTCGTCAGGCATGGAAGCGAAATCGACGCCGATGTGGCGGATTGCGCAGTCTAGCGGAAAGACTATGACTGCCAGCGGTCAGGGTTGATGTTCAGGCATACGGGTCAGCGAACCCCAGCATCGCCAGCAGCTTTCGCTCCAAGGCTTCCATTCTCTGAGCATCAGCCTCGATGACATGGTCATGGCCCAGCAGATGCAACACGCCATGGATGGTCATGTGCGCGAAGTGGGCACGTTTCGGCTTGCCTTGTTCCGTCGCTTCGCGCATCACCACCGGCGCGCAAATGGCAATGTCGCCGATGAATCGTGTTCCATTGATCGGGTCGATCAGCTTGTCTGGAAAGCTGAGCACGTTGGTGGCGTAATCGCGGCCCCGAAATTGCTGGTTCAGCTGGCGCCCCTCGACTTCGTTGACGACACGTAAGGCGATGGCAACGGCTTGGCGACGCTTTCCCAACGGCAGTGCCAGCCACTCGCGAAAGGTGTTGGAAGCAGGGATGCCGGTCCGTGGCACGCCGAAGCGGACATCCAAGGTGTGACTCACCGCGGTGACGCCCATTTTGCAACTGTGCACAGCTGGGCCGATCCAGCTGCTAGGCCGACGGCCATTTGCCTGGCCGGGATGCTGAGACACCTGCTCACCCTCATTCCTCGTCGACGATGCCGTCGCGCGTGTTGTAGGCGCGCACAATTTTGGCGACCAGCGGGTGGCGAACCACATCGCGCGCCGTGAAGAACGTGAAGCTGATGCCATCGACTCCGCGCAGCACATCGATGGCGTCCCGCAGTCCCGATTTTTGCGACTTTGGCAAATCGATCTGGGTCAAGTCACCGGTAATCACCGCCGTGGTGCCAAAGCCAATCCGGGTCAAGAACATCTTCATCTGCTCGATGCTGGTGTTCTGCGCTTCGTCGAGTATCACAAATGCGTCATTGAGCGTACGCCCACGCATATAGGCCAGTGGGGCGATTTCGATGACGTTGCGCTCGATCAGGCGGGCCACTTTTTCCACGCCCAGCATTTCATACAAAGCGTCGTACAGTGGACGCAGGTAGGGATCGACTTTCTGGCTCAAATCGCCGGGCAGAAAGCCCAACTTTTCGCCTGCTTCGACCGCCGGCCGCACCAGAATCAGTCGCTGCACCCGCGAATCGTTCAACGCTTCAACGGCGCTTGCGACCGCCAGATAGGTCTTGCCCGTGCCGGCCGGGCCAATGCCAAAGTTGATCGCGTGGCGCACTACCGCATGCAAGTAGCGCTGCTGATTGACGCCACGTCCGCGTAGCATGCCGCGTTTGACCTTGATTGCGACTTCCGCGCCATCGCCGCTGCGTTCGTCAACTGCGCCCAGACGCAGCTCCAACGCGTCGCGGGTCAATAATGCGCTCTCGGTATCGCGATACAAGGCGCGCAACAGCCGCTCGGCATCGCGTCCATTTTCTGCAGTCCCGCTGACCCGGAATACGTTGCCGCGATTGCCAATCTCAACGTTGAGCCGACTCTCAATCAGGCGCAGATGTTGGTCGAGCGGGCCACACAAATTGGCCAGGCGCTCGATGTCTTCGGGTTCAAGCACAAAATCGTGTGCGGTAGTTGTATTCATTGCGCAAGTTTATCAGCGCGCAATTGGCGGCAGCGTGAGCCGAGACCGCGAGGTGCCGCAGGAATTGCGCTGATTTGTTGGCGGCTGCTACTGACTTGAGGCGGCGAGAAGTTCTAGGCGAAGGCCAGAAAAGCGCAGAAAATCGCGGTCAAAGCTCACTACGCTGGCACCGTGCTCCATTGCCAATGCGGCGAGATGGGCGTCGTTGACAACATTGCCAGCGAGGTCTGCATCGCCAAGCAATTTGTGTAGATGATCCAAGTGGGTATCGCCCGGGTGCACCCATTGGGCGGCAGGTGATGTCGCCAGCACACGCAGCCAGTCGATTGCCTGATCCACCGACAGTGGGCTTGCGTGAATCCTGCGATGCGTTGTGATTCGCAAGAATGCCATCGCAACCAGAGTGCACAAGCCGAGCCGCTCACTTTGCGTGCGAGCGGCATGCAACCAGGCGGCAGCAATGGCGTGATGCGGATGATCGCGACCGGCGGCGGCGATCAGCACATTCGCATCGACGAGCTTCATGGCGAGGCGGGCTATCGACCCAAGGTGAGCTTGGCCAGCAAGGCCTCGTCTTCAAGCTCCGCCGCCAGCGCCAGCGCGCGGGTCAAGTCGACGCCGGCGCGCGTGTGCAGAGCGTAGGTTGCCAGCGGCTCAGCGATCGTGTGGGCTGCGGCGGATGTAAGTCCACGGCGCAACGCTTCGTTGACGATGTGCTTGAAGCTGTCCCCACGGTTACGCGCCTGACGTTGGATCAGGGCGACTACATCGTCGTCGAGGGTGAGAGTCGTGCGCATCAGTCAGCATCATGAAGATCGATTGAAAGCATCATGATGCGTGGATGTACTCATTGCAAGGCCAGCCAGCGCAATGCGCCAAATCTCCGCCGCGCTCAAAGCATCAACAACAACTCAGGGCTCAAACCCATGTGCAAACACTTCGCCGATGCCGACGCGGCCGAACTCACTGCTAGTGCCGTCAGCGTCAGTCGCGGTCATCACCACCAGATCATCGGCAAAGGCGGCCAGCGGCAGAATCACGCTGCGGGAGGTTTGGGCTTGGGCAAGGGTGATGGTTTGGGAGGCGAGCCACCCCGCTGCTTGGCCGCCCTCGCCGCTAAAGAACTCGACGGTCACTGGATAGGCGGCGTTGGCGGGCGCTGAGTCGACCGCATAGAGCAGTTCGAGGGTTGTCGCGGTCACCGATGCCAATGCCGAGTGCGGCCGGAAAGTTCTGCAAGCGATTGCCGCCGATATCGGCGTCGCCTTCGTCATTGGGTGTGGATCCGACGAAGCCACCGCCCTGCACATTGTCGATGGCGGGACCGCGATTGCCGCAAAACACGTTACGGCTGATGCGAACTCGGGCGCAGCTGTCGACCGTGATTCCCGCAGCGGCACCGTTGGCAATCAGATTGGCCTCACCGACCTCCGCACCGCCGCGAAATACGCCCGACAGCAGATTGCGTGCGGCAGGTGTGTAACCACCAATGACATAAGCCCCCGGACCTTGCAGGCGCACGCCGATGGTTCGCAGGCTGTTGCCAGTCAATGCGGCCACCTCTCCAGTGATGTCGGCGCCGAGAAAACATCCCTCCACGCGATGTGCGCCACCGCCAAACAGGAACATCTGACTATTGAAACGATTGATTGCCAAACCTCGAATGACGCTTTGCGCATTGAAGTCGGTGAGTCCCGATTCGAGGCCATTAAGACCCTGCTGAGCGGTACCACGCAGCTCGATCTTCAGCACCGCATTGCTGCCACCCTGATCCGGCGCCAGCGTGTTGGTAATGGCGCCCGGTTGGCTGTAGCCGTTGATTTCGAGTACACCTGCAAGCGGTGGCAAAGCAGTGATGGGCTCAATGCGCCAATGCGCAGTGGCCGCCGTAAAGCCGGCATCGCCGTCAGGAATTGCGAATTCGATCAGGTATGCGCCAGCAGCCGCATTGGCGGCATTGATTGCGCCGCACAGCGAACAGTCAGCGGCAGCTTCGGTGCAGTCGCCCAGATTGGCGTCGCTGCTGCTGTCGACGACAAGCGTGGCGGCCTGTGCCGATGCGGCCGACGCCAGCGCAGCGGGGAGCAGTGCGGAAACAAAGATGCGCATTGAGAGTTCCAGAAGTAGCGGCGCAATGCCGTGGTTACTGCTCGACCTACGTGCTTCTGGTGGCGGACTGACATCAACGTCGCTGTCGTGGGCCAAGGCCAGCGGCCAAGCGCGCTCAATATTCCCAGCATTCCGCCCATCGTCATTCCGGCGAAGGCCGGAATCCAGCGGCCGGGTGCCTGTCCGAGGGGTGTCAGAAGCACTGAATCCCGACTTTCACAGCGATGACGGAGGCTCCGCTCAAGGCTCAAAGCCATCGCCAAACACCACCGGCGGCGCGCCATTGACCACGCGATAAAGCATCGCATCGAGGTTGAGCGGCTTATCAGAAACCCGTGTTAACCCCACGCAGAGAATGCCGTCGGCTTCCAGTAGTGCAAAGTCGCGTTCGTTGTTGCCAGAGATCTCACCGCCAGCCAATCGCACGTTGCGCATTGGCTTGCTCAGCCTGCATGACCACCAGCAAGCGACCGTCGGCCAGTCGATTGCCGAAAAGGCAGCGCTCGTTGGTGGGGACGTCGCCGATGGGCGGGGTGTCGATGAGGCGGAAGCCGTTGCTGCCAAAGCTGAGGTCGGGATCGCCGTCGCCAGCGGCCTTTGGGGCGGTCGATGCGAGGCTGAGAGTGCATAGCAAAAGTGCACTTGAAAGGCAGTGGCGCATTGGGAGTGAGTCCAGAGCGGGCGTTAACTGGACGTACGTCAATAACGGCAAGGGCTGACAGAGGACTGCGGGAAGTCGTGCATGGAACTCGGGACTCGCAGTGAAGCGGCGTGCTTGCAGTTGCCTCATGTGGGAGCGGCGGAAGCCGCGAAATCGATGCCGCAAAGCAAGTTCCTTCGCGGCTTCCGCCGCTCCCACAAAAAGTGAGTGCAGCACCCAGCCTCAAGCCCTCAACCCCAGCCCCAGCCC
>ENA-ORBV01006907-ORBV01006907.1-microbial-mat-metagenome-genome-assembly--contig:-NODE-6907-length-19772-cov-5.943082_pt1 | contig 19772 bp, 14 predicted proteins | sample MGYA00237777_ERZ505514 | MGnify/ENA primary metagenome ERZ505514 (study PRJEB26160, sample SAMN06269048) | microbial mat metagenome | isolation source: Oligotrophic lake microbial mat | place... | reverse complement strand
TGTTGGAAGATGTGTGCATCTACAACCATGGCATCCTTGAAGTTTCCACTTCAAGATCCACTGCAAGCAGCAGCAACAGCAGCAACAACAACACCACCATGATTTCTGGCAAACTGATCTTTTGCACCACCAACAGATCTCTTGTCATCCAACACAAATGGCAAAGACCGCGCATGCTTGGTCTGCCAATGTCCGTCTGGAGACTGCACCAATGATGGTGACAGTTGATGCTTGACTCTGCCTGATTTTCTCCATCTAGGACACAACAGCTCACTGTGATGTTCTTCTGCAGTCTGCTTCTTTGGCTCTTTTGACAGATGGGATTGTCTTGTTTGTTGATTTTTGTGGCATGATGATGACAAGTTGTGTTGGAGAATTGAAAGATCATTTCTTCCAAATGTTTTTGTTGCTATTTTTGAACATGCATTGACTTTGGCATCCACTTGTTGTCTGTTGGAAATCTCTCTGTGAGGATGATCCTTGGTTGATGGGCCCCAAGATCCACACGGAAGATGTTCTGAGCCTGCAGCAGGTGACTGAGGGCAACAACGCTGGTTTGTCCCTTGATGCAGGCCATCTTAGGACTTTTTTCTTCATGAGGTTTGCACGTGAGTTCAGACATTGTCACACACCAGCTCAGACCAGCTCACACCAGCCCAATGGGCTCAAAGCTGGGCTCAAACCGGGTGAGCCCAGCGCGCGCCCATCTTGAGCCTCGGCTCACATGCTGGGGTGACGCGCTCGCTCACTTGAGTTCCAAATGAGGCTCGCCCGACATGAACACATGTTCAGCACCACAGGAAGTCCTTGGAATCACACAAAAACTTGAACTGGGAAGGTTTGAACCCACTGGGCTCACAGCTGGGCTCACAGCTGGGCTCACAGCTGGGCTCAAGTCGGGTGAGCCCAGATTGAGCATGGGCTCACTCGCTGGGCTCACACGCTGCAGCACGTGCATTCGAATTCTGAACAACTGTGCATCTAACGTCTGACTCACACGAAACCTCCAGGGATGACTCTCTGTTGCATCACATGTTCCATGTTGAAGTGTCCCCCTCAGACTAAGTTGAAGGGCTGTGAATCAATCAATGCACAAAATGATGCTCACTTGCAAAAATTTCAGTGAATTCAATGTGAGGAACCTGCAGTCCCACGTCATTCGTGAAAGACAACCGGCGTGCCAGACGTCGCTCAAGTCCGCGTCGTCGCCACGAACATTGCATACTGTACGACCCTCTTCTTGTTGCTTGGTTCCATGTTGCGGCGCTGTCCCCAAACAACCGATTTTCGTTCGTCCCACAAACAGCCTACAGCCTCCTAATAAATTTATTCGTCTAACAAACTATCTGCCATATTTCTGCATCTTGTCTAGCTACTATATAGCTAGCTAGCTAGTAGTACATCAATCATGTTTGCACAATACAATCAACAGGCAGGCGGCACAGCTGTTTCGACAGTCGGAATGGTCTGGAATGGGGTTGCCTGGGTGACCGCCGGACCGACGGCCTCCACTGTAAATCCCACAACAACAACATACTCGACAGGTGCCTACGCTCCTCATCAAGCTGGTGGCTTTGTGGCAGAGCCTGCCATGACGGAAGACCCCGCAACTTTGATTACCAAGTACACACAATACTATCACGATTGGACGGCCCGTGCGCAAGAGCACGAAGCGTACCTGCAGCAATTGCCCATGCATTCCCAGCAGGAACGAGCCGAAGCCCAGCGCAATGTGGAATGGAGTCGTTACTACGCCGATCAATCGTCGAGGGCGGCTCATCATTTTCATTCCAACCCGAATCAAGCCGCCCCCTTTCAATTGCCACCGGCGCCGCCGGCCAAGGGTGCTGCGGCGACGACTGCCGCGGCAGTTGCTACTACTAGTAATAATCATATTGGTTCGCAGCAGCAACCAAGTCCTTCCAAGACAACGTCTCGTTGGTCGGCGGGTCAACAACCACAGCCACAGCAAGCCCAGCAGCAGGGGGCGGGCAGTGACGGGACGCCACCCAATAGTTTAAAGAGCTATGTCCATCGCTGTCTGGCGCAATGCCGCACAGAGGAACAGAAGAAGACCGTGGAACGGGAAACCGAACAGGTCATCGCTCGGGCCTTGCAAAGTGGAACCCTTCATACGACCAATTGGGACAATGTGCCACTCATTGCCATTCCCGGCATGAGTAGCAACAGCAGCGTTGGTAGTAGTCCCATTATTCCGAGTCATATTGCTGCTGCCGGAAAAAGAAACTATTATCAGTCTCCTACTCATGCGGGTATTACGGCGGCAGCACCGCAGTATGCACCGCAGCAGCAGCAGCATCATTCCAACAGTAAGAAACCAAAATTTTCGCATCCTTATGGTCCCACATCATCTGGAGAAGGGGGAAGTCCCTCTGCTCCTTCGTTCTCCCATCCAAATAACAGCCATGCCAATAGTAGTGGCCATTATGGTCCAGCGTCGTCTACTACAAGTGATCTTACTACTAACCCAACATCACCATCACAGAATTTTTCCCATTACCAGTCCCCGCAGCAGCAGAAGAAGGCAAGCAAGAAGAGTAAGTATAGCAACGACAACCTTGATTTTATTCCCGTGCCGACTTATGGAAGCAAACACAAAGTGAACAGCATGAAGTATGTCAACCCAAACAGCAAAAAGGGCAAGACGGACATTTCGAAAAATACCGGGATGAAAAGCGACGGCATGACCTTGGCCAAGCGCGCCAATCGTTTTTCGGGACCGGGTGGCGTCAACGAGACAGGCAAGAAATACGTTACCGAAGATAAATACTTGGGCAAGGGCGTGATTGGAGGATCGAAGAAAGCTTTGGATGAAAACGATTACGAACACATGAAAGTCAAGGGCACTTGCCAGAAATTGGAAAAACAGTATTTGCGTCTCACCGCTCCTCCTCGGCCGGAACTTGTCCGGCCCTTGAACATTTTGAAACAGCATTTGACCAATCTCAAGCAAGAGTGGAAACGCCCCGAGAAGAAGCGTCGAGATTATTTGTGGTTTTGCGCCGAAATGAAGGCGATGAGGCAAGACTTGACGGTCCAGCACATTTCGAATGCCTTTACCGTGGATGTCTACGAGACGCATGCTCGGATGGCATTGCAGGAGAATGATGTCAACGAATTCAATCAAGCGCAAACGCAGCTCAAGATTTTGTACGATAAATTGGATGACAAGGAAGCGTTGAAGAATGAGAATGAGTTTGTGGCGTACCGTATGATTTATTTTGTCATGATGACCCTCAACAAGAAGTATAACGGCGGGTCTTCCGATCTTTTGAAACTAATGCTGTCTCTCACTCCTGCTCAACGTGAAGACTCATCCATTGAGCATGCGCTCCAGATACGAGAAGCCGTTTCTGATATGGATTATTTCAAGTTCTTCCAACTCCACAAATCCTGTCCCAATTGGGGCGACAAACTTACAGGGTTGATGGTGCCTACAATACAGTACAGGACCTTGCAAATTATTTGTACGGCGTATCGGCCCGTGGCAGAAGTTGCACATACTTTGAAACAGCTGGGATTTCCAGTTTCAACTAACAAGCAATTGAAGGAGGGAAAGAAGTTTCTGGAGAGTTGCGGTTGTATTTTGAACGGCGATGGCACTGAGATAAAGACGAAGGAGAGCGTGGTTCGGGAGAGTGATTTGCAAGAGAAGACATCTTTGATTTGAGCAAGGCAAGCGCGAAAGAGTATTGCGAGTGTTGACGATGTGTTGGGTTGGTGTCAAGACTCTTTCAAACACTATGGCGAGTGATTACGATTTGTTTGTTGTTTCATTGATGATATTTATTCGCGGGGTTATGCGTCGCTTTGTAGTTCCGACTGATGGCTATCCAATTTGCAACGGTACACCTTGAGGCGCATTGTTAAAAATGGCTGCTGGTAAACTCATCGGCCGTTTGGCTTGGGGCTCGATTGACTATAAGAGCACCCATCTTCTAAGGAGTATGACATCACGTCTCCACCGTTGGTCCACACCTAAGGGCCTTCGGGTCCCAAGTGTATTATTTGGGATGCTCCTAGCGGATATCAACTGGTAGGTGGGTTATTGCACAATTTGTATCTGGTGTCTTCTGGCCATCTTCAGGAGAACCTTCGTGGATTTACCTTGACAGATTTTCAAGGCAACTTCATTGCGTGATTGCCTGTTTACATAATTGACATATAAATTAGCCAGCAAATTGGTTCATGCAAATATCTTCTGTAGCAGCTTGGTTGTTTCCGACCATGACACTTTTGCAGCCCCATCGTGATAGGCAAATGCCTGGTTGGGATTGAAATCCTGCGCTGGATTTGAAAAGCCGTGTTTGGCACCCTCCAACTCCAACAAACGGACGGTATGACCGAAATGCCTCAGCGTTTCTAATGCAGGTTTCAAATTGCTTTGGGGAACAAATGGATCCAATTGACCATGGCATATCAGAATATCGGACACGCCCGACTCCTGCTGCTGGACGGGCGGCACACTGTCGTTGTCGGGTGGCGCCGGCAGCCCATCAAAGACTCCATGGAACGTAATCATGGCTTTTATACCCGGCACTTTCATTCGTCCCAATTCCAAAATACTGTGACCCCCCAAACACCAACCAAGAGCTGCCAAACTATTCATGTCCACCTCGTCGGACGCAGCTTCCTGGAGTGCTGTCAGTGCGGCACGGATTCTGGATTGAAGCAAGGGTCGCTTCCCGGATGATTCGTCGTCCTGCTGGAGAACCACACTTCTGGCACGATTGTAGTTGGTTCGGTCGGCACTCCATCCCCAACCGATATCATCTCCCAAAATATCTACCACCAATATCACACAACCCTTTGGAAATATTTGGGTGTTGCAAGCCAGAAGATCGGCTTTCCAGAGCAACGAAATATCGTGCGGACCTGCTCCTGTATGAAAGAGCAGTACTCCTGGTACCTTTTGCTTTTTGTTGTTGTCCGTGGTGGTGGTTGCTGGACTTTGCGTCCGTATCAAATGCCCATATAGTGTGGCTCCATCCGTGACATCTTGGTATTGTATTTGGCGTGTTTCACTGCTGATGTTTTCACCGTGGTTGGCCTTCATTTCGGCTTCCTCTTCTTTCCATGCTTGAATCACGGCGGTGGCAAAATCCGTATCTTTGGCCATTTGGGGTATGCTTTGACACAACGCCTCTGGATCCTTTTGAAGGCTTTTGGTAGGAATCCATGAGAATTTCGTAGTGCTACTGCTTTCTTCCATCTTGCTGCTGCTGCTGCTTCGTATGCCAGGAATACTCTGTGTTTTGTCACTGCCAAAATTATTGGATAAAATGCCGGCTGTGGTAGAGGACTGAAAATAAAAAGCAGACCCCGTAAAGATCAAAAGCGAAGCGATGGAAATCTTGAAGAAATTCACCATTGCCGACACGCATACACAACACAGTATGCATAGGAAACATGGACTATGGCAAAGAAAGGGAGGAAAGAAGCAAAGAAAGTATCAATGAAACAAAGTAGCGGTCCTGGTGCGAAGGAAGGAAGGAATGCGCTGTCGACCTTGACAGATCTTCGAACAGATTGGTTGGATCGAATATTAATGAGAAAGATTGGAAAAGCCCTATCCCTATCTCGTCGAGTTGAAGTCGAAGACGTGCCGCAAAACGCACAACGGTCCCCAAAAAACTTCCACTTTTTGTACTTAGCAACATTTCCTAAATACACAAAAGCCACGCCGGGGGCAGTACGTTCTACTCACTGAATGAGACATTATGATTTTCCAGCGAGTTACTGGTACTAGCTAGCTAGCTAGCTAGTACATGGTTGCTGATATCCAAGTCGACGCAAATTACTACTTACTACACTTGAGAGATGAATAAGAGCTAGCTAGCTAGTACTCTTCTATTATTAACCAAGTTGAGAGGATATCATCATGGCGGGACAACAGAGTCCAGTTTGTCAATCTAGTAGCCGAAGTAGCGACAGAAGAAGACGAAGAAGGTCACGACCAAACGAAGCGGGGAGTCCACCATTCGTGCTGGGGAAGATGAAATTCATGGTCATACAAGTACTAGTTTTCTTGTTCTTCTTGAGCCCAGAGGGGGCTCAAGGTAGTAATGTATCAAAGCGAATGGGACTACGCAACAATATGCGACAACGGGGGAATATTGACCGAGGCAGAGTAGCACTAGAAATTGACGCTTTAGTAGCACTAGAAATTGACGCTTTGTTAACACCAGCAGATAGAGACCTGTATCGACACACAAGCAACAATAATGAGCGAGGCCGCATACTCGATCCCCTAAAAGACCGTGGTCATAGAAGAAGTAAAATGGGGAGAATCAAGCCACCAGGGAGAAGGAAACGGAGACTGCAGGGTGGTCGGCCTCCTACTAGTAGACCCGGCACAACCTCTCTTGGTGGACGTGGAGGTGGCTGGGGCAATGGTGGAGAGGGCGGTGCCCGTGTCGGCTTTCTGGACCAAGTCTTTCCCCTCACCAGTGCCAGCAACAACAACAACAACCGAAAACCATATTCTGCGAGTAAATCAAAAGGCGCGACCGATGATGATGACGACAATTGGTTCCTGGAAGGCAATAACGGCAGGGATTCAAGTAAAGACAGCCCTGCTTTGCCGAATCGGTTTGGATTTGGCACAAAAGACACAAAGCCCCCCAAACGAGAAGGATATGTCGCGACCGACAGTGATGATAGCAGAAGCAGCGACGGATTTTTCATTTCGGGAGGCTTTGCAGACCCCACCGATTCATATTGGTACCCCTCCAACTACCGAAGAGGCAAGGGCAGCAAGGGCAAAGGTGGTTCTAGCAGAATACGGCGCAGCTGTAGATCTTACGGAAAGGGAGGATCCAGCAAGGGTAGGAACTTAGGATCGAGTAAGAGTGGCAGCAAAGGTCGTTCCTACGATGATTGTAATTACCTGAGAGGAGGGTTTGATGGTGTATTTCCGCCTTTTGCGGGTCCACCATTCCCAGTACAGCCGCCTTTCTTTTTGGGAACCGCAGATCCAACATCATCGGCACTCCCAACAGGGCCACCGAAATCTCCAGCCCCTACGTCATCCTCGTCTCCATCGGGTTTAGGAACTGAGGCACCAACTCTTGCCACATCCACCATAAGCCCAACTTTGTTAGGCGCACCCACAGGACCTCCAACCAGTGCACCGTCTCCAGTAGAAACTGCGGCGGAACTAACACCTGCGCCCACCGGTCTCAATACAACAGGCGCTCCTACTGGTCCAACCGATACAACAGGCGCTCCCACTGGTTTGAATACAACAGGCGCTCCCACCGGTGAGAGACCAACACTTCTTCCCACCGGTGAGAATACAACAGGCGCTCCCACCGGTCCAACCGATACAACAGGTGCTCCAACCGGTCTGAATACAACAGGCATGCCCACCACCCCAGACATTCCAATAGTCGTAACGGAGAGTCCATCTATATCACCTACAAAAGTGGATGACACACCACGACCAACAGCCAAGCCGTCCGTCGTAACAGCCAGTCCCACTTCTAACACAGCCAGTCCAACTGGTACATCTGCTAGCCCTTCCATAACACCGACAAAGATGGATGACACACCACGACCAACAGCGAAGCCCTCTGTCGCTTCAGCAGCACCATCAGGTAAGCCATCAATTCTTCCATCCGGCGGCAGTAATGCACCGTCTATAACGCCTACAAAGCTTATGGACACACCACGACCAACCAAAAAGCCTTCTACAGCACCCTCATCCATACCTTCAAATCTCTCTACATCATCCAAACCCTCCGGTGGTTCTGCGGCACCATCAGGTAAGCCGTCCGGTGGTAGTAATGCTCCATCAATTATACCTACACGTGTTATGGACACACCACGACCAACCAAAAAGCCTTCTACAGCACCCTCATCCATGCCTTCAAATCTCTCTACATCAACCAAACCATCCACTCGTCCATCAGGCAACAGCAATGCTCCATCAATTCGCCCATCTGGAGCCGATGCTAAAAGTAGTTCTCCATCACTCCCCCCTGGCAGCAGTAATGCTCCTTCTGGCCCCACTGCTAAAAGTAGAGCTCCATCACTTCCCCCTGGTAGCAGTAATGCTCCATCTGGCCCCAAAAGTAATGCTCCATCACTCCCCCCTGGCAGCAGTAATGCTCCTTCCGGCCCCACTGCTAAAAGTAGAGCTCCATCACTTCCCCCTGGTAGCAGTACTGCTCCATCTGGCCCCAAAAGTAATGCTCCATCACTTCCTCCCGGTAAAAGTAATGCGCCATCTGGCGCCAGCGCCAGCAAGGCTCCTTCACTCCCCCCTGGTAGCAGTAATGCTCCATCTGGCCCCCGCAGTAATGCTCCATCACTTCCTCCCGGTAAAAGTAATGCGCCATCTGGTGCCAGCGCCAGCAAGGCTCCATCACTTCCCCCTGGTAGCAGCAATGCTCCGTCTGGCAACAGCAATGCTCCATCACTTCCCCCTGGCAGCAGTAATGCTCCATCTGGCCTATCTGCAGTACCCTCAGGTAAGCCCTCATCTGGCCTTTCTTCAAAACCCTCATCAATGCCTTCTGGCCTATCTTCAAAACCCTCATTAATGCCTTCTGGCCTTTCTGCGGCACCATCCATTCGTCCATCAGTTGGTCCATCCCGGATGACCCCTCTACTTGACACTAATGCTACAACAACAGCGCCCACTGCTTCCCCTGACCGGACCGTGAGCACATCAGCAATTATGACGTATGTCATTGCGGATACCCTGGGACGAACACCGGTGCAAACAGAAATCGATGGTATTATGGAGCAAGTGAATTTATTCTACAGTGACGTTCTGCTCAACGCTTTCCCTGATTTTGAGAGCTTTGTTGCTACAGAGACGAATACTGACAATAGCATTGCCGGATCCGTAACAATCACCATGTTGATGTATTCTGGTCTCACAACCTTCGCCATGGGCTCTGCAATTCCCTCTCAAGCAGAAGTGGAGGCAGCTATTGCGGCTGCTGATCTGGATATGTTCAGGGCTGATTACATCCCAATGGCAACTCCGGTGGGTGGTAACATCTTCGCGAATTCCCAAACGGTGACCCACTTAGCCGTATAAAGTACGAACAAGGAAAACATACTATAAAGTTTGCGTCGACCGACGAAAAAAAGGCGGGGTTGATGTCGCAGCAATACCCATCTAGAGCCTCGGAGATATCTCTAGGACCATTTGCTGCCCGCCCAAATTCAAAAAGGACTTGATTCATTTTATATTGATGCTATGGTTCGATAATCTTACGTGACAAGTCACCACAAGCTAACAAGGAAATGGTCCAGCGTAGGTCGGTGTTCAGTTTGTGCAGCCACTGTCAAGGCCCGACTGATGCGCTTGCCAATCAGAGGTCGATTGCCCATAAAAGTCAATGATTGCTACCTTAATGTAGATATATCCCGCGTTGCAAAGACATCAACTTAAAATATAGTGCACCTGACTGAGAGGAATTATCAATAAATGACTGTTTTTTGGTGAGTCTACACTATTATCTTTCATCGATGTGCCGAGGCCAGTGTATCTTTCATTGATGTTCCGAGGCCAGTGCCCCATTGAGAATCATCCTCTATTCGTTGCTGCCATTTGACTCCACATGTACGCTTCACTTCATGTAAACGCCGACAAGCTTTTGTGTTGTACCTCCTCTCTTTGCCGTTCAACCTATGCCAGGCGGGCTCCTAGTAGTTAGAGATCACACTAATGCTACACTACTTCTGGGAGACTTCTTGTTCCATTCGAGACGTCAAGGGATGTAAAACGGCATTTTCCAAATGAATGTGACGGTGAAGGTCTTGCTCCAAAGCTTGCAACCCCACCAACAAGACACGATACGAATTGCAAGCATCCGAGGGTGGCTGGAAATCCTTGGACAATTGACGCAATTCACGTAGGGCTTGACCGGCTTCGTCATGTTCCATTTCCATTCTTCGAATCGGATTGTTGACGGATCCACAATGCGCCACAACCGTCATGGGCGTTTTCTTGTCGTAGGCATCGTAAATGGATTGCATCAGAGGGAATAAAATGCTTTCTTCCTTTTCCAAATGGCTCAACAATTCCGCCTTGAGTGCGACCAAAATCGATTCCATGTCTTTTAATTCCGGATGATTGGCTCCGTGAACCGATGCTACCTTGTGCATCAAAGCTTCGAGTCGCGGCAATTCTAGTTTCAAAGGTTCATGGTAGGTTTCCAAAATATAATCAATAATGGTATTGACATTGGTTTCTCCGTGCCAGCTTCGTGGTTCCGTGCCAGTGTTGGGTTCTTGCAAGCTCCTTCAAGATTTGCGTGCCATTCAATGTCTTTTGTTGACAAACCTCTTGGAGCGAAACCTTGCCTCCACAACAAAAGTCAATATCATATTTCTGAAATACTGATGCACTTGTGGGAGACAAGGAGACAATATCTCCCACGGTGTCTTGAATGGTAATCTCTCTCATCCTTTCTTCCTCTGTGGCAGCAGCTTTGGCAGCCGCAGAGACCATTGTACGGGTACTAGTAGTAGTACGACTTGGGGTAGTAGGAATCGAGAATGATAAGGTCTTTGAGAGAATGCTATTATGATTTGTAGCAGCAGCAAAGAAGGATCTTTGTGGTGGGATGAGAGCAATGAGGGGGATGGTGCGACGAGTTGTGGTGGCAAGCAAGAGCTTTAGAAATGTTTTCATTCTTTGTTATCCTTGCAATCAAGCAAAGGTTGTTTTTATGAGGATGTGCGGTGGTACAACAAATACTAGTACTCTGTCTTTGACTTCTGCATAGAGGTGCCAGGATACTTGTTTGGATTTGTATAGGAATCGTGTGCCATCGAATGAAGACAAAGGACGACTTCCTTTCTTTTCGTGGTCGACCAAATGACGGCAGTATCTCAAATTCGATTGCTATAGCACAGAAAACTCATCCTGTATCAAAAAGCTTTACGAAATCATTTGAATTCAATCGAAGTCCAATCATCTTTTTGCTGCAACATTGATGAATCTATGATGGGGTTCCCATGGTCGTCTCCATGGTCTTCACTCAATTTGACAGGAAAAAAGAACGTGATGTACATGTTCCGGCACATTTTGAAAGTCATACTTGTAGAGCGAACTTAAATGTCCCTCATGAAAGTGAGTCCCGTGAGGGCAGCCGCCAATTATAAAAACCCTAACCCTCCGTAATCCTTTGGATGCACATGGCGCCCAAACACCGAAGACGCAACCATACCAACGACGACGATGGCCACCCATCTCGCATTCATCTCATCCTATGTTATACTATTCACTCTCCTCATATCCAGACAGTCACAAGTGAGCGATGCAAAGCAGTGGAATCAATCGAATCCGACATGGCCTTGGAAAGACTGTAGCAGCAGCCGTGAAATAGAACGATAACCATGGTGGAAGATACTAATACACAACACCAGGACTCTTCTGCAGAGCCTGCGTCTGCGTCTGCGTCTGCGCCGCCCGTCCATCCTACTGCAGCCACAGAAGCAGAGACCGCCCCCAAGGAAGATTGCACCAAACGCCCTCGTCGTGTCATTCGTCGCAAAAAACGTCCCAACGACAGCACGGCTCCTCCCATTGATCCCGTCCTCTTGCAAAAAGTACTTTCTGAATCAGGATTGCCGAAAGCCTACTCGTTTGAAATTGAAAAATCCGTGCAACGCATTCTGACGCTCCAAGCCACACATGTGGCACTCCAAATGCCCGAAGGTTTGCTCATGTATGCGACGGTGATTGCGGACGCTCTCAAACGACTGGCCGCACCTGTCCTGCAAGATGTTTCCATTTTGGGCGATGTCACGTACGGAGCTTGTTGTGTGGGCGATCTAGATGGTCAAGCACTGGGGTGTCAATTGCTCATTCACTACGGTCACAGCTGTTTGGTACCCATCCAGCACACGGCGATTCCTTGTCTCTATGTCTTTGTGGAGATTCAAATGGATATTCCTCATTTAGTAGAGTGTCTCGACACGACACTTCAAGAACAATTTATGTTTGCTAGTAGTGCAGGTAGTTCAAGCACAAACGACGAAACAAAGGGCGACGACCCCAGGAAACCCCACATTTACATTTTGGGAACCGTCCAGTTTCGTCACGCATTCATGGAAGCCAAAGATATGCTCATGACACAGAAACATTACAAGCATGTATCCGTACCACAAGTCAAACCACTGTCACCAGGAGAAGTTTTGGGTTGTACATCGCCCAAATTGCATCAACACACGACCCACAAAGCCATTGTTTGTTTTGTGGCCGATGGTCGATTTCATTTGGAAAGCACCTTGATTTCGAATCCACACATAGATAAATTTTATCGTTACGATCCGTACGGCAAAACCATGACGGAAGAGTCTTACGATCATGACGCCATGAAATCCATACGCTATAAAGCTTCGCAAGCCGCCAAAACGGCCAAAACCTTTGGCGTCATCTTGGGGACGTTGGGGAGACAGGGGAATCCTGCCATTGTACGTCAAATTCAAGCGCAATTGAAGCAACACCAACGACGATCCTTCATCATGTTATTGTCGGAAATTACACCCGCCAAATTGCAATTGTTTGGGGATAAAGTCGACGCCTGGGTGCAAGTGGCGTGTCCTCGACTGAGTGTGGATTGGGGCCACTATCTGTCCACCAAGCCGGTCCTGACTCCCTACGAATTGTCCGTGTGCTTGGAAGAAACCCAATGGAAGGAGGTTTACCCCATGGATTTTTATTCGCTGGAAGGAGGGCCGTGGAGCAACTACCATCCCGAAAACAGACAACGGGAGTTCTGAAGCATGTCGGCCACTCACGATTGGATCGTGGATTGATGGCGGTGGATCCAACACGACTTTTATCATCATGGTAAGCTGAGAAATTCCAAACTGCTCCTGTTCATTCTACAGCCACGGCAACGACGAAACGGCACGCGCAAATACATTGGGGGCACACACTGTCTACAATTTACTGTAGGCAGCACATGGCCTGCTCCCTCCATTCTTGCGCGAGATTACAGCACACTGGTTTTCACTTTCTCCTTCACGCATTTTTTGTTTCTCGTTCGTATTGAACGGTTACGGCCACCGTGAGGGAACATTCTAACTAGTGACATTTTCGTAAAACGTTGAAGGCACGAGCTATTGTGCCAATAGTTACTCACCAAAAGTCTTTTTCGTTTCTTCTTTTGAGGCGTCCAGGAACATGCCCTAGCATCCAGCCAGTGTCCGTCTCGATTGATGTGCAAATGCGGAACACGACGAAGGCTAGATTTGTCTGCTCTCAACTAGATGGACCATAACTGGAACACTCAACATCATAGAAAATGCATAACGGAATATCAAGCTTATTTGGATGATCCTATACTTTACATTTTTTAATTAGTTGCGCCTCCATGCCACCATTGAGTAATTGTTGAAGGTAGCTGGTTCAGTTCCTTCTCATTTTGGGGCTCGTCGTGATTTTCCTGTACATGATTTGCTTGGGTGGTCTGGCTCTCCTACTAGTAGTAGATCTTGCGTTGGAACGGCCAGACCAAACTTTCTATTGCCTACGGCTATATGAAATCTAAAAATAGCTCTAGAAAACAAGTGCCACTAAGTACTGGCGCATCCTCTTGAATCCGTACAACATAAATCGCAGCAGGGGCAGTTTACGTCCTCGCAGTCTGCGGCAACAAAGTCCATGGTTCGCTTGCAAATTTCATCCGGCACGTCTCCCACAAGGTGATTTCTTGCGAGGATCAAAGTCCGAAGCTTTCGGAGATCTTTTAGCTCCTTGGGGACTTGTCCAGTCAATTCATTCCAATCCACAGCAAGGTATTCTGTTTGGAAAGAAGACGGGGTTAGATATCAAGGATGAACAGAAATTCAAAATGTTGCGATTATGCTTCAAAAGACTCACCCAATTCTTTTAAAGAGGCAAGCTCAGTTGGAATAGTTCCTGCCAAATCGTTCCTTTCCAGTCCAAGATAAACTGAGATTTGCAAAACCAATAGAATGGGTGAGACCGAATCCCAAGGTAATGCTATCAATCCACAACAATGACGCAGAGGCTGTCCTACCTAAATTCGATAACTTTCCAAGCTCTTTGGGAATTGTGGAAGTGAAATCGTTTCTGCCCAGTCCCAAGATGGCGAGGTTTGAAAGATCTCCCAGTTGTGCGGGTATTGTACCTGTAAGATCACATCTCGTAAAATCGAGACTCACTAAATTCATGGAGCGAACACGCAAGATGAGCAATTGGATAGAATGGCTACCCTACTCAGTCAGGACAAGTAATCAATGAAGCTTACCAAGACCGGTGAGCTTATCAAACGATGTAGGAATTGGTCCGACAATGTCATTGCGGTCCATCTCAAGGCGAGCTACAAGGTGTGAAATAGTGAAACAAAAGGTAAGCCACGAAAGGATCAAGCGACAGAGAGCAACTGCCACGCCGCTGAACTAGCCAATCACTTACCTAGCGATATCAATAACCCAACTTCTTTGGGTATCGTCCCTAGCAAGTTGTTTGTTGACAAATCCAGCACTTCTATCAGATAATCTTCATTACAGTTGCCTTGATTGTTTTTGGAAATCCAATCACAGGCATCGTCATTCCCAAGCCAATCCGTTGCTCCATTACGCCAATTCTTGCCATTCATAGTAAAATAGATGACCGCCAACACCCAACGTTGCTTGATTCGTCGCTTTGTCATGCTACCCAATTCGCGCGGTGGGATGCTTACCATCCAAGAGGAAAGCCACTCGAGAGCGATGAATTGAGCCGAGTCCTCGTCAAACAAGTCTTCGGTGGACATGGGTGAATAATCGAGTATAAAGGATCGTACGGTTTCCAGGGATGCATAAGGAGGGACGGTTCCTTTCGTCGTCGGCGCTAATGTGGTAGGAGCTGGCACTGTAGGTGATGACGTTGGTTCTCCCGAAGTAGGAGCACTAGTAGGTTTATGGGACGTGGGGCTGTCCGTGGGCTTCTGGGTAGAGGGAGCAACCGTGGATGGAGCAAACGTGGGTTTCACAGTCGGAGCTAGGGTCGTCGGCTCGGGTGTAGCCACCACTGGCGCATCGGAGGGAGATTGCGTTGGTTCTGAGGAGGTGGGCAGTGCGGAAGGAACGCCTGATGGTATCAAATAAAAGGCTTCTACCTGTTCTGCAACGGAAGGGCTAGGAGGCTCGCCTGCGACGGGGGCCTCTGTCAACGTTGTTGTAGCCGCTGTCGTTGGTGGCATGGTGCTAATAGTAGGTTCTGTAGTAGCAGCCACTGTCGTTGGTGGCATGGTACCAATAGTAGGTTCTGTAGTAGCAGCCACTGTCGTTGGTGGCATGGTACTAATCGTAGGTTCTGTAGTAGGAGCCACTGTCGTTGGTGGCATGGTACTAATAGTAGGCTGGGTAGTAGGAGCCCAAGTCGGCGTAAGGGCCTCCACTGCACTTTCTACTGCACTTTCCACGTCGAACTGCTGCTCCTCCTCCTCCTCATTTTCATCTGTCGTGCTTGTATTGGTGCTGTTGGGCTCAGGAGCCACATTGTACCAATCATCATTCCAGATAGTGACGATCGCGTCTTCTTCCGTATCCTCTTCTTCATCCGTATTCGTCTCGGTATCGGTTGCATTGTTAGTCTCACTAAAGACTTCCCTTTCCGGGGCATCCCCAGCCCCGACCGGTTCCACCTCGGTGGGATTCATGGTAGGGTGATTCGTGGGACGGGCCGTTTGGGGTGTCTCGGTGGATGGCTCCAAACTCGGTGTCCAGGTGGGTGCCACCGAGGGGCTAAAGGTTGGTTCCAAGGTTGTAGCGTTGGAAGGTGCAAAGGATGGAGCTTTGGTGGGTACCCACGTGGGTGGTGTCGTGGGCACCCAAGTGGGTACACCGGTAGGTTTCCCATCGTCCACCACAATAGGTCCTTCTGTGCTTTCCGTGGCACCGTCTTGTTGCTCCTCATCGTCGTCGAGGACATCTTCTTCGTCTCCGTCATCTTCCCATTTGGCGGTCGGTTTGGGCGTTGTCGGCTGTGGATAAATGGGAGACAAGGACGGCGGAAGAAGTGGAAGACTGGTCGGGATAGTAGGAACCATGGGGTTGCCATATTCGTCCAAATTGGATGCCGTCGCTTCCGTTGTTGGATCCGTGACGGTAGCATAATGATTGCGGTAAATAATGAGCGCTGCCACGAGTCCTATGGTCAATACTAAAAAGAAGAGTGCAAAGCCAATCAAGATTCGACTGGCGTGCCATTCCTTGGGTGCTTCTTGTCGTTGTACGTGACCCTCTTCGTCGTCGTCGTCGTCCAACTGTTTGGTCGAAGCACCTACTCCCTTATGGGGATTCTTTTTAGTGCTTCGCTTGGAAGATCGCGGTTGTTCCGCCGTCGTCGTGACGGTCTTGTCCCAGTTTCGGGATTTCACTTGTGGATCGGCATCGGTCCCATCTTGAACATAGATGATGTTGGGAAGTCCTGGTGCCGCTCCATCGGCGGGAATGGGGAATTGCGCAAACCCACTCGGTGTGAGGGTCGATATTCCTCCTTCCTTGGTCCCATTGAGCGTCGAAGTAGTATTGCCACCACCGTTTACAGTGGACGGATCCCATCCAAAGACTTTGCTGGCTTGTCCCAACGTAAAATGGTTGGTATCATTGTCATCCTCTTCCAGAGTCGTATTTTCATTGTCATCATCGTAGGACGACGTCCGATACATGTTACCACGATGGTGCATCAATTCTTGTCGTGTACTTTCTCCCAACAAGGAATCGTCTTGGTCTTGACCTCGCATGGCACGTTGTTCGGCTTCTTGTTCCAGCATGTACGCAAAGTAGGCTTTTTCCGGGTCGTCCCCCCAAAGAATGGCCGATTCTCCATCAATGGAATAGTCCGAAGAGGGGGTGACCATTTGCGATCGTTTTTTCTTGTTGGACGCGACAATAATATTATTGTGGTCCGGAGTCATCTCGGCGGTAGGAGCTTCTCCTCCACCAAAGCTTTCATCGAGAAGAATGTGCGACATGTCAAAGGCCTTTTTCGATGCCGGGGAAGCTGGCAGTGACGAGTTGGTGGTAGTGTCTAGTAGATGAGATGGAAGTTCATCATCGCTGCTGCTCATAATCATGTTGCTGGTATCGGCCGTAGTGTTTTTACCTCCTTTATTTCCAAGCGTGTTCATGGCCTTGCTCCATAGATTGGCGGATTCATCCAAGACTTGGGCATACTCTTCGTTCGTGTTGGTATTGGCCAGGAGATATTGTCGATCTTCCTCGATCAGAATGGGTTTGGGTACCACTGGCTTTTTCTTTCTAGCACTCGTCGCTTCGGCCAAGGCGTGGATCTTGCGGACAGTGGTGTTGCGCATGGGCTCTGTCACGAGTTCACTACTGTTGCCATCGGCTCCTGCCAGCGATCCAAATTCCACGTTGGCCAAGGAATCGACACACGCACCCGTTACCGTGCCAGCAAACAAGGCATTGTTGTGGGTGACACTCAATTCGTTCAAACTGACATCACTGTGACTGTCGTTCGTCGTGGTGGTTTCTCCCGTACTGGCACCACTGCTCATTTTGAATTATTTGTGATGTGCTTGAAAGAAGAAATGATACTGTAGGCACGACTTTGCTACTGTACAGTGAGTCTAATGAAGTTGTAGGAAGTTGATTCTTTGACGGCTATCCAAAAGTCGTCGATCGTAAATAACCAGCAAGTTGTAGTAGATGATATGATCTCTTCTACTTTTACCACAAAGCCAAGAATCCAATTGATGGCAATGCAAATGGTACTGGTACTGGTACACAAAGTGGTGGCAGGTCTGCTCAATTCTTGGGTGGTGGTGCTGACCAGTAGTTACTCCTCATTTATTAGTAGTTGGAGTGTACCAGTTTGAGTAACGCTCCCGTGTGATGATTCCTTTTGCCTCATTTATTGTCCAGCTTCACCGAGGCTCAACAAATTTGGTGAGAAAAAAATAAAAATTCAAAAGACTCCGAGCAAGGCGACACACCCAATTCAAACAAATTGGTCACTCATCCGTGCTGTGTTGTTTTTCAACTGATAGACAGACAGACTTGCCCAATGAATAGACGCACTATATACCGCTAAAACCCTTGTTTAAGACGCTCAATTATTCCATTTGAGCTGTATGACATCATTCGCCGCGGGATGCATTCAATACTACTAATATGACTGAATCGGCCTCTACTACTAGCTAGCTCTGATCCATCGATCCTTTCTTGCTTTTGCCTGCCATCATCTCGTTAGCAACAATACTAGCTAGCTAATAGTACCCATCCTGTCCTGATAGATAATAAAGTCAGTAAGTTAGTTGGGATTTGTGAGCTCCAACCATCTATTCATAACGATATTCCTACTAGTACAAGTTCCAAGTTGAAGTTATCCATTCATCATCCATCCATCCATCCATCACCATCATCATCATGACAAGATATCCTCTTTTCTCTGGACAGAGGCTCGTATGGACGGCTTTGGCAGCATATTCACTTGGCATGCTGGATTCATCTCCTCGAGTAGCTGTCGCTGCCTTTATTCCATATCATTTATCAATCCTTCAAAATCCATCATCATCACGTTCAACGGTGTTGTTTGCCAAGGCGGCCAAAAACAAGAAAAAGGGAGGGAAAAGTGGAGGAGCTGTCGCTGCTGGTGGTATCAAAGGATTTGGAGCGGCCAAGATTTCTGCTACTAGCGGCGATGCCGTCGAGACGGATCGATCCCAATCGGCACGAAGATTCTACGAGTACCTGGAACAACAGGATGCCGGGGATAATTTGAAAAAGTGTGCCCTCGGATTTTTTCCATTGTCCAACGACGACACCAAATTGCGGGGTGTCGTCGCGCTGCGAGACATTCAAAAAGGAGAAGCCATTATCAATATTCCCTATGAATTGGCCGTCAATTTGGGACAAGAAGGAGGAGATCCAACCTTGCCGGCTGTGGAATTATTAAAAGATTATTGTCAAGTCATGCAATCCACTGACAACAACAACAACAACCAACGCAAGGCATATTATGACATGCTTCCACCCTTTCGTGGAAACGATTGTCTTGGAAGTACCGATTTCTTTTCCGACGAAGCATTGGAAGCCTTGCAGGCGCCACTGGTTGTAGAAGAAACATTGAAACGACGAGAACGAACCAAACGTCGATTTGAGCAAGAAATTTCTGCTGCGACAGAAACCAATACGAATAATTTTCCACTGTGGGTGGACGGATCTCCCGTGACGCAGGAACATTTGCAATGGGCCGTCTGGCTCATCACAAGTCGGGTATTGACAGTACAGGGTGATGCGGAAGAAGGAAGATCTTATCGATTGTTGATTCCGTTTTTGGACATGTGCAATCACGATCGAAAGAGTCCTCACGTTTTATCAGGTAGAGCCGTCCCGTCGGGGGAATTAAAAGTTGTGGCGGGAGCTGCCGTGAAAGCAGGAGAACAAATCAACATTTGTTATGGCGGCGGAGTGGCTGGCAATGATCGATTTTTGCAAGATTACGGCTTTTTGGATTCCGATGTGGGAGCCTTTGAAATGGTGGCCCAGCAAATTTTAGGCAAGCGAAGGATATTGGAAGGCGCTGGCGCTGGGGCTTTTATCAAGGAAGCGGATAAAGAGGCAACTTTGAAAAAACTCAGATCTACAACCATGGAAGAAGATAGGGCGTTGTTGGCATCAACCACAGACAACGCGATGCGATCCGCTATAGAATTCCGACTGGCAGTGAAGAAAGCTCTGTCCAAGCAGATTGTCATGCAATAGGAGCTGTCTCTTATACACATCTGACGCTGCCGACGAAT
>ENA-ORBV01006906-ORBV01006906.1-microbial-mat-metagenome-genome-assembly--contig:-NODE-6906-length-19773-cov-6.537470_pt1 | contig 19773 bp, 19 predicted proteins | sample MGYA00237777_ERZ505514 | MGnify/ENA primary metagenome ERZ505514 (study PRJEB26160, sample SAMN06269048) | microbial mat metagenome | isolation source: Oligotrophic lake microbial mat | place... | reverse complement strand
ACTGAGTGGAATCGCAACGATCACTCTTGTGCCGATGTCCGTGCACCGCCACCGGCCGGTCTCGGTGAAGAACTCCATCCCTATCTTGAAATCAGAGTGCTCCATTTGTTTCGTCGGGCTAACACCAGCGCTCAGCCGCGGGCTCACGCGACGATGATCGCACGACTCGCGCCCGTCGGCTGCAGTGCGTGGTTAGGCCGGTTGCGGCGAAGGCGCCAATAGCCCCTAAGTCAAACGGTGATCACGATCTTGCCTCGGCCGTTCCCCTTCCTCAGATACCGAAAAGCGTCAGGGACATCCTTCAGCGCAAACGTTCTGTCGATGACCGGCATGATCTTGCCGGATTCGATGAGATCTTTCACGAGTAGAAGGTCGTTCTTGTTCGGCGCCGTCGATAGCGGCCGCAGTTTCTGGCCAACGAATGGAGCAATCACGAGCGCCTGGATCCACTTGCTCGTACTGCCCAACACGCGATTCCCGCCTTCGCCCCCAATGAGAACGAGTATCCCTCCTGGGCTGAGCAGGCGCCGGAGATCCCCAAGCGCGCGGTTGCCCCCCGTGTCGAGCACGAGGTCATAGTGCTGCGCGGTCCTGGTGAAATCTCCGTTGGTGTAGTCGACGACGTCATCGGCGCCGAGAGAACGCACCAAGTCCATCTTTGCGGTACTGCAGACACCAGTCACGTGTGCACCAAACGCCTTGGCGATCTGCACAGCGAAGACTCCCACGCCGCCGGCTGCCCCCACGATGAGTACCTTGTGTTCCGGCTGAATCTCGCCGCGATTGCGGAGCGCTTGGAGGGCAGCGAAGGAGGAAGTCGGAACGGCCGCGGCCTGTTGAAACGAGAGGTTTGTTGGTTTGAGCGCGAGGTTCTTCTCAGGTGCACAGGCGTATTCAGCGAAGGCCCCTTCGCACGTGCCGAAGACGGCATCGCCAGAGCGAAACTCGGAGACACGCTCGCCGACCGACTCGACCGTACCCGCAACGTCCATGCCGCGTACCCGAATGTTCGGCGCGCGCAGCCCGAAGCCCACGACGCGGAGCAGGTACGGCAGACCGGTCATCACATGCCAGTCACCGATATGGAGACTGGCCGCATGCACACGCATAAGTACATCGTTGTCTCCGACCACCGGCCTGTCGATGTCGACGAATTCCAGAACGTCGGCAGGGCCGTACATGCCTTGGACGATTGCCTTCACTACCTTCTCCTGAATCGGCGTGGGTGTTTACCCGGCCTAACGTCTGCGGCTCACCGGCGGCCGTTCACCGCACTTGACGCGCGGCCGTCCGGTGCAGCCGAGTGTTGGGCCGCTTCGATTTGCTGGGCTTCGACCGCGCCCGCGGATCCACGAGTCGCTTTGGTGGAAATGAAACGGTGGCGCGATCATCGCTCGCGTCTTGGCGCTGGAACGCCGCAATGATCGCGTCGAGATCGTTCCCGTGTTCGCGGGCAATGGCCTCGCGGTGCTTCCGAACCTCTTCAATAATCGGATCCCGGCGTGTCATGACTTCGGCTCCATGAGTTCCTCCGGCGTGCAAATAATCGGCGGGATAGTTCCGGCATCCCGACACACACCCTCGATCTTGCCACGGAGCGCGGCATTCGCAAGGTGGCGAAGGTTCCAGGTCAAGAGATAGTCCATTCCGTTGACGGCCGCAACGGCCACGTGTGCCGCGTCCAGCCGCGCTTTCGGAGGCAGCGTGCCGCTCTGCATCAGCCGCTTCGCCAGGGCCGCGACGGCCCGACCGAATTCGAGGTTCGGAATCCCTTGCAGCGCCTCGAGCCGACGAGTGGCTGCTTCGGGGTTCCCGCGCCCCGCCTCGGTGACCACGGCGCGCGAGATAAAGAGTTCGAATCGATTTCGGCCAGCCCACCAGTTCCGAGTCGCCTGCTGGTGCGCTGCCTGGATCAGATCGGCGCTGGGCGCCGACACCAGGTAGCTCACAATGGTCGTTTCGAGGTAGACCTTCGACTTCGCCACGGTGGCCGAAGCCACCCGCCAGGTCGCGCTGATGCAGCCGCCTCACATTCTCCAGATGGTGCGTCAGCGCCACCACCATCGTCGGCAACGGCACCGGCCGGTCCTTGTCGCCCTTGCCCGCTCGAACCATCTCTTGACGTCCGGCCAGGTCAATGTCCTTCACTCGCAGATCCAGACACTCGCTCAGCCGAAGCCCGCCACCATACAGCAACACGGCAATCAGCCACGCCACTCCGTGCAGATGATCCAGTACCCTCGCGACCTCCTCTCGCGACAGCACGACCGGCATGTGAGTCCCCTTCTTCGCCCAGGTGACACTCGCCAGGGGCGCCAGCGGCCGCTCGAGCACCTGCCGATACAGGAACAAGAGCGCGCAGAACGCCTGGTTCTGCGTCGAGGCCGACACGTGCAGATGCTCAGCAAGATCACTCAAGAACGCCCCTACCTCTGGCGCGCCGAGGTCCCCGGGATGGCGCTTGCCATGGAACACGATGTAACGCCGGATCCAACCGACGTAGCTCTCTTCGGTCCTCGGGCTGAAGTGCCGCAGGCGAATCGCTGATTGAACCTGGTCCATGAGTTTTAAGCGAGCGTTTTGAACGGGCGGGACATTCGGCATTCCCGTGTTGGTGCGAAGGGCGTGCAAGAACTGCGATCGTCCAGACTGAAGACGATGGCAAGAACTGCTATCGCACAGCAGCCCACTCGACGCCGTGGCGCCGCGCCTTGCCCTCCCCTTCGAGCTTCACCAGGTGCGCCAGCACACTCTCGCGGGCCATGGGGATCAGGTGGGGATCAATCGGCACCCCATTAAGGGGTGCCCTACGATCGTTGGCGGCACTGTAGATCCTCTCGGTTATCGCATCGACGGTGTCGAGTCCCTCCGCAAGCACGTCAAGCACCTGGTGCTCGCGCTGGCGACGGTGCGCCACGTATTTGTCGATCAGCGCGATGGGATCCTCGATCACCGGGCCATGCGCTGGCCACGCTCGCACAGGCGATAACTGCCGCAGACGATCGAGCGATCGCAGGTAATCGGCCAGGCTGCCGCCAGACGAGGCGGGGATGAACACCGTGGTGCCAAGCTGCAGCAGGTCGCCGACGAACAAGGTCCGCGACTCCGCGTGCCACAAGGCGATGTGATCCGGCGAATGGCCTGGTGTGTGCAGCACAAGCAGCGGGCCCGCGGCGGTCATCACCGTGTCACCATCGGCGAGCGGTTGCCAGGGCAGCTCGCCATCCCGCTCGGGCCATGGCATCTTGGTCAACCTCGCCGACGCCCATCGCGCGCGGATCGCCGGCGCGCCCGAGGCATGATCGGAATGCGCGTGGGTCACGATCACGTCGGCCGGGCCCGCAGGTGCCGCGTCGCTGATGGCGTCGAGATGGGCGTGGTGTCCGACCCCGGCATCAATCAGCAATGGCCGATCGCCGGGAATCAAGTACGTCCAGTTGCCCTCGCCGGTGAACGGTCCAGGGTTACGCGCGTGCAGGAGCAGGGGGTTCATGGCGGAAGCGCGACAACCCGAACAGTGACACCGCGAACGCCACCAGCATCAGTCCTGACGCACTCACGTACGGCGTGGTCATGCCGTAGGCATCGTAGAGATACCCACCCCATGCTGGACCGATGACGCGGCCGAGACTGGCGAGCGACGACGCCAGACCGAGAATGCCGCCCTGATCGTTGGCATCCGACAGTCGCGAGACCAGCGACGTCAGCGACGGGTTGTTGAAGCCCATGCCGACCGCCAGCAAACCCAGCGCCACCAGCAGCGTCGGCACACTCCACACGAACGGCACCAGGCCGATGCCCAGGGCAATGCAAAAAATGGCGATCGGGATCAGCCGCGCCTCGCCCACGCGCTTCACCACCTTGTGCACCAGCAGACCCTGGATGGTGGCGAGCACCAACCCAATGAACGCGAACAGGAAGCCGATCGAGGTCGCGGTGAAGCCGAACCTCGCCTCGCTGAACAACGCGAACGTTGTCTCGAAACTCGAGAACGCCATGGTGACGAGGAAATAGAGCACCAGCAACAGCACCAGGGCCGGCTGGGTGAGCGCGTGCCTGAACGCTTCCATCCGCCCCAACGTGCGGGTGGCCGCCGACACGCGCCGTGACTCGGGCAACAGGAACCACGCGGCGATGAAGTTGCCGAGACACAACGCCGAGGCAAACCACATTGGCGCGGCCGGGCCAAAGCGGCTCAGCAAGCCGCCAATCGCCGGTCCGAAGATGAAACCCAGCCCGAAGGCCGCGCCGACCATGCCCATGCCCTTCGCCCGGTTCTCAGGCGTGGTCACGTCGGCGATGTAAGCCTGCGCCGTCGGGATGTTGGCGCCGGCAATGCCGCCGATGATGCGGGCAAAGAAGATCAGCGGTAACGAGGTCGCGAGCGCCAGCGCCAGATACGACAGGCACGACCCCATCAACCCCAGCAGGATGATCGGCTTGCGGCCAATCTTGTCGGACCAGCGGCCCCAGATCGGCGAGAACAGGAACTGCATCAGCGAGAAGCTGGTGCCCAGCAGACCGATCGTGAACGCCGACGCCCCGAACGACTCGGCATAGAACGGCAGCAGCGGGATGATGATCCCAAAGCCGAGCAGATCGATGAAGACCGTGATGAAGATGACGACGAGAGGTGACATGTTCGTTGACCGCTACCAGGAGGGCGGCACTTTAGTGCCGCCCTGAAGGCGCGATGAATTCAACCGCAGGGACAACCCCACGTAGTAAATCGGAAATACCAACGACAGCGCCATCCATGGTCCATCGGTCAACGGCAACCGCCAAATCATCCACGTGAACAGCACGGACCAGACCGCGCCCAACACCAGGGTCGGCACCTTCAACGTGATCGTGCGCGACGGATACACGTAGCGAATCGGCACGAACACCAGCACCGCCAGCACCACCAGGATGACGGCATTGACGGTCGGCGCCAGCTGCCAGACATAGAGATACACAACGACGATGTTCCAGTAGGACGGAAACCCAGTGAAGAAATGATCGCCGGTCTTGACCTTGGCGTCGGCCTGGCCGAACCCGTAGGCGCTCGCGAGCAGCAAGGCCGCGCACACCGGAAACGGCACCGGCACCAACTCGGCCTGCCAGACAATCAGCACCGGCACAAACACATAGGTCAGGTAGTCGACGATGTCATCGAGACGGGCGCCGTCGAAGCCCGGCAATCGTTCCTTGACCTTCAACGCGCGCGCCAGCACGCCGTCGGTGGCGTCGACGAACGTGGCCACCACCAGGCAGATGAAGGCGGCGCGGAAGTTGTCGGCGAAGGTCATGCCGGTGGCGAGCAGCGCGATGACGGCGCCGGTGGCCGTGTAGAGGTGCGCGACCCACGGCAGGATCGGCGCCACGGTCAGAGCCGGCGTTCGGCGTTCGGGAACGAGTTCCACACCGGCACGCCGCAGAAATGAGAACCCTCGGTGCACCGGGGCGAGACGATCTTGTTGCGCAGCACGCACGGCGGGCCCAGGTAGCGTCCGAGCTGCGGATGGACCTCCTTGACCTGGCTGATCTCGTCCATCGACGCCAGGTAGATCTCTTCCTGCGCGTTGAAGCAGGTGCGCAGCGTCCACTTGTGCTGCAGGGCGATGAACGGACCGGACTCGACCATGCGCAGCGCCTTGGCGTTGGGCACGACATAGAGGGCGTACTCGAGCGGCACGCCGAGCGCGAGCAACTGGTTCTTGGCCGTCCAGGCGTCAGCCATGGCTTGCTCGTAGACCACCAGCGCCTGGGCATTCTGGCGAATCAGGCGCGGCGTGATGTAGTCGGGCTGCGTGGTGTCGGCCAGCGTCATCATGGGCCGCGACGCCGGCACCATGCGATGCCGCTGATCTTGCGAGTCGGCGGTGTGGCTCAGCTTTTTCTCGAACACGTAGGTGGCGTGATGGAGCGTGCGCATCATCGGCGAGTGATAGGCGACGTCCAGCAGGTCGACGCGATAGGGGTTGCGCGCCGGGTTCATCACCCGATCAATCGCCTCCGCATCGTCCATTTCCACGGTGGTGATGCCGAAGGTGGCGCGCACGGCATCGGCCACCACGCGTTCGGCGCCGGCCGACCAGTCGCGCAGGCGCGAGACGCGGCCCTGCAAGCGGCGATCGAACTCCGCGGCGAAGGCATCGCCCGAGGCGCGCGTGTTCGGAAACTGCAATTCGGGCATCGCCTCCCGGGCAAACGTGTCGAGGCCGATCTTCTCGAAGAACATCGGATCGACTTCCTTGACGAGGTCGACCATGGCGCCAATCACCATCGCGGCTTCGTAGGGCACGTCGCCGGCGTTGAGCATGCGGTGCAGGCGATGCAGCACGATGCCCGACACGGTGTGGACCATCGACGTGAATGCGCCGATCGGAATCACGTAGCGCGCGGTTTCGATGGCCTTCTTCTCGGCTTCGCGTTCGACGGTTCTGAGGCGAGCGGGCGTGTTCGTCGGCCGGACGTAGCGCAGCTCCTTCAGAATGGCCCACGCGTCATCCTTGAGCAGCGCCGAGAGCTTCGCGTAGGCGTCCCACGCGCGGAGCACGGCTTGCTCGTAGATGTCGAGGGCCTCGCCGGTGATGGGCGGCACGAACGCGCGCGGCTCGTTCAGCTTGACGTAGCGCTGGCTCGACTGTTCCGAGTTATAAAACGGATACGAGTGCAACACGCTCCACACCAGCTGGCGGGAGATGTTCTCCATGCCGAACTCAAAGTGCGCGTGCTGAAAGACGGTGTGATGGCCACCCTCGAACGTGAGGGGGCCAATCGAATCGCGCTGCTTGTCGGTGACTTCGCTGCGCGCGATTACGCGAGGCGAGTAACAGGTGCGGGCCGCGGCAATGGCACCGTCGTACGGTACGGCCGGCGACGACAGCAGCGTAATCTTCGGCGGAGCGGTGGCGAGCGCAACGGCTGGCATTGGGAAAGGGCCTGTCCACGGTAGCGCGTAGCGCGAAGGTGGAACACGCAATTATACGCGCTCACCCGCTGTTTCCCGTGGCCGAGCTGGTGCTACTATCCCCAAGGTTCCCCCCGGGATATCCCCGGCGGACACAACAAGGACTACTCACATGGCACGCCTGATCGGAACGCTCGCATTGGCGCTTGTGCTCTCACCGCTCGTGGCCTCGGCTCAACTGGCGCCGGCCGACGCTGGCGCCTTCATGGGCAATTGGGTACTGACCCTCGAGTCGCCGCAGGGGGCGATGGAACAGAATGTCGTTCTGAAGGACGAGGCCGGCAAGGTCGTGGCCGAAATGTCGAGCCAGATGGCGCCGGAAACGCAGAAGGTGACCGACGTCACCAGGGACAAGGACAACCTGGTCCTGAAGTTCGCGGGCAACTTCCAGGGCAACGCCTTCGACGCGTTGATCACCATGACGCCGGACGGCACCGACAAGGTGAAGGTGTCGTTCGACATCAACGGCGGCCAGTTCTCGATGAACGGAACCGGCGTCAAGAAGTAGCTAGTCCTCGTCCTCTTCGTCCTCGTCGTCCTTGTCTCGACGCGAGTGATAGCGCGAGTACTCCTCGAGATAGGTGAGCGAGGCAAGTCCCGCCATGCGGTCGAAGAACAAGACCCCATCGAGGTGATCGGTTTCGTGCTGGACGACGCGAGCTGGGAAGTCTTTCAGACCCAGTTCGAAGCGCTTGCCGTTACGGTCGAGGGCCGTGACCTTGATGTGCTGGGCGCGCGGGACGCGGCCGCGGATGTCGGGAATGCTCAGGCAGCCCTCCCAGCCTTCCACGGTCTGATCGCCGATCACGGTGATCTCGGGATTGACGAAGACCACGGCATCGCCGTCGCCATTGCCATCGGCGTCGAGCATGGCGACAAACACGCGCAGGCTCTCGTGCACCTGCGGCGCCGCCAGCCCCACGCCTGAATACTCGAACATGGTGTCGACCATGCTGTCGATGAAGTCCTGCACGGTCTGCTGCTTCAGCTCGAGCTTGTCGACGGTCCGGGCCTTGGCGCGAAGGGCGGGATGGCCCATCCGGGCGACTTTAAGGATCGACATGATCGAATTCTATACTGGGGGCTTGAGGCTTGAGGCTTGGGGCTTGAGGCTTGAGGAACACGGATGCATTCGCACGACCTGAACCCGCCGTACAAGTGTTGCCCCGTGTGCGGCAGCCCGCTCGAGCCACGCGTGCTGAAGATGACCGAGCCGAAGCGGCTGGTCTGCACCAGCCCGGCGTGTGGGTTTGTGTTCTACCTGGATCCCAAGATCGCCGTCGGCACCATCATCCGCGTGAACGACGGGAAGCAGATCGTGCTGGTGAAACGGGCGATCGAACCCGGTTACGGCAAGTGGGTATTCCCCGGCGGCTACGTCGACCGCGGTGAGGAGATCACGCTGGCTGCCATTCGTGAGGCCCGCGAAGAGGTCGGCCTCGACGTCCGCCTGGATCGCCTGATCGACATCTACTCCTATGCCGGCCGAACGCCGGTGATCATCGTCTATGCCGCCACCAAGATCGCCGGCAAGCTGGCGGTGGACGATGAGGGGCTCGAGGCGAGGGAGTTCGACCTCGACGCTATCCCGTGGGACGAGCTTGCGTTTCGCAGTACCAGCGAGGCGCTGCGCGATTACCTCAACGGGAAGGGACCGGGCCCGCGTACCTGACTAGTGCCAGGAGGGCGGAACTTCAGTTCCGCCTAATCCTCGGGGGCGCCCGGCAGCAGCGGTTCGAGTTCCAGCGCTTGCGCGCCGTTTTCAGTGCACACCGCGAACTTCGTCTCGCCGGCGCGATACATCGCAACCCCGGCATACTGCCCCTGCTTGTTCAGCGCGAAGAAGCGGATATTGAAGTTCGGATTGCCCTTCGAGTTGAGCAGCCGCGACTCGATGGTGTTGGCCTTGATGCGCTTCAGCGCCTCCATGCCGGCGTCTTTCGGTGACATGCCGCGACGCATCGATTCGACGATCAGGAACGACGACAAGTTGTAGAGGTTGGCCTCGCCTCGGCCGGTCGAACCCGCCGCGCCCACTTCGTTGTCGACATAGAGGCCGGCGCCGAGGATGGGCGAATCGCCGGTGCGGCCGGGAATCTTCCAGGCCAGGCCGCTGGTGGTCGTGACGCCGCAGAGGTCGCCGTTCGGGCCGAGCCCGTTGCAGTTGATGGTGCCCCAGAAGCTGCCCTCGGGAATGAGGCCGTCGCGCACCATCGACCGGCCGGCGGCCATGGCCCGCGCCTGCCACGCCGCTTCGTCGCCAGGATCCTTCTCGTGCCTGGGCTTGGGCTTGCGCTCGTTGCCGTTGGGATCCAGCCAGTGCTCGGGATCGACGCGCCGCTTCCACTCGCGCCACAGGCGCCGCGAGGTCTCGGTGTTGAGATCGTCTTCGACCGTGAAGCCCATGTTGCGCGCGAATTGCTGCGCGCCGGCGCCAACCAGCAGGTGATGGTCGGTGTACTCCATCACGGCCTTGGCCACTAGCGAGGGCGTCCGCACGCCTTCGAGGCACGCCACGGCGCCCGCGCGCTTCTTCGGTCCGTGCATGCAGGACGCGTCGAGTTCGATCACGCCATTGGCGTTGGGCAGGGCCCCGTAGCCAATGCCGGTCTCGAGCGGATCGAGCTCGGGAATGTTCACCCCGGCGATCAGCGCGTCGAGCACATCCTGACCCTCGGTGATCAGGCGGAAGGCACGCTGCACGGCATTCTCGGCGCCGCCATTCTTGAACTCCCAGCCCGAGTAATCGGAGATCACGACGGGCCGAACGGTGCGCATCACGGCCGGCGCCTGCTGGGGCGCCGGAGCCTGGGCCAGCGACAGCGGCGCGGCGGCGGCCAGGGAGGCGGTCTTCACGAAGTCGCGGCGGGTAATCATGGGGGCAGATTACCAGAACCGCGCCGGTCCCTTGATCCCTCCCGAAAGAATCGCGTTCCGAACGTCCTCAATGGTCGCGAGGCGACTGGGTGCGATCCCGCCCCACTCGAAGCGAGTCGCCGCCGGCGTCCAGTGAAACAGCGCCACGTGCCGCGTGTGAGCGATCCCGCCCCTCTCGTAATAGACCAGGCAGTGATCGACTGAGCACCCGGCCGCGACCAGCCGCCGAATCGGCAGGTTCGGAGTGACGATGACGTCGCCTGCCTGAAATCGGGCTCCCGGCTCAGCAATGTCGAGTCGTCCGCCGAACAACGTCTGCATCGCATCGCGGACGCCAAGCGGCAGACCCCTGATGGAGGTGACAATCCCGAACCGCTCGTTCTGCACGTGGGCCCGCAGTGCTGCGGGAATTCCGGCGTCCGGCGCCTGACCAGTGGCCGCCATCACCGACCACAGGCTCAGGCAGATTGTGCTGAGTAGTTGTGTCCGACGCATCAACGCCTCCGGGAGTTCGCTCACACAGACGATGCCTCTGTCGCCGTTATGGCGCAAACGCAATCATTAGTCGGCGACCAAGCCTGCGGAGCCCTCGCCCGAATTGAGAGGCGCGGGCGAGATACCCTAGCTGCCGATCTCCTCATCGGCGTCCTCGGGCATTTCACCCTCGATATCCACCACTTCCGATGGTCGCGGTGCAGAGCGCTTAGTCGTGAAGGTATCGCCGTCCACGGAGATCGACAGCGAATCGCCCGTCATGTTCAAGGTCAGTTCCGGCATCTGGTCGGCCGGAGGGAGTGCGTCCAACAGCTGCTCAATGGGAGCGTGGACATACGTTTGAAGGAATCGACCGAGCGTCGGGCCTGCCGTAGACTCCAGGTGCTGCCAGGCCATCTTGCCGATGTAGACCTCGCCGCCGTTATCCCGAAACGCCTGTTCGAGTTCCGTCAGCTTCGGATTTCGCGTCGGGTCAAGGACGACCAGCACGGGGACAAAGCCGCTGTTTCGGCAATCCACGGGAAAGTCGAGTTCCTCACCCCATCGTCCTTGTCCCGAGGCGGCGATGGTGACACGAATCTTGATCTCGTAAGCCTTGTCCCCTCTGATGCAGTCAACTTGACGCCCCTTGCCCCCATCTCGCGAGCGCTTCACGGGGCTCTTGCGCGACGGTGCGGGAACACCTCCAATCGCCGCGGCGATGATCGGTTCGAACAGATAGCCGGTCTCCTGTCCGGCCCGGTTGTCGATGTCGAACATCCACTTGCGCCAGAGCAGGAAGCCTGTCAGCGCGTTGGCATTCATTGTGCCGAACTGCAGCAACCCACGCGGACCTACCTGGTCGATTGTCGGTAACGGCTGCACTTCCAGAATTCGCTCGTACTTCAGACGGGCCTTGTGGAGCGCCGCCAAACAGGCGAAGTACGTGTCGGCATTGGAGTCCACGGCGAGCAAGCGCTCGAAGACACTGAATGGATCGCCGCCACTCAGTTCGAGGGAAGCGAGCGGGTACTCACCGAAGAACGGCGGTCTCGGGTCAGCGAACTCCGGGAACCTGTCGAGGACGTCGAGGTCATCGGCGATCACGGCGAACAGAAACCGACACGCCCCATCGCTGAGACCTACCGCCTGACCTCCACCGCCCAGCGCACGTGCCTTCTCCAAGATTGCGCGTTGAGCGTGGGTCAGCGCCAAAGCGTCATCTGCTCCTGAGAAACCGCCGCCGACAGGCCGAAGTGCGTCTCAACGCGTTCCATGATCGCGCCGAGTGCGGGGCTCATTCCTGTCGATAGAGTGGGAACGAAGCTCACGAGCTTTCCTGGCATGCTAGACGTGCGCCGCTCTTCGAGATCTTGGCGCAGCGTGGTCGCGATCACATGCGCAAGGCGAGGTGGCACTGCATTGCCGATCAACTGCTGGCGCTCGATCAGGCTACCGCCGAAGCGGAACTCGTCCGAGAAAGTCTGCAGTCGAGCACACTCTCGAAGGGTCAGATTGCGATTCTCGAAGGGGTGCAGGAACTCCGAGCGAGCCGCTCCCGTAATCGCCTTGCTTGGCTCATTCCCTCTCAACCGACGAAGCCCGGCTGGCGCTCCACCGCGCTTGTCGGAAGGCGTGCCGTCCATGACCCGGCGAAAGGCTCGTCGCCGATAGCTTTCGTGCCACAAGTCCGGCGGCAGGTTGCGCATTGTCTCACCTGGCTTTAGCCTAACCGCCCTTTCGAGATCGACACCCGTAAGCGCAGGAGCGAAATGGTCCAGTGGCTCCCCTGGCGGGCCAGGCGTCGCACGGGGCAGCCCCTTCAAAGCATCCTCCAGTGTCGGCGTTGGCGTGAGGTGCCGTGCCGCCAGGCGCGCACCAGGAGCCCCATAGGCAGAATGGGTAAACTCCGGGAACGTCGGAATCCAGCCGAGTCCACCGATGGCGATGACGCGCTTTCGATGCTGAGGCACACCGAAGTTAGCCGCATTGATCTTGCGAACGTGAATGCAGTAGCCGGCCTCGACTAGTGGGTCCAGCAACTCGAAGACGTGGAAACCATTCTCCGCTGTCAGAAAACCTTCCACGTTCTCGAACACGAAAGCGGTCGGACGCAGCCTCGCAATCGTGTCGGCGTACCAGCCAACAAGCGTGTTTCGTGGGTCTCCTGCGGCTCTCATCCCTGCTGACGAGAAACCCTGGCAGGGAGGGCCACCGACGATCACGGTCGTAGTTGGGAGATCGGCCAGTTCGGTGACATCCGCCTGTTCTGCCGGCGAGGCGAAGTTCAGCTTGTGCGTTTCGACAGCCGCTGAACTGTGGTCGATCGCGAGCACACAGCGGAAGCCAGCCGCGTCGAACCCGCTCGACAGCCCACCGGCTCCACAGAACAAGTCCAAGAATGTGAACATCACCACAACTCCCCGCGCTTTCCGGTGTTCTGGATTGTAGAGCAAACGCGAGAAGAAGTCGCAGGTCGCTCGATGTGGCTCGGAGGTATTACCGCGCGAAGCAGTTCCTTGGTCGGCTGCTGGCCGCTCCCCTGTACCAATGCACGCGGGCCGGACTCAGTTTCATACTCCACCAACCACAAAGATCACGGTGCGCCCTCCCGAGTTCAGGCGTCGTGCGGAATCACCAAGCCGGCAAGCCGCCCGGTCGCTCGCTATGGTTGCCGGAAGGCGTTTCTTTCCTGGGGCGAGATCTGCAGGACGCGGCCCTGCGGCGTTTCCAGTAGCGGCGTCACCTGCAACCCGTCGAGTTCGATGGCCTTGGGTAGCCAAGACCGTGAGCTGCCAATTGGAAACTCCTTGAAGACATCGACGATCAGCACCCGATCAGGCAGCGTGCCGTCGGGATTCGGCTCAAACAGGTCGCCGGGGCGGAACGCTGCGCGCGCGCCGGTATAGACGCCGGCCATGGTGCCGTTCGGCAACTTCACGAGGAACCGCTCGCGGACGAAGTCATCCAGGGCCAGCCAGTAGTCGATGCGGCCGACCAGCAGCAGGCACGCGAGCTCGTCGGTGCAGGCGATGCGATCGTTCGGCAGCAGGCCGGCCCTCACCTCTGCGATGCCGGCCAGGTGAATCGTTGGCCGCGCCGCATCGAGACGCTCGCTCACGGATCCCGTGCCGCGCCACTGATCGACACCAAGACCAATGCCGATCAGCACGACCACCGCAAAGGCGAATCGCTGAAGGGTGTCTGACACCGGCGGCAGCCAGTGGCTCACAATCGCGTCGGCATCGATCGCGATAGCCACGAGCATCAGCGTGACCGGCAGCAGCAGGTAGTTGCTGGTAATGCCCGAGTCGATGGCGCCAAACCAGAGCACCCAGAACATCCACAACAAATGGACGGCGCGTTCGGGCGGCCGCCATTCGCCGCCGGCGCCTGACAAACGCGCCACGAGGCAAACCAACACCAGCAGAACGGCCATCGGGTTGACCGACGCGAGGTGGCGGAACATGTCGAGCGGATACATGGCGCCGTCCGACAGCACGGTGGCGATCGACGCCATGTTCAAGGGACCGAAGTTGCTGGCGCGGGCAATCGAGAACGCGACCACCATCGCGGTGCCCGATAAGGCAATCACGGCGGCCACCGCGACGCGGGCCGGCACAATCAGCCACGCCACAAGCATGGCGGCGAGCAGGACGCCGTACTGCCGCGCCGCCGGAACCTCGAACAAGTTCAACACCTGCCACAGGAAGAACCGGCGGACCATGGTTTCGCCGCTGGCCGGCTCGAGGGCATGGAGCAGAAACAGCATGCCCTGAGCGGCCACGAGTCCAAAGACGATGGCGGCAGCGGCGGCCACCCACCGGCGGCGATAGGCGCGTTCATCGAGAAGCGCACATACGCAAGGAATGGCCGCCAGGGTGAACGCCAGTTCGTGCAGCCAGCGGCCGATGGCGGCGGTGGCGAGCAGCGACAAGAGAATGTCTCCGGACAAACCTAAAGGTTTGTCCCCACGGTTCAGAGGTTTGTCCCCACGGTTTCGTTCGTGGACTACGGTCACCAGCCAAAGGCCGAACATGTAGACGGCGAGGAAGGGTGCGTAGAAGCGTCCGGTCGTCGCGGTCGCCGCGAATGGCATCGACAGCGAGACCAGCGTCGCTGCCAGCAGCGCGGCCCGCTCGGTCGCGAGACGGCGGACCATCGCAAATGTCAGCAGCACTGACGCCAGTGAGCACAGCAGGCTCAGCGCGCGATAGGCCGGGAGTTCAGTGCCCGAGACTGCCGCGGCCACCCAGCTCGCGTAGGAATAGGCGAGACCGCGATCGTAGAGCAGTTGCGATGGAAGAAGTGGCAGGCCGTGTGCCTGGATGCCGCGCACGGCAAACACGGTGAACTCTTCGTCCACCGAGTAGCCTGGGCGAGTCAACTGGAAGGCGCCGGCGACAAGAATCAGCGCCGCGATACAGGCAACCCCAAGAAGGGGCTTCACGCGATGGTGATGTCCTTGCTGAGATAGACGTCCTGGATGGCGTTGAGCAGGCCGGCGCCTTCGTTCATGGGGCGCTGGAACGCCTTGCGGCCCGAGATCAGGCCCATGCCACCCGCGCGCTTGTTGATCACCGAGGTCTTGATGGCTTCCTTGAGATCGCTCTCGCCCGCCGAGGCGCCGCCCGAGTTGATCAGGCCGGCGCGGCCCATGTAGCAGTTGATCAGCTGATACCGCGTCAGGTCGATCGGGTGGTCGCTGCTCAGGTCCGAGTAGACCTTCTTGTGCGTCTTGCCGAAGTTGACGGCGTTGTAGCCGCCGTTACACTCCGGCAGCTTCTGCTTGATGATGTCGGCTTCGATGGTCACGCCCAGGTGATTGGCCTGGCCGGTGAGGTCGGCGGCCAGGTGATAGTCCACATCCTTGGTCTTGAAGGCCGCGTTGCGCAGGTAGCACCACAGCACCGTGAACATGCCCAGCTCGTGCGCGTGCTGGAACATCTCGGTCACTTCCTGAATCTGCCGCTTCGACTCTTCCGACCCGAAGTAGATGGTCGCGCCGACACCGGCCGCGCCCATGTCGAAACCCTGCTTCACGCTCGCAAAACGGATCTGATCGTAGGCGTTGGGGTACGACAAGAACTCGTTGTGATTGAGTTTCAGGATGAACGGAATCTTGTGGGCGTACTTGCGCGCCACCATGCCGAGCACGCCGAGCGTCGACGCCACGCCGTTGCAGCCGCCTTCGATGGCCAGCTTCACGATGTTCTCGGGATCGAAGTACAGCGGGTTGGGCGCGAATGACGCGCCGGCCGAATGCTCAATGCCCTGATCGACGGGCAGGATCGAGACGTACCCGGTGCCGCCGAGCCGCCCGTGATCGAGCAGCGACTGCAGCCGGCCGAGCACCGGCACGGGCCGGTTCGACGCGGAGTGCACCCGCTCGACGAAATCGGGCCCGGGCAAATGCAACGTCTCTTTCGGGACCTTGCACTGGTGCGACAGAAGGGTGCTGGCCTCGGCTCCGAGAATCTCTTCGACGGTAGACATGCCCGATTACTTTACCACCGGGGCCACCGATGATGCAGGCGCGGGCCCTGGGTAGGTAAGGTCCTCGACCACGGCCTGCGCCGTCGCCGCCTTGACCATCTCGTCGATCGGGAGTGCCGCTTCGACCCCGTCGATCTGGTGGCGGCGCGCATGGGTCTCCGGGTGCCGGGGCGTAAACAAGGTGCAGGTGTCCTGGTCGGGCACGATCGAGATCTCAAAGGTGCCCAGCCGTTGCGCCTGGGTCATGATCTCTTCCTTGTCCATGCCGACCAGCGGCCGCAAAATCGGCAGCCGTGTCGCGCTATCGGTCGCCGCGAGGTTGTCGAGCGTCTGCGACGCGACCTGGCCGATGACATCGCCGGTGACCAGCGCCTTCGATCGCCACTCGCGCGCGATGCGCTCGGCAATGCGCAGCATGAACCGCCGGTAGATGATCACGCGCAGGTCGCCGGGCACGCTGAGGGTGATCTGCCGCTGCAATTCGCCAAACGGCACCAGGAACAGCCGCGAGCGCAGTTGATAGCGGGTCAGCACTTCGGCGAGCCGGCGCGCTTTCTCCTGCGAGGTGTTCGACAGAAACGGCGCGCTGTGAAAGTGGACCAGGTTGGCGTGGCAGCCGCGCTTCATCATGCGCCACGCCGCCACCGGCGAGTCGATGCCGCCAGACAACAACACCGTCACCCGCCCGGCCGTCCCGGTCGGCAGCCCCCCGGGTCCGGCTTCCTTGTTCATGTAGAGATAGGCCTGTCGTGGGATGATCTCGATCGAGATCACCAGGTCGGCGTGATCGAGGTCGACCTTCCATCCGCGCGCGTGCCACACCTTCGAGCCCAGGTCTCTCGCCAAGTCGGGGGACGGCACCGCAAAATGCTGATCGGCGCGCCGCACGTGGACACGAAAGCTCGAGACGCTGTCGCGCGGTGGTAAGCGCGACACGATGGCATTGGCCATGCCGTCGAAGTCGAGCGGCACACGGGTGGCCACCGAGTAGTTGGCAATGCCGAAGACGCGCGCCATGCGCTCGCGGATCTCGACCGCCGTCGCCTCGCGCCCCAGCACAATCTCAATGCGCCCCATCGGCGTGCGGATTTCGCGCACGCTCAGGCCGGCCAGCGCCATGTGCAGGTTCCGCACCAGCTTGCCGATGAACCACGGCCGGTTCTTGCCCTTGAGTGCGACCTCCGAGTAGTGCGCGAGGATCGAGGTCATTCGAGAGGTTCTGAACGGTTCTGTACGGCGGCGGCCGCGCGGTGTCCTGACACGGCGGCCGATTCGATCGTCGCGGGCAAGCCGGTGTCGACCCAGTCACCCGCGAGCAAGAAGCCGGCGATGGGCGTCCGGGTTTGCGGGCGCGCGGGCGCATCGGGTGCCAGCGAGAACGTGGACCGTTTCTCCCGGACCGCCAGGCCCTTGCGCACGGTCGCGGTGCGGGCGGCCGGCAACGCCGACCGCACGTCCGCCAGGGCCAGCGCGATCAGCTCGTCGTTGCTCATCGAGACGATGGTTTCGGCGCCGCTGGAAGTCATCGACAGGTGAGAACTGGCGCCGCCGACGATGGCGCGGCGATCGAACACCCATTGGAAGGCGCGGCCCGGCAAGCCGACCAGCGATTCGTGCATCACCGGCCGATCGAACCACAGGTTGACGGTCACGATCGGCAGGCTCGCCAGCCTCGTCGCATTGGTGATGGTCGTCGCCAACTCCGCAGGTGGCGTCTCGAACAAGGCGCCAAACGCATGCCACGGCACGGTGGAGATCACGACCGGCGCGGCCACCTGCTCGCCACGAACGCGAACCCCGGTGACTCGGCCATCGACGATGTCGACCGTGGCCGGCGCGTTGACCCGCACCTCGTGTCCGCGCGCTTCGAGCCAGGCGCGCGCAGGTTCGGCATACAGCTCGTCCAACGGCACCGACGGCATGACCAGCGACGCGGCGGCAGGGTCTGGACCGAACATCTGCTCAAGTACGCCGACGAAATACGATGCGGCCGCCTGGTCGATCGATTGATTGAGGGCGGCCAGCGCCAGCGGCTCCCAGAACAGCTCGCACAGGCGCGGCGCCTGGCCATGGCGGGTCAGCCATTCGCGAACGGTTTCCCGGCGCTCGGCGGCACGCTCGGCGGCACTAAAGTGCCGCCCTCCTGGCACCAGAGCCGCACCCTCGTGCCGTCCTCCTGGCACAAGAGCCGCACCCTCGTGTCGCCCTCCTGGCACCAGAGCCGCACCCTCGTGCCGCCCTCCTGGCACCAGAGCCGCGCCATTGTTCCGGCCTCCAGGTTTCAGCGACGCACCGATGCGGAGGATCGACAGGCGCTCGCGCCAATTGAGCGCGTCCCACGCCAGCACGCCGCCAAGCAGGTGTAGTGGCGACGGCAACGGCGGCAGCTTCAACACCGATTCGTGGCCCTGTTGATCGACCATGGTGAGCGCCAGGCCTGCCTGCCAGCGAACACGGTCGAGGGTGCCAATGCGCTCGAGCAGCTTGAGCGTCTCGACGTAGCAGCCCATCAGGATGTGCTGGCCGTTGTCCACCCGTTCACCGGTCTCCGGGTCGGTGAAGGCCGTGGCACGGCCGCCAAGCCCGGGCCTTGCTTCCAGCAGTAGTACTTGCGCGCCGGCCTCGGCCAGAGCCGTGGCCGCGCTGAATCCGGCTACCCCGCCGCCGATGACGATGACGTCGCTGCTCACGCGCGTGACAACAACCTGGCGCCAAGCGCCGACAGTTGGCTGCGGGCCCACATCGACAGCGCGATCCTGGCGCGAACCGCTTTCGGCACGCGGATCACTTCCGTGAAGACATCGAACTGGCGGCGCTCGATGCGGCGGAGGGTTTCGAAATAGATGCCGCCCATGATCTCGGCCGCTACCAACTGGCGCGCCGCCGTACGCGGCATCGCCTGGGCGGCGGCGGCGTAGAAGCGACGCGCGCGCTGGGCCTGGTGCGCCAGCAGGCGGCGAATCTCCGGGGTGACCGTGCCGGCCCGCAAGTCGGCCTCGGTCACGCCGAACTGCGCGAGGTCCTCCTGTGGCAGGTAGACGCGGTCGTTCTTGAGGTCTACGGCGACGTCGCGAATAATGTTGGTGAGCTGCAGGGCCAGGCCCAGGTTGAACGCGTAGTCGCGTGAGCGCGGATCGCGCGCACCGAAGATCTCGACGCACATCAGGCCCACGGTCGAGGCCACGCGCCGGCAGTAGCCGGCCAGCTCGTCGAAGGTCTGGTAGCGCGGGTGACGCAGGTCCATTTCGACGCCATCAACCAGGTCGTCGAACGGCAGCCGCGACAGGGAGAAGGCGGCGGCCACTGGCTTCAGTCGCTGACCTTGCGGCGTGATCGGCGCGGCGGCGCCAAAGACCCGGCCAACCTCGTCGCGCCACGCCACGATCTCGATCGCCGCGGTCTTCTCATCCGTCGCTTCGTCCACGGCGTCATCGACGGCGCGGCAGAAATCCCACACCAGGCCAATGGCGTCGCGCTGCGCGGCCGGCAGGACCAGGAAGGAGTACGAGAATGAGGTATCGCGGGCCACGGGCAGTGCCTAGGGTGCCGAAGAATGCCGACGCCACAGTGCTGTGCCAAACGCTATCACTATTGCGTCGCTGGTGTGGAGCGAGGGTCGCGAGGTGAAGACGTCGAAGTCGACCGCCTCGAGGCGATCGAGAATGCGGCTGCCACCCAGCCAGGTCGCGCGCAGTTCGTAGCGGAGGCGGCCACTGACGCCGTCGCACACCGGCCGGCCGTCAGCGAACAACCGCCGGGTGTGCTGGCCGCACGCGCGCATGGCGGCGGTCCACTCCGGCGTCATCCGGCCGCGATCGAGTGCGGCGGGATCGGCGCCGGCGGCGCGCCACACTTCCTCCGGCACATACAGGCGGCCGCGCGGCCAGTCGATGGCCAGATCCTGCCAGAAGTTGGTGAGCTGCAGCGCCGTGCAGACCGCATCGGAGGCGCGATCGAGCTCGGCATCGCGG
>ENA-ORBV01006905-ORBV01006905.1-microbial-mat-metagenome-genome-assembly--contig:-NODE-6905-length-19778-cov-5.104665_pt1 | contig 19778 bp, 18 predicted proteins | sample MGYA00237777_ERZ505514 | MGnify/ENA primary metagenome ERZ505514 (study PRJEB26160, sample SAMN06269048) | microbial mat metagenome | isolation source: Oligotrophic lake microbial mat | place... | reverse complement strand
ACTTTGGGCCGAGACCTCGCCGGCCTCGCCGACCTCGCCGATCTCGCCGATCTCGCCGATCTCGCCGTTCTCGCCGACCTCGCCGACCTCGCCGACCTCGCCGGCCGTGACGACTGACCCGCCATGCCTGTTGTCCGACCGTGTTGCATCGACTGCGCCTGCTGCGCCGCCAGGATCAAGGGGCGGGCACAACACGCCGGGGCGTTCTGATGGCGCCGCAAGCAGCGAGGGCCGCCAGTGCCCGCCCGCCGGCCGAACACCACCGCAGCGACCGCATCGGCTGGTTGCGCGCCGCCGTGCTCGGAGCCAATGACGGGATTGTGTCCACGGCCAGCCTGGTGCTGGGCGTGGCCGCCGCCGGCGCAGATCACCGCACGGTGTTGTTGACCAGCGTTTCCGGGTTGATTGCGGGGGCGATGTCGATGGCGGCGGGCGAATTTGTCTCTGTCCATTCGCAGAAGGACACCGAGAACGCCGACCTGGCGCGCGAGCGTGCCGAACTCAGGCAGGACCCGGTCGGCGAGCAGCGCGAGTTGGCGGGTATCTATGTCGGTCGCGGCCTGGACCGGTCCCTGGCTGACAAGGTGGCGGGCCAGTTGATGGCCCACGATGCGATCGGTGCGCACGCACGCGACGAGCTGGGTTTCTCGCCCTCCACCGCCGCGCGCCCGATGCAGGCAGCGCTGGCTTCAGCGGCCAGTTTCGCGGTTGGTGCAGCGCTGCCGATTGGCGTCGTGCTTGCGGCAACACCCGCGCAGCTGCTGCTGTCGGTCCCGATCGCTTCGCTGATGTTCCTGGCCGGGCTCGGCGCCGTCTCGGCGCGCATCGGCGGTGCGGGCGTGTGGAAAAGCACCTGGCGTGTGGCGTTCTGGGGCGCAATGGCGATGGGCGTCACTGCCGGCGCTGGCGCGCTGTTCGGCGCGGTGGCCTGAGAGCGCCCCCGGTACGAGAAACAACCGTGCGTCGCGTTCGAAGTAGAAACCGCTGGCGTTGGTGAGCGAGCGCTGGCCGCTGGAGCCGAGGATACGCGCCGAGGTCAGCAGGATCGCATCGATCATGGCGCGGATCCGGCGGGCGCCAGCGGCACCGCCGCCGCGCAGAAGGCCGCCAGTTCGCCGAGCACCTGCTGTGTCAGCAGGCGGGCGGTGCGCACGCCGGCGTAGGGGTCGTCCGTCGGTGCGGCCAGGCTGGCATCGAACGCGCGCCGCGCGATCACGCTGCGTGTCGAGACGTCGATCAGCACCACGCGCAGCGTCAGCCGGACGTGGCTGGGCAGCTGCGTAAAGTCGTGCTGCAACCGCACGAGCTCGGTGTCGAGCCGGTAGCGGCCGATGGCGCCCGTGGGGGCGGTCAGCACGGCGCGGAATGCCCCGGTGCGCTCGATGCGGCGCGCGATCAGCGGTGCCAGCATGTTCGCCGGCGTATCCGCCCAGTCGTTGAACGCGAAATGCTCGATCTGTTGCGGCTGGCGCAGGTAGACGATGTGTGCCGTTTCGAACCCGGCCGCGGCGATGGGCAGGCTCACGATCAGCGTCGGCGCGCTGGCACGCAGGGCCGGGCTTGCAACGGTTGGCGCACCGTCATCGAGCGTGTGCCGTGCCGGGGCGGGCGGCGCCTTTGGCAGCAGCGAGGTGGCACATCCGCCCAGCAGGACCACGATGAGCACCACGAGCCCGCGCAGGGACGGCATCCAGTTCGTCATGGGGTTTTCTCCCCGGGACCGGCCGCTGGCTTGGGCCCGCCCACCAGCACGCTGCTCGGGCTGCGGGTGGCCTGCTCGCTGAGCCGCTCCAGCGACGCCGCAAGCTGGTTCAGTTCGGCCAGCAGCTGTTCGAGCGCCGGCAAGGTGTCGGTGCCGATCCGCTGCACACTGCTGGCAGCGGCATCGACGCTGCTGCCAGCGCGTTCACTGGCCACTGCGGCGACCTGGGCCATCCGGTCGACGGCGTTCGCTGCTGCGCTGATGCGCTCGAGTGTCGGAGCGACCTGCGTGCTGGCGCGCGTGGCGACTCTGGCCAGGCGTGACGCGTCGGCGATCACACTGCCCACGGCCTCCTTCTGTTGCGCCAGCGCGTGCGCGAAGGCGGCAGTGTCGGCAAGGGTCTGCTTGAGCGCCGCGCGGTTGTCGTCGTCCAGCACCGAGGCCAGCTGGTTCGAGGTGCGATCGACGCTGGCCAGCACGGTCGTGAGCACGCTCTCCAGTCGCGTGGTCAGCGATGGCTTGGAGGTGATGACGGGAATCTCGCCTTGCGTGCGTGGCACCAGTGGCGGTGAATCGGCGGAGCCGCCGCTGAGCTCGACATAGGCGATGCCGGTCAGGCCCTGGCTCTTGAGCACGGCCTCGGTATCGTGCTTGATCGGCGTGCCGTGTTCGATCAGAAAACGCAGGCGTACCTGGCTTGAATTGGCCGGATCGATGGCGATTTCGCTGACCTTGCCGACGTTCACGCCAAGATACTTCACCGGTGCGTCGACGTTCAGTCCGGCCACCGATTCGACGATGATCGACTGGTAGCGCTCGAAGCGCTTTTGCGAGCCTGTCCCTGCGGCCAGCCACAGCACCGCCGCCACCAGGGCGGCGCCAAGGGCGAGCACGAAGCCGCCGACCAGCGCGTAGTTCACCTTGTCATTCATGCAGCGTCCGTTTCTCGCGCCGGCGGGAATCGACGAAGTAGGCCTGCACCACGGGATGCGCATGGCGCGACAGTTCCTCCATCGTGCCGTGGGCCAGCACGCGGCCTTCGCCGAGCACAGCCACGCGGTCGCTGACCTGCCACAGCAGGTCGAGGTCGTGCGAGACGATCACGATCGTCAACTCATAACGTGCATGGGTATTCAGGATCAGTTCGTTCACGCCGGCCGCGCTCGCCGGGTCCAACCCCGAGGTGGGCTCGTCGAGAAACAGCAACTCGGGGTCCAGCGCGAGGGCGCGCGCCAGTGAGGCCCGCTTGAGCATGCCGCCGCTGAGCGCGTCGGGCCGCTTCAGGCCTGCGTCGGCCGGCAAACCGGTGAGCCTGAGCTTCCACTCGGCGATGCTGTCGATCATGTCGGTGGCGAGCGCGCTGTGCTCGCGCAGCGGCAGAGCGACGTTTTCGCGCACGCTCAATGCGCCGAACAGGCCGCCACGCTGGAACATCACGCCCCAGCGCAGGCGCAAGGCGTGGGCCTGCGCCGCGGTGAGCGTGGCGATGTCCTCGCCGAACAGCCGGATCGTGCCGGACGTCGGGCGCTGCAGCAGGATCATCTCGCGCAGCAGCACCGACTTGCCCGAGCCGCTGCCGCCGGCAATCGCCAGAATCTCTCCGCGCCGTACCTCGAGGTCGAGGTCGGTGTGCACGGCGTGGCTGCCGAAACGCGTATGGATCCGCTGCATGGCGATCACGGCGTCGGCCTCGGTGGCGGTGTTCATCTACAGGCCCAGCACGTTGAAGGCCACCGAAAACAACGCGTCTGCGACGATCACCAGGAAGATCGACTGCACGACGCTGATCGTCGTCTGGCGCCCCACGCTGTCCGCGCTGCCCTGCGTACGAAAGCCCTGGAAGCAGCCGATCGTGGCGATGACGAATGCGAATACGAACGACTTGCCGATGCCGATGAGCAACGCAGCGCCCTGCATCTCGCGGCCGAATCGGTCGAGGAACTCGTAAAAGCCGATGTCCAGCTTCGAGCGCGCCATCACCATGCCGCCGAATACGCCGGCGATGTCGGCGAAGATCGTCAGCAGCGGCAGCGCCACGGCAAGGGCGATGATCTTGGGCAGCACCAGCAACTCGATCGGGTCGATCGCGAGCGTGCGCATCGCATCGACTTCCTCGGTCACCACCATGGTGCCGATCTGCGCCGCATAAGCCGAGCCGGATCGGCCGGCGATGATGATGGCGCTGATGAGTGGCGCGAACTCGCGCAGCATCGCGTAGCCGACCAGATCGACCACGAACACATTGGCGCCGTAGTGGCGAAGCTGGTCGGCACCCTGGTAGGCGACGACCACGCCGAGCAGGAAGGCTGTGATGCCGATGATCGGCAGCGCATCGAAGCCGTCGATCTGCAGGTTGCGCAGCACATGGCGCAGGCGTAATCGACGCGGGTGGCGGGCGACCCGCAGCGCGGCAAGCGCCACTTCGCCGATGAAATGCAGCAGGGCGATCGCCTGCCGCGCGGCTGCGACGGTCGATTCGCCCGTGCGCGCCAGCAGCGCGTGTTTTTGTGGCTGTGTCAGCGTGGCATCCGACTGCGCGCCGACCAGCGTCATCAGGCCCTGCAGGTGTGGCGGCCAGCCGCGCAGCGTGGCCGGCGCATGGCCGCGCAGCCAATGGTGCAATACCCAGGCGCCGGCGCTGTCGAGGGCGACAAGTTGGCTGCCCTCGAGGACGATGTCGCCTGCCTCACGGGGCTCGGCGGCCAGGATCTGCGGCACCCGGCCCAGGCCACGCGCCGTCCAGCGCCCGGAGAGCGCCCATTGGCGCGCCGCGAGCCGCGCGATTGTGGCCGGTTGTGGATCGTCTGGCGTTGGGGTGGTCGAAGGCATGGGCGGTGGCGACAGGGTAGGTTGTGCCCTGGTTGCGAGTCTGTGCGATGGAGCACAGTGCCCGCAGGCAAGATGGCTGACGCTGCCCCATGCCGGAATGAAAAGCCACCAGGGGGAGGTGCGCACCCTGGCCCGGCCCACCGCAGGGCACGCAACGGACCGGGTTTTGGCTCCATCTGCGCTCGGCTGAGACAATGGCGAATGGCAGCGGGCCGGCCGCCCGGCTGTCCTGGCAAGGCCCGAGGCCGCACTGTCTTTGCTGGGGCTGGGTTGCCTTGCGGTCTCGGCTTCCTCCAAACCCTGGAAAGACTATTCGATGGAAGCTTTTGTCGTGTCGACCGGTGTCGTTGCGCTCGGTGAAATGGGCGACAAGACACAGCTGCTGGCAATCGTGCTCGCTGCCACCTTCCGAAAGCCGGTACCGATTATTTTCGGTATCCTGGTCGCCACGTTGCTGAACCACGCAGCCGCAGGTGCCGTGGGCGGCTGGGTGGCACATGCATTGGGCCCGGACGTCCTTCGCTGGGTCATCGGCCTGTCGTTCGTGGCGATGGCCGGCTGGATGCTGGTACCGGACAGAATCGACGACGATGCGGTCGAAGGCAAGCCGCGCTTCGGGGTGTTCGGCACCACCGTTGTCGCATTCTTCCTGGCCGAGATGGGTGACAAGACCCAGATTGCCACCGTTGCGCTCGCGGCGCGATACAACGACATCGTTCTGGTCGTGCTCGGAACGACTCTTGGCATGATGCTTGCCAACGTCCCTGCGGTATTCATGGGGCACAAGATTGCGCAGAAGGTGTCCATGCAGCTGGTGCATGGCATCGCCGCGGGCATCTTCGCGATTCTCGGCGTGCTGACGCTGTTCAACGTCGGCAAGCTCTTCTAGGAGGCATGGCGGTGCACACCCTTGAAGGTGTGATCGAAGGCTGCAACCTGACGGATGTGTTCGCCATCGCACCGACAGATGCGCCCCGTGGCCTCAAGCTACGGCCTCATGAGGAAACGCCGGACCGCCCCAGGTTTCCTCGCACCCCCTCGGGGGGCCTGGCGAAGCCAGGGTTGGGGGCGCTTACAACTCCTAGGAATTCTCATGAATAAATCAATGGTCGCTGTCATTTTGCTGGCAGCCTTCACCCTGGCCGCCTGCGACCGCCCCGCCGTGGTCACCGTTCCCTCGGCTGTTCCCGGACCTGCCGGTGCGACCGGCGCGACCGGTGCGACTGGCAATACCGGAAGCACCGGCAGCACCGGCAGCACAGGCAGTACCGGAGCCACCGGAAATTCAGGCACCGGTACGACCATCATCGTGACACCGCCCGCTTCCGCGGCGTCGAACTGACAGCGGTCGCAAAGACCCGGCGCGATGAATACCGTCGTGAGTCTGGAATTCATTTTGCTGATCGCACAATTTCTGATGTTGCCGCTTTCCCATGCCGAGGTCTGACAGTCCGGCGGCGGGCTTGCCCGGCGCCGGACTGCGACTGGTGCCGCCGGTTGAGACGGGGCGGCAAGGCGCACTGGTAGTCGAACGGGAGGAGCGAGACGCTGCGCGCGGGCGAATTTGCGCGCACTGGCCGATGCACGCACCCGAGGGTATCCGCGCGGCCAGCGAGGCTTTGCGGGGCCTGGCGGACCTGTGGGTGCAGGCCGAACACCTGAACCCGGCGGCGGGGCCTCTGCGCGTCGCGGGGCGGCCCGATGACGAGTCGGCCGTCGGCATCGATATCGACCTGCTGCTGCTGAAAGCGGCCGAGGTGCCTGACGCAGCCGGAGCGATCGCACGGGCGATGGCGGATCTGGCGCAACAGTTTCTCATCGTCGCGCAGTGGCTGACGCGGTCGGCGCAGGCCAGTTGCAGGTCTGTGCAGCCTGCGCCGTGTCCGCGGCAATTCCTGGCGGCGCCGCGCGACGATCATCGGTCCATCGCGCGCGACTTCCTTTGCGCCGACATGAATGTTGGCATCGCGCGTCTGCTGCTGCGCGCCGCGCAGGCGCTGAACAGCGTGGTCCTGCCGGTGCAGGCCATCCGCAACGATCTGATGGACACGCGCAGCCTGCGGGAACCCCTGCAGGCGGCTGCCACCATGCTCGAACGCGCCCGGACCCTGGTCACCGAGTGTGCCGCGTTCGTGGAGTCCTTCGATCATCAGTGGGCTGATCTGCGCGGCAGGATTGCCTCGGCCATGGCTCCGCTGGACATTGCCGCAACTGCTGCGGTGAGTCGCCCGGCTTGATTCGGGCGACCAGCCCAGCCCATGCCTTTTTTTCGCCACCTGGCTGTTCGAGCCCACGCTGACGTAAGCCTGTTGCCGTCCGCGCCGGTGATGATGTTCTTGACCCGGTGGTGGGTGACCGGGCCGGCCGGCAGGTCGATGAGTTTCGTGGCCGATCCGTAAAGCTCGCAGGTCGGCCCACAAGGCTCTTTCGTCGGTGTGGCCCGATGGCCGAGCGCGATCCGTCGACCCGTAGAAAGAAAAAATGCAGTCGATCCTGAACGCCGCCGCAGGTCATCCCAGCGGGATTGTCTTCGCGGTGTTCCTGGTCGCCTGCGCCGAGTCGCTTGCCATCGTCGGGACGCTGGTGCCGGCCACCCTCGTGATGTTCGGTGCCGGCGTGCTGATCGACGCGGGTTCGGTCGATCTCTGGACAACCTTGACGGCGGCAGTCCTGGGCGCCACCTTGGGCGATGCGCTCAGTTATGAACTTGGACGCGCGCGGCAGGCGCAGGTCAGGACATGGGGGTTGCTGCGGCACTGGGCACCCACATGGGCGCGCGGCGAAGCCTTTGTTTGCCGGCACGGCCGCAAGAGTATTGTGATGGCCCGTTTTGCCGGCCCCCTGCGCGCGTTCGTCCCGCTGCTGGTGGGCTTGTTCCAGATGCCGCGCGGCCATTTCTATCCGGTCAACGTGCTGTCAGCGTTGTTGTGGGCGCCCGCACATATTTTGCCGGGCGTGTTGTTCGGCGCGTCGGTATCGGTCGCCGAAGCCGTGAGCGGGCGCCTGGCGGTCATCGTGTTGCTGCTGGGGGTGCTGATCTGGGTCGCGGTCAAGCTCACGTCCCTGTCGATCCTCTTTGCGGTGCCACGCCTGCAACGGCTGCGTGATCGGACCGTCGCACGACTGCAGGGCCGGCGTTCAGTGGCGGCACGGGTATGGCTGGCGCTGCTGGATCCCGCACGACCGGATTCGCACGCCATGCTGGTTCTCTCACTGTTGCTGCTGTCTGCGGCATGGCTGTTTCTGGGTGTTGTCGAAGATGTGTTGACCGGCGACCCGCTGGTACAGGCCGACCTGTCAGTGTTCCGGTTCCTGCAGGCTTTGCGCTCGCCTGTCATCGACGGGTTGATGGTCGCGACGACTGCCATGGGTGGTGTCGGCGTTCTGTTGCCGCTGGTCGTTGTGGTCGCCGTCTGGCTGGCCTGGCACCGCAGCTGGCGCACCGCAGGGTACTGGCTTGGCGCGGTAGCTTTTGCCGAGACACTGGTACAGGTGTTGAAGTTCACACTGGGGCGCGGTCGCCCGCTCGACCTGTACATGGGCAATGAGCAGTTTTCGTTTCCGAGTGGCCATGCCGCAGCGACGACGGTCATTGTCGGCTTTCTGACCTTCTTGCTGTCGCGTGGCCAGTCGAGCGCCGTACGGATGTCCTTCGCGATCGCCTGTGCCGTCTACGTCACGCTGGTCGCGTTCTCCCGCCTGTACCTCGGCGCCCACTGGATGTCCGATGTCGTCGGTGGCGTCAGCCTTGGCGCGGCCTGGGTCGCGCTGGTGGCGATGGTCTACACCCAGCGCCGCGTCGAGGAGAGCTACAGGCCCCGCGTCCTGTCGTTGATGGTCGTGGTCGCGCTGTTCGGATTTGGTGCCTGGTCGATCATCACGCAGTCGGCCGTCGATCTGGCGCGGTATGCCGCTGCACAACCAGCGCCGACGGCGATGCGCCCGCAAGACTGGCTCGCCGATGGTTGGCACCGCATACCGGCGCGTCGATCGGAACTTGCCGGAGATCGGGAAGAGTGGTTCAGCCTGCAGTGGGCGTGCGGCATCGACGAGATCGAGCATGTTCTGGGTGCATCGGGCTGGCGGCCAGCGGCGCCGTGGTCCGCGCAATCCGCCCTTGCGTGGTTGGCGCCCCGATCACCGCTGCAGGAACTTCCGGTATTACCCCGGTTCGACCAGGGCCGGGAGTGGCGATGGGCGTTCGTGCGTTGGAATGCCGAACGCCCCGCCGAGCGCGAGGTGCTGCGCCTGTGGGACGCTGGCGTGGTTCTGCGTTCGGGCGGCGCCGCAACGCCATTGCCGATCTGGTACGGAGCGGTTTATCGTGAGGTCCGGGGTGACGACCGGTTCGTTCCGAATGCGGGTTTGGTGTGGTCCAGGGTGAGCGGCGGCGAGATCATGCGGGCGTTGCCGAACAATGTCGGGCTGCATCAACGCATGCGTGGCCCGGGCCAGGCGCAGACGACATTGGCCATCTGCCCGCCCTGAGCCCGGCCCGTGATGTCACTTCCGGTTGCCGGGCGCGGACTTGGCTCCATTGGGCAACACCGCGCGTGCTTGCCGCACAAGCTCGGCGCAGTCGCTGTCCTTGCCCGGTCCGGGGTCGATCAGCGGAATCAGCGCGAGCAGCGGATTGACCATTCCCAGCGCGATGGCGCCCAGGGCCCGCGCAGCCACGGCGGTCTTGTCGACCGCCACCACCGGCAACGCCAGGCTGCCGCGCACATGGATCGGGCTGCGCAAGGCCAGTGGACTGGTGTTCTTGGTGTTCTGGTTCAGGGTGATGTCCAGCGTCTCGCGCCCCAGGTCGATGCTGCCCGTGCCCACGATGGTCGTCACGGCGGTGTCAAATACCAGGGCCTCGATCTGCATCTGACCCTTGCGCACGTCGAAGTCCGCCACCGCGCAGCGCAGCTTGATGAGCCTGTCGCCAGACTGGCTCAACTGCAGGATCTCCCACAGGTGCACGCCGGCTTTCTCCATCATCAGCTGGCTGACTTCGCCGCCGGCCACCACCAGGCTCAGCGACCCGCTGGAGCCCGCCAGCATGGACCCGACCGAATCGCCCGAGCCGGCCAGATCGAACGCGCCGTCGAGCTGGCCGATCGTGGATTTGCCCAGGTCGAAGGTCGGAAAGAGCCTGGCGATCTGCAGCTTGCGCGCCTGCATGCGGGCATGTGCCTGGATCGGCCGGCGGCTGCCGTCGAGCGTCACGACACCCTTGAAGTGGCCGCCGGCGACAGCGAAATCGAGCGGATCGAGTGTCAGCACCGAATTGCGCAGGCTCAGATGGGTGTCCAGCGCGTCCAGCGGCAAGGCGCCACGACGGCGGATGGTGCTGGCATGCAGGCTCACCTCGGCGTCGAGGCTGTTCCAGCGCTCGGTGTTGAATGGCAGGTCGGGCAGCACACGCCGGGGTGCCGCGGCCGCCGTAGCCGTGCGCTGACGCGCAGCCGCCACGCTGCCGGTGCGGGCACCGATCAGCGGCCCGAGGTCGGTCAGGTCGAGCACTTCGGATTGCAACTGAGCGACCAGTGTCGGGCGCTCGCTGCCGATGGCAAGCTGCACCGAGCCGGCCAGGTCGCTCTGGCCCAGGCGACCGACAAACTTGTCGTAGCGCCACTGGTTGCCTTCAAGGACGAGGTGCCCGGCCGTCACGTAGTCGCTGGTATTGGGAAGCGCGATTCCCAGCAGCACATATAGCTGCTCGAGGCTGTCGCCGCTCAGCGCCAGCTGCATGTCAACCGCGGTCGGTTCCAGCAAGCCGGTGATGTTGCCGTCTGCGCGTACGCGGGTCTGTCCCAAAGTGGCATCGATGATCAGCGGATACGGTGTGCTGTCATCGCGCAGGGCCAGCACCGGTCCGCCGCTGCCCTGTGCTTTCATGCGCAGCCCTCGGTAGGTTCCTTGTGCGTTGAACACGACATCTGTGTCCGCATCGGCCGAATCCGCAGCCGAGCGGGTCGAGAGTTTCGCGCGGATGTGGGTCTTGCCCGCCACGTCGTCAAACCCGAGTGTGGCGTTGTCCAGCCGCAGCCGGCCGATGCGGATACGCGCGTCCTCGTCCTGCTGGCCCTGGTCCAGCAACCAGCTTTTGCGCCCGTCGCTGCCTTGCTCGAGGAAGACCATCGCGCCGCCCAGTTGCACCTCGGGAAGCACCAGCCGACCGCGCAGCAGCTGCGGCAGGTCGATGGTGATGTCCACCGCATCGGCGATCAGCATCCGCGGTTCGCCGGCCCACGCCGGGTTGGCGAAGTGCACGCCGCCAGCGCGCAGGTGCGGCAACGGCCAGCCCCAGCCCACGCCCAGGTCACCCTGAATCGACAACACCCGGCCGGTATTGTCCAGCACGGCGCGCTCGATCGGCGCGCGCAGCCAGTTCCAGCCGAACAGTGCGATGAAAAGTACGGCAAACACCGGCGGCAACACGACGATGGCCAGTATCCAGTAGCGGAGGCGTGGCGGGATCATGGTGGGTAAACCGTCAGGCATTCAGGTTGGTCGGGATGACGCGCGTGGTGCACGCAAGCGACCGGGGGTCGGCACGATGGCCGACCCCCGGGGCTGGCGTTTCGACGGGCATGGGGCCAAGGTCGCGGAGTGTCTGGCCTCGCCCCACGGCGCTTATTGCGTCGGAGCAATCAGCACGGTGCCGCCACTGCCGGAAGCACCTTTCGCACCGGTGGCGCCGGTATATCCCGTGGCGCCGGTATCACCCGTTGCTCCGGTGGCGCCGGTGTAGCCGGTCGCGCCGGTGGCGCCTTGGGGTCCGGGTGGGTCAGCCGGGAAGCTCATTCATCCGCCCAGGGTGAGGGTGGCGGCAAGGACCGTTAGCAAATGGGGGTATTTCATGGTGGATCCTTCAGGTGAATGGAATGGAAAGGCTCGTCAGGTCGCTGAGGATGCTTGGACCCGGTTGCTGTGCCCGAAGGCGCCGAATCTGCCGCAAAGGCAGTAACTGCAAATCACCATACGCGCTGCGGTCACGGTTTTCCGTGCGATGGCACGCTTGGCAGGACCTTGCTTTTGATGGTGCGCGCGCCCCGCGCGCCCAAGTGCGCGCAGCCTGTCCTGCCAATGGTTCAAACCGCGGCAGGAGTAGGACAGCAACTACCAGCACGAGCGGCTTTGTCCGCTGGCGCAGCCATACCGAGCGCGCCAGACTGAGCGCTACCGCAATCCATTCACTGATCGGATCATCATGAAAACACCACGCAGACACATCGCATTCATCGCAGCCATGGCGCTTGCGAGCCAGGCCATCGCGCAGGTCACGTTCTACGAACGCGAGGGTTTCGACGGCGATTCCTTCACGACACGGCGAACGATCGGCGATTTCGGCCAGTTCGGCTTCAACGACAGGGCCTCTTCGGTCATCGTTTCGGGTGACGATGGCGAGCGCTGGCAGGTCTGCGACGACATCCGGTTCAGTGGCCGCTGCATGGTGCTGCGGCCCGGCAGATATCCGACCTTGCGCTCGATGGGACTGGACAATGCGGTCTCTTCGGCCCAGGCCGTGAACCGCGTGGAGGCTCCGGCACAACCTGTCGCTACCGCCCCAGCGGCCGTCAAGCTGGTCTTCTACGAAAGGCCGGGTCTCGGTGGGCGCAGCATGGTGGCGCAGGAAGACGTCGCGGATCTGCGCCGCACCGGTTTCGACCAGCGGATATCGTCGCTGGAGGTTTTCGGTGGGCCGTGGGAAGTCTGCCAGGAAGATGGATACGCCGGGCGTTGCGCCGTGCTGCGTCCGGGCCGTTATCCTTCGCTGTCCGCGATGGGTCTGGACAACCGCATTTCTTCGATGCGTATCGTGTTGCGTGAACGCGGTCCCGGTGCTGACCCGGCGCGTGTCGTCTTCTTCGGTCAGGAAGGGTTTGGTGGCCGTTCGTTCTCCACCCAGGGTGAGCAGACCGACTTTGGCCGGTCCCGTCTCAACGACCGCGCCTCTTCGGCCCAGGTCTACGGAGGTCCGTGGGAGATTTGCCCCGACAGTGGTTTTGCTGGTGCCTGTGTCGTGTTGCGCCCCGGCAACTATCCGTCGCTGCGTGCAATGGGACTTGACGACAAGGTCTCGTCGGCGCGTGTCGTCGGAATCGAGCCAGAGGTTTTCGCCCGTCGTCAGGGCATGCCACCGGTGACGATCTATGACCCGCGCCGGCGCAACAATGAGCGGCTGTACCTGGCCAATGTGACGGAGGTGCGCGCGGTCGTGGGAGCGCCCGACCAGCGCTGCTGGGTCGAGCGCGACCAGGTGGCGCGCGATCGCTCTGGCGCCAACGTACCGGCGGCCGTCCTCGGTGCGGTCATTGGTGGCATCCTGGGTCACCAGGTCGGCAACGGCCGCGGCCGTGACCTGGCCACGATCGGCGGTCTGATCGCCGGTGGCGCGATCGGCTCCAAGGTCGGGAGTGATGGCCAGCCACAGCCGCAGGACGTGCAGCGCTGCACCAGCACGCCGAACCAGGCGCGCCCGGAATTGTGGGACGTGACCTACAACTTCCGCGGGCAGGAACACCGGGTACAGATGACGACGGAGCCCGGCCCCACGATCACCGTGAATCTGCAAGGCGAACCGCGGGTCTGAAGCACCGCCATCAAGGCAGATTGCCGGCAACCAGCAAGACGGCATCTCGCTGCCGTTCACCTTGTACCCGGGCCAGAGTCGATCTGCGCCTGGGCGGCAGGCCATGCCGCCCACGCTGCCACCAATCCCAGGTCGCTGCCAGTCAATGAATGGTCGTTGCTGATGGGTTGTAGCGACCGGCGCCACGCTACAGTTCGCCCAAAGGTTGCGCGCCCGGCGCCCCGAACCAGCGGGGACCGACTCCGTGGCGCAGCCATTTCCAGGCAATACCACCAAGGCCCGCCGCATGAACCACAACGTCATCATCACCTGCGCACTTACCGGCGCCGGAGACACCGTCGGCAAGAACCCGCACGTGCCGGTGACCCCGCGGCAGATCGCGGCGGCCGCGGTGGAGGCGGCCAAGGCGGGTGCCACCGTCGTGCATTGCCATGTGCGCGACCCGCAGACCGGCAAACCCAGCCGCGACACCGCTTTGTATCGCGAGGTGATGGAGCGTATCCGTGAGTCGGGCGCGGACATCGTGGTCAACCTGACCGCCGGCATGGGTGGCGATCTGGAGATCGGACCGGGCGAGAACCCGACCCGTTTCGGCTCGGCCACCGACCTGGTCGGCCCGCTGGCGCGGCTGGTGCATGTCGAGGCGCTGCTGCCCGACATCTGCACGCTCGACTGCGGCACGCTCAATTTCGGCGATGGCGACACGATCTACGTGTCCACCCCGGCGGCGCTGCGGGCGGGCGCCAGACGCATCACCGAACTGGGCGTGAAGGCGGAGCTGGAGATTTTTGACACCGGCCACCTGTGGTTCGCCAAGCAGATGATGGCCGAGGGCCTGCTGGACAACCCCCTGTTCCAGCTCTGCCTGGGGATTCCCTGGGGCGCACCGGCCGACACGACGACGATGAAGGCGATGGTCGATAACCTGCCCGTAGGCGCGACCTGGGCCGGTTTCGGCATCGGCCGCCTGCAGATGCCGATGGCGGCGCAGGCGATCCTGCTCGGCGGCCATGTGCGGGTCGGGCTTGAGGACAACCTGTGGCTTGACAAAGGTGTGCCGGCGAGCAACGCCAGCCTGGTCGAGCGGGTGAGCAAGCTGATCGAGTGCATGGGCGCAAGGCCGATGACGCCGGCGCAGGGGCGGGTGGCGATGGGCTTGAAGCCACGCGCCTGAGTTCGAGATTCGCCGCAAGCTGCGTATCAACCCGTTCGACAGGAAACTTCATGGCATTCGAGACCGACATCAAGACTTTCGCCGCTCTGGGCAGCGGCGTCATCGGCAGCGGCTGGGTCGCGCGCGCGCTGGCCCATGGGCTGGACGTGGTGGCCTGGGATCCGGCTCCCGGCGCCGAGGCGGCGTTGCGCGCGCGTATCGCCAGGTGCTGGGGCGCGCTGGAGCGCAGGGGCCTGGCCAGCGGGGCGTCGCAGGACCGGTTGCGGTGTGTCGCCACCATCGAGGAGTGCGTCACCGACGCCGATTTCATCCAGGAAAGCGCACCCGAGGTGCTGGCGCTCAAGCTGGACCTGCACGCCCGGATCAGCGCCGCCGCGCGGCCCGACGTGTTGGTCGGCTCGTCGACCTCCGGGCTGCTGCCATCGGAGTTCTACGCCAGGGCCACGCAACCCGAACGCTGCGTGGTGGGCCATCCGTTCAACCCGGTCTACCTGTTGCCGCTGGTCGAGGTGGTCGGCGGCGAGGAGACGGCGCCGGCCGCGATCACGGCCGCGATGGCGGTGTACCGGTCGCTGGGCATGCGGCCGCTGCATGTGCGCAAGGAAGTGCCGGGGTTCATTGCCGACCGGCTGCTCGAGGCGGTGTGGCGCGAGTCGCTGCACCTGGTCAACGACGGCGTAGCCACGACCGGCGAGATCGACGACGCGATCCGTTTCGGCGCCGGCCAGCGCTGGTCTTTCATGGGCAGTTTCCTGACCTATACCCTGGCGGGCGGCGACGCCGGCATGCGCCACTTCATGTCGCAGTTCGGCCCTGCGCTCAAGTTGCCCTGGACCAAACTCGAGGCGCCCGAGCTCACCGACGCGCTGATCGACCGCGTCGTCGACGGCACCCGTGAACAACTGGGCACCCACAGCATCGCAGCGCTGGAGCGCTACCGCGACGACTGCCTGATGGCGGTGCAGGAGGCGATCCGCGCGACCAAGGTCCAACACGGAATGGCGCTCGATGACTGACGCTGCCCTGCTGACCACATGGCGCGGCGCTGTGTTGCCGCAATGGGTCGACTACAACGGCCACCTGAACGACGGCTACTACATGGTCGTGTTCAGCGAGGCAACCAACGCCGTGATGGCGTTGATCGGCCTGGACGAAGCCGGCCGCAAGGCCACCGGGCATTCGATCTTCACCCTGGAGTCGCACATCAACTACCTGCAGGAGGTCAAGCAGGGCAAGGCGATCGAAGTGCAGACGCAGATTCTGGGCAGCGATGCCAAACGGCTTCAGATCTACCAGGCGATGGTGCTGGCCGGTACCGATACGCTGCTGGCAGCCAACGAGCAGATGCTGCTCAACGTCGACATGTCGGGCCCGCGCGCCGCGCCGTTCGCGCCTGCGGTGATGGCCAGGGTGCAGATGCTCACGGTGGCGCACCGGAGCCTGCCAAGACCGACATATGCCGGTCGCACGATTGCCTTGCCAGGCTGACGCCAACACTGCGCCATGCAATCATCGAAGCTGCCCGGCCATGGTCTGACGACTCCGCTCGAAGGCACGGGCCTTCGGCCGTGGGACCCCGATGCGCCGATCGCCGCGCCCTTGTGCCTGCTCCAAACCACGGTGGCGCCACGGTGGGTCGACTACAACGGCCACATGAGCGAGTCGTGTTACCTGCGGGTGTTCGGCGACAACTCCGATGCATTTTTCCGCTGCATCGGCATCGACGAGGCCTACCGCGGCGCCGGCCATTCGCTGTATACGGTGCAGACCCAGCTGCACAACCTGCGCGAGGTGTCCGAAGGCGAGCCGATCCGGCTGACGCTGCAGCTGCTGGACTGCGACGACAAACGACTGCATATCTTTCACGCGATGTTTCATGGCGCCAGCGGCGATCTGCTGGCCACCGGCGAGCAGATGCTGGTGCATGTGGACATGCAGGCGGGCCGCTCGGTGCCAATGCCACCCGACATGCATCACAGGGTGCAGGCGATCCGCGCCGCCCATGCGGCCTTGCCGCGGCCAGCGCAGGCCGGCCAGCCGATCGGCATCCGGCGCAAGATCGGCTGACTTTCTTCACTCCCTCACGGTGCAGGCGGACCCTCCATGGACTTTGAACTGAATACCGAGCAGACCATGCTGGTCGACACGGTGCGGCAATTCGTCGAAACCGAGCTCTATCCGCATGAAGACCGGGTCGAGCGGCTCGACGCGGTGCCGCCGGAGTTGCAGCGCGAAATCCAGGCCAAGGCGATCGCGGTCGGCCTGTATGCCGCCAACATGCCGGAGGACCTGGGCGGCGGCGGGCTCGACAACCTGGGCATCACGCTGATGGAGCGCGAACTGGGGCGTGCCTCGTATGCCTTGCAGATGCTGATCGCGCGCCCGAGCAACATCCTGCGCGGCTGCACCGGCGAGCAGATCGAGGAATACCTGCTGCCGACGATCCGCGGCGAGCGCCACGATTGCCTGGCGATGACCGAGCCACAGGCCGGCTCCGACGTGCGCGGCATGTTGACGCGCGCGGTGCGCGACGGTGGCGACTACGTGGTCAACGGCACCAAACATTTCATCAGCCATGCCGACATGTCCGACTTCGTCGTCTTGTTCGCCGCCACCGACGTCGAGCAGACCCGCGCCGGACCCAAGAAGAAGATCACCGGTTTCCTGGTCGACCTGGACAGCCCGGGCCTGGAGGTACGCCGCGGCCCGGCCTGCGTGTCGAACCGGGGTTATCACCAGTGCGAACTCTTCTTCACCGATTGCCGGGTGCCAGTGCGCAAGCGCCTGGGCGAGGAGGGGCGGGGTTTCGAATTGATGGGCGAGTGGCTGGGCGCAACCCGGCTCACCGTGGCCGCGACCAGTGTCGGGCGCGGCCACCGGGTGCTGGGCATGGCCACCGCATGGGCTGCCACGCGCAAGCAGTTCGGCCAGGCCATCGGCCGTTTCCAGGGTACCGGGTTCAAGCTGGCCGACATGGCGACCGAACTCGAGGCCGCCGAGTTGCTGACGCTGCGCGCGGCCTGGAAATGCGACCAGGGACGCATGACCGACACCGACGCGGCGATGGCCAAGCTGTTTGCATCCGAGGCGCTGGCCCACATCACCGACGAGGCGCTGCAGATCTTCGGCGGCATGGGGCTGATGGCCTCGTTGCCGATCGAGCGTTTCTGGCGCGATGCGCGGGTCGAACGGATCTGGGATGGCACCAGCGAAATCCAGCGCCACATCATCTCGCGCGCGATGTTGCGTGCCCATGGTTCCTGAGCCACGCATGACCGGGTCGCCGGAAAATGGCTTGCGCCGCCTGTTCACGCCGCGCCATGTCGCGGTGTTCGGCGGTGCCGCGGCGGCCGAGGTGGTGCGCCAATGCAGGGCGCTGGGTTTCACCGGTGGCGTCTGGCCGGTGCATCCGCGCCATGCCCAGGTCGAAGGACTGGCCTGTTATCCCGACGTGGCCTCGTTGCCCGAGGCGCCCGACGCCAGTTTCATCGCTGTGCCGCGCGAGGGCACGATCGACATCGTCGCGCAGTTGGCGGCGCGCGGCGGCGGTGGCGTGATCTGTCATGCCTCGGGGTTTGCCGAGGTCGGCGGCGCCGGCGTGGCGCTGCAGCGGCGACTGGTCGCGGCGGCTGGCGCCATGGCGCTGATCGGGCCGAACTGTTACGGCATGCTGAACTACCTTGACGGCGTGGCCTTGTGGCCGGACCAGCATGGCGGCGAGCGGGTTGCGCGGGGCGTGGCCATCGTCTCGCAAAGCGGCAACATCGCGCTCAACCTGACGATGCAGCGGCGCAATCTGCCGCTGGCCTACCTGGTCACGGTCGGCAACAAGGCCGGCGCGCGGATCGAGTCCATCGTCGATGCCTTGCTGCAGGACGCGCGGGTCAGCGCGATCGGCCTGCATATCGAAGGGCTGGACGACGTGGCCGCGTTCTCGGCGGTCGCGCTGCGCGCCCTGGCCCAGGGCGTGCCGCTGGTCGCGCTCAAGGCGGGCAGCTCGCTGCTGGGAGCGAGCACCACCGTCAGCCATACCGGCTCGCTGGCCGGCCCGGATGCCTTGTACGACGCCTTGTTCCGCCGCCTGGGTATTGCGCGGGTGCCGGACCCGGCTTCGCTGCTCGAAACCCTCAAACTGCTGCACGTGGCCGGCGCCTTGCCGGGCCGGCGCATCATCTCGGCCAGTTGTTCTGGCGGCGAGGCCTCGCTGGTCGCCGACCTGGCGCAACCGCGGGGCCTGGACATGCCCGCCGTGCCTGCCCAGGCGCGCGCTGCCTTGCATGCGGCGCTGGGCGACAAGGTCGCGGTGGCCAATCCGCTCGACTACCACACCTATATCTGGGGCGACCTCGCGGCGCAGACCGCGTGTTTTGCCGCGCTGATGGCCTGCCGCTTCGAGCTGCATTTGCTGGTGCTGGATTTTCCGCGCGCCGACCGCTGCGTGTCGGGCGCCTGGCAGACCACGGTCGATGCCTTCGTCGCGGCGCACGAACACACGGGGGCATCGTGCGCCGTCGTGGCGTCGATGCCCGAAGGCATGCCCGACGGCGTCGCGCGGCAGTTGCTTGAGCGCGGCATTGCGCCGATGCAAGGCATCGCCGAATGCCTGGATGCGATCAGGCAGGCGGCCGCGATCGGTGCCGCCCGGGCGCGGCTGGCAGACGTGCGCCCGGTACACCCCTGCACTGCGCTGGACGGTAGCGGGGCGGCCCGTAACCTTGACGAGGTGACCGCCAAGCAGATGCTGGCCGGATTCGGACTGGCCATTCCAGGCGGCGCAGTCGTGTCGGCGTCGCAGGCGGCGGCGTTCGCGGCCGACCTGGGTTTCCCGGTCGTCGCCAAGGCGGTCTCCAGCGCACGGGCCCACAAGACCGAGGCCGGCGCGGTGTGGCTGAACCTGCGCAGCGGCGCCGAGGTGGACGCGGCGGTGCAGGCGATGGCGCATCTGTCCGATCGTTTCCTGGTCGAGCAGATGGCGCAGGGTGCGGTTGCCGAGTTGATCGTCGGCGTGCGGCACGACGCCCAGTTTGGCCTGGCGCTGACGCTGGGCGCCGGCGGCGTGTTGGTCGAACTGCTGCAGGACGCGGTCACGCTGTTGCTGCCGGTCTCGCGGGCGGATATCCGCGCCGCGCTGGCATCGCTGCGCTGCTGGCCACTGCTGACCGGTTTCCGCGGCCGGCCTGCGGGTGACGTCGAGGCCGTGCTCGACGCGGTCGAGGCGATACTGGCCTGCGCGCAGGCCCACGCCGACAGGTTGATGGAGCTGGACGTCAACCCGGTGCTGGTATTGCCGCAGGGGCAGGGTGTGCGGGCGGTGGACGCGTTGATCCGCTTGGCGGGGGAGGGCTGACGAGATGGCGGATGTGGTGCGCACCGATGTGGCCGACGGCGTGTTGACGATCACGCTGGACCGCCCCAAGGCCAATGCGATCGACGTGCCGACCAGCCGCCTGCTGTATGCGGCCTTCGAGCGGCTGCACAACGACCCGGCG
>ENA-ORBV01006904-ORBV01006904.1-microbial-mat-metagenome-genome-assembly--contig:-NODE-6904-length-19778-cov-15.712553_pt1 | contig 19778 bp, 19 predicted proteins | sample MGYA00237777_ERZ505514 | MGnify/ENA primary metagenome ERZ505514 (study PRJEB26160, sample SAMN06269048) | microbial mat metagenome | isolation source: Oligotrophic lake microbial mat | place... | reverse complement strand
GCTGCGCTGGAATCGACCCGGGCGCGGAACTTCCGGGGGCGTTACTGGAGGATGGTCGAGCGCGCAGGCGGCCAGGACATCGGCATTCTCGGGCTGTCGCGTGCGGCCGCAGATGCAGGTGGCGGCGCCGAGCTCGGCTGCATGATTCTAGGCGCGTGGCAGGCACAGGGTTTTGCGATCGAGGGCCTGAGAGCGCTGGTCGAGCATGCTTTCAAGGTCGAAGCTCTGCCGCGCCTGGTGGCGATGCACATGCCTGCGCATGCAGCGGCCGTTGCCCTCGTGGCCCGCCTCGGATTCCAGCGCGAGCCGACGCTCGCGGGGGCGGTTTATGCGACGCGCTGGTCGCTGATCAAGGCGCCGTAGTTCTCATAGGCCGCAGTGGCGCCCAGCGCCTCTGTGGCGAACGCCCGTAGAGCGCTACGCGGACTACGGGCTGCGCGCGCGCGGTTACGCTCGGCGACGTTTCGCGATATTCTCGGGACAGCGATTCGGTGCGCGCGTCATGCGCGTCCGAGGGCGCATCACAGCGTTTTTTCGAGGGGATGGCCGCGTGCATGCCGATGACGATGGTGCGTCTGGATCGCTGGTGTGCGTGGGCCTCGGCATCACCCTCGGCGCACACCTGAGCCCGCGCGCGCGCAGCCATATCGAACAGGCTGATGTGGTCTTCGTTGTGGTGTCCGAACCACTGGCCGAACTCTGGCTGCAGGAAATGCACGCCGACGTGCGCAGCCTGCAGCCCTGCTATGCGCACGGCAAGTCGCGCCATGAGACCTACCGCGAGATGGTCGAGGCGATGCTGGTCGAGGTGCGCGCCGGCAAGCGTGTCTGCGGTGCCTTCTACGGCCACCCCGGTGTGTTCGCGCTGGCCCCGCACGAGGCCATTGCCCAAGCGCGCAGCGAAGGTTTCGCCGCGCACATGGAGCCGGGAATCTCGGCGGAAGATTGCCTATATGCGGATCTCGGCATCGACCCGGGACGTCTGGGCTGCCAGCATTTCGAGGCCAGCCAGTACATGTTCTACAAACGCCGCACGGATCTGTCGGCGTACCTGATCCTGTGGCAGATCGGCATTGCCGGCGACCGCTCGCTCACGCGTTTCTCGGTCGGCAGCGCCCACGTGCAGGTGCTGGTCGACGTGCTCGCCGAGGATTATCCGCTCGACCACCCGGTCACCCTCTACGAGGCCGCTACCCTGCCCATCGCTGAGCCGCGCATGCACACGCTGGCGCTGGGCGAACTGCCCACAGCGGCGCTGTCCCTACACTCCACGCTGGTGGTGCCACCGCTCACGACGCTGCAACCGAACCATGCTGTCATTGCCCGTCTGCAAGCCCTGGAAAGGGCGTCGCTGCCGGTGTCCATCACTGAAGGAGAATCCTGATGTCGAACGTGATCCAGTTTCTTGAAACGCTGGGCAAGCAAGCCGATTTTGGGCGTGGCTCAGCAACCGACTATGCCGACGCCGTTGCTCGCCTGGAGATCGATCCGGCGCTGCGCGAGGCACTGCTGCGCAAGGATGCGACCGCCGTGAGCGCCCTGCTCGGCGGGCGCACCAATGTGCTCATCCTGCTGGCGCCGGCCGAGGAGGAACAGCCCGAAGGCGAGGAACCGGCAAAGGAAGAACCGGCAAAGGAAGAACCGGCTCACGACGAGCCGCGCAGCGCCCAGGCGTGTCGCTGAACACGCGTCCGTGAACGCTCGCGCATGGCAGATCTGCCTTCTGGCGATGCTGCTGTGCGCGATATCGGGGCTCGCGCGCGCCAGCGAGAGTTTCCAGCAACTGCTCGAGCGCACCGACGAAATCCGCAGCGCCGATGCGCAGGCCTTTCTTGCCAACCTCGAACAACTGGATGCGCGCCTGGCGGAAGCGACGCCGCTGCAGCAGCAGCACCTGCGCTTCCTGCATTCCTATCGGCGCGCGCTAAAGGGTGAATCCGCCGCTGTCATCGCCGAGCTTAAGAGCCTGCAGGCCGAGACCTCGGACTTGAACCTGAAATTTCGCGCCGGGCTCTTTATCGTCAATAACCATGCGATCACCCGGGAATTCACGGAAGGCCTGATCGAGCTCGATAAGGCGCTCGTATTGTTGCCGCAAATCAACGATCGGGACCTACGCCAGGTTGGTCAACTGACCGCGTCGATCCTCTACAACCAGGCTGGGCAATACTCACTCGCGCGCGATTTCGCCGAGCTGATCCTGGCTGCGCCCGGCAAGGGACGCACGCGCTGCATGGCCGGTGTTTCGCGGCTGGAGGCGCTCTACCATCTGGATGCCCTGCCGCAGGATGACGCCACCTTCGATGCGCAGATCGACCAATGTCTCGCCGAAAAGGAGCGGCTGGTGACCAGTTATGCGCGCAGCTACCTAGCGCGCAAATGGGCCAGTCAAGGCCAGCGCCCGCGAGCCATCGCGCTGCTGGAGCAGTACCTCGGCGAAGCCGAATCTAGCGGTTATGCGCGCCTGATCGGCGACTTCCATTCGCTGCTCGCCGAATACCACTTCGCCGAAGGCCACGTCGAGAAGGCCGAGTCCCACGCGCGACTAGCCATTGAAAAAAGCCGCGGAATCACCTTTTCCCTGCCTCTGGTGGTCGCCAACAAGACCCTATACGAGATCGCAGCGCAGCGCGGCGATACCGCAGCAGCGCTCGCGCATTACCGGGATTATGCGCAAGCCGACAAGGCCTATCTTGATGCCGTCAAAGCCCGCGAGCTAGCCGTTCAAATGGCGCGCCACGAGACCATCCAGAAGGAACAGACCATCGAGCTGCTCAACAAGCAGAACGAGGTCCTGCAACTCGGCGAGCAGGTGGCCCGCCAGGCCGCGTTCAACAGCAAACTGCTGATGGCTTTCTTAGGCCTGCTACTCGCCTCCATCACTTACTGGGCCTACCGCACCCAGCGCACCCAGATCGCGCTACGCCGCCTCGCCGAAACCGATGCACTGACCGGCGTCAGCAGCCGCCACGCTTTTACCCGCGACGCCCAGGCCGCCCTGACGCGCTGGCAGAAAACCGGCAGCCCGGTCAGCCTGATCATGTTCGACCTCGATCACTTCAAGGCCATCAACGACCTGCACGGCCACGCCATCGGCGATTTAGCCCTGCAAAACGTTACCCGCGCCGCCCACCGCCTCAAGCAACCCCCAAACCTGCTCGGCCGCCTCGGCGGCGAGGAATTCGCCTACCTGCTGATCGCCACCGAACCCGAAGCCGCCCGCGCACTCGCCGAACAATGTCGCCACGCCATTGAAGCCATCGGCTTCACCGCCGCCGGCCAGTTCTTCACCGTCACCGCAAGCTTCGGCTTGTCCTCAACCCGCGAATCCGGCTACGACCTCCAAACCCTGCTGAGCCAAGCCGACCACGCCGCCTACAGCTCCAAGCATGCAGGGCGCAATCGTGTGACGGCGTTTGCGGGGGCGGTGGTTGGGTGAAGGGTTAGAAACGCTTCGCTAGATCGTCGGCGAGGTCAAAGCCGGTGCCTTCGCAAGTTCGCGCGCTTCCTGGACTAGCAAAAACGGGGTCACCTTCACTTCTGATAGCCAAGCTCAGCGCCCGACCCGTTCCTGCTTGGCCCCTCACCTCATTCAAGGTGTCACCACAAAACAGGGGTCAGCTTGCTCTTTTCCTGAATCCTAAGCGCCAACTCCAAAAACTCATGTCGCCGGCTCCCATCGCCGGCAGCGCCATGCATTCATGGTCCGCCGTCCTAGTCTGGCTTCAAAAAGTGCACTCTGACCCCTGGTTCTCGGTTTCTGTTTGACCCCAGTTTCTGGTTCGCAGGTACTCGCCCAGCACATCGCTCACTGAAATCCACTACTTAAACGGGTTAAGTGAACCTGACCCCGTTTTTGCCGTTAGTAAGCGCCATTCGACCCTGGCCCCGTTCTTTTTTGTGCTTAGATCATGCGATCGCGGCAATCGGAAGCATGTATGACGGCTTTGCAAATGGCGCATTTGTTGTCGTTGTATCCCTGCCTGCGCGGGCTTCCCGAGTGGCTCTCGCTGCCACTGTCCGAGATTCCGGTGCTGCGCCTTGGGCAGGGCAGTACGCTTTTTGACGAAGGTTCCGCATGCACCGGCTTTCCCTTGGTGATGGCAGGCGAGGTGCGCGTGATCAAGGCTTCCGCAGGCGGCCGGGGCTTGTATTTGTACAGCGTACTCGCCGGTGAATCCTGCGTTATCACGCAAGCGTGCCTGCTCGGTCAGCAGCATTACAACGCACGCGGTGTGGCGCAATCCGAGGTCACGCTGTGCCTGCTACCGCAGGCGTTGTTTGACAAGCTGCTGGCGACGCATGCGCCATTGCGGCGCTTCGTGTTCGCGCTCTTTGCCGAGCGTTTTGCGGAATTGATCACCCTCATTGAGGAGGTTGCTTTCAAGCGTCTGGATCAACGTTTGGCGCGCGTGTTGGTGGATCGCGGGCCAGTCCTGCACCTCACGCACCAGGCACTGGCGGACGATCTTGGCAGCGTGCGGGAAATCGTGACACGTCTGCTGCACCATTTTGCCGAAGATGGCTGGGTGGAATTAGCGCGGGAACGCATCAGCGTGCTGCAGCCGCTGCGTCTGGCGACGTTTTCCGAGCAGGGTGCATGAGCGTGACCTGGCCGTGCCTTCGGTGACTTATGTCACCGACACGGCTGCCTAACCGGCGCAGACTGGCTCTACTTCAAAGCCCTGCTTGAGGTGCTGAGTACCCGGAGTGCCAATGAAACAGCAACTCGTCGCAATCGCCTTGGCCTTGGCAGGCAGCGGCGCGTCCGCCCAGACCACTGCATGGAGCAACGAACCGAGCGGTGTGGCAGTGGCGCGCGACGCAGCCGACAACGTGTTCACTGCGCGCTGGGACTTCAACCCGGCCGGCGACATCTACGTGGCCAAGCGCAATCCCACCGGCTCGGTGCTGTGGGAGGTGCGCTTCGACAACGTTGAAACCACCCGTCACGAGGTCGCCACCTTCGTTGCCGTCGACAGCGCAGGCAGCGTGCTGGTGTCGGGCACCATCCGATCCGGGTTCTCCAATCCGGTCAATGCCGCGAGCCTGCTGATGAAGTTCGGCCCCGACGGGCAACTGCTGTGGCGGCGCGTGTACGGCAGCAGCTTCGACGGATCATCTACGCGCCGGGCGGTGATGGATCCGCAGGACCGCGCTCATGTGCTTGGCCTGGGCGTCTGCCCGGCTGGCCTGATGGGCACCGTGCGGCAGTTCAACGCCGACGGCAGCCCAGGCTGGACTTGGTGTGACAGCGTCGGGGTGGGCTCGCCGAATATGCTCAAGCGAACACCCGACGGCCAGTTCGTAATCGCCGCGCGAAGCATCTCAGGCTCATTCCAGGGCTTTGCGCGCATCGACGCCGCAGGCCAGACCGTCTGGTCGCTCGCCGGTATCCCGAGCTTGACCGTGGGCGACATCGCCGGCGACAACCAAGGCAACAGCTACATTGTCTCTGCCGACCCAAACACCGGCCAAGCCACGCGACTGCGCAAATTGTCCCCCAGCGGGGCCACGCTCTGGGACCGCACGCACCCGATGAGTGCCTTCCGTGTCGAGGTGGGCCCCGACGGAGCCCCCGTGCTCAGCGGTTTTCCGAACACCGGCAGCGGTGGCGCCACGTTCGCGAAGTTCAGCGCCGACGGCCAGTTGCTCTGGACCAACCCCGACGCCAGCGGTGTTGGCCTGTTGCTCCACTCGGCGATGCTGATCGACGCCGACGGCTGTGCCTACCTCAGCGGCTCGACCCTGGTGGAGATGGGCGTGGCGAAGGTGAATGCCGACGGCAGCACCGCATGGTTCAAGCTGCTGCCCGGCGGTAGCACCACGGGCATGGCTCTGGGCAGCGTGAACCAGCTCTACTTGGCTGGCGGCATTTACACGGCCCGCATTGACCAGCCTCCCCTCGACCATTTTTACGCTAACGGTTTTGAGTGAGAGCTAACGCAAGAACCGTACAAGAACAGTGTCAGATTCACTGACACCATCGTCGCCACTGGGTTTCGCGGGCCGTGGGCGGGGCAAGTGTTGTCGTCAAAAAAGCACGGCAGCCGGTTAACGTCACATTGCGCGATGTGCTGGGCGACTCCGGGCAGGTCGCCACGCGGTTGTCGAGACATGCCCAGCAGTTTCGACCTACGCCGCCGTTGCCCCCATCAGTCATTGACGGTGTGACGGTGCCGGGGTGTACGGTGACAGGGGCCATTGGATTTTATGGAACGCCTACCCAGCCATCGCGCGGCGTTGAGAAGCTGGAAATTGTCGCTGAGACCTTCTTTGCGCATCTGGAAAATTTTTCCGGACACCCTTTTTTCAAGGGCGGACGAATTCAGTGGCCATCGAAATGGCCAGAGTCTTCGTCGCGAAATTTCGCGTCGTACCGAGTCATGACCCTCTGCATCTGAGCAACCGGGGTTAGGCTCGACGGCGCCTCTGTCAGCGCGGCGCTGGCCTGCAACAGGTCGGCGAGCAGAGGATGAAGTGCGGCATCGGCATCCGGAGGTAGTCGGCACTCCGCGAAGATCGACTGGATCGCCGACCGGATCTCGGCGGTCATGCCCAGTACCCGAGTGTCGTCAACGCCGCTCTCACCGGCGGCGCCGACGCTGGAAGATGCCGTCAATGCGGTCAGCGACTCGACACTTTTGCGCACCCGGCCCATGCCGGCGCGAAGGGGCGCGTCGGTAGCGAACGGACCTGTCGCGGCATCAGTTACGGCGGCCTTGGCATGGTGATGCGAGTGATCGACCGACTCAGACGCGTGCGTTTGCGCCGGCACCGGCCGCCCCATTCCGGCGACGACCAGCGCCAAGGCGCCGAGGGAAAACCGTAGGGGGAAAAAGCTTCGAAGGAACATGCTGGACGCTCCATATCAGTTACGTTTTTTGCGGAACAGCAGCTATGCGCAGAGTATCGCAACAGACGCCCGAGGCCGATGACACAGATCAAGCGCAAAACGGGTTCAGGTTCATCACCACAGCCTCAACAGGAATGGTGAAGCGTCTCCTGACACGCGCCAAATGCTGGTGATCCCGCAGTTAGCGATGCGCTTCATCCAGGACATACCGCAGGTTCCTCGCCTCGAAGCCATTCTTGTTCCTGACCCCGCTCTTGCCTGCGACGCCGGCAAGTGCACCTGACCCCGCGTCCGCCTCCAGAATTGTCCCTGACACGAATGGCGCTTACTTGAGGCTCGTCATCCCGGCAAAAGCCGGGATCCAGTGCCGTTGAAGCTTTGCGACTGGCCGGAAGTTCTGGATTCCGGCCTTCGCCAGAATGCGGATCGTTTGGCGCTTGCGCTTAAGTAAGTGCCATTGGTCCTTGACGCCTTTCTCGCCTGCAGCGACCCCCTGTTTTAGCGCGCCGGTGGCAGCGATCCATCGAATGCTTGATCTGCGTCAAGAACGCCTGCAACGGAAGCGTTAAATTCTGAACAGACCGGACCTCAGGCGGTGGGCAAGAGCCCTCCACGCTGGGACGCCGGCGCGCCGCGCGCTGCATTTGCGCGCGCATGCGGTCTCTTTGAATCTCCCGGGAGCAATGGCCATGCACACTTCGGCAATCAAGACCAGTCAATGGGAGTCGCGCGCGCCATCCGCCGGGTATTCCTATCCCGGTTGTCTGCAACGGAATCAACTCCTAGCGGCCCTGCCCGGTCCCGAGTGGGAGCGTTTGCTGCCGCACCTGGAGCCGGTGGAACTGCCGCTCGGGAAGGTGCTCCATGAGGCGGGCGACGGGTTGGCCCATGTGTACTTTCCGACCACCGCGATCGTTTCGCTCATGATCGTCCTCAGCGACGGCCGTTCTACCGAATTCGCCGTCGTCGGCAGCGAAGGCATGGTCGGCTATTCGCTGTTCTTGGGTGCCACCTCGACGCAAAGCCGCGCGGTCGTGCAAGCCGCCGGCCGTGGATACCGCCTGAAAGCCAAGCTGATGACCCTTCAGTTGCAACAGCCGGGTGCGCTGATGCATCTGGTGTTGCGCTACACGCATGCCCTCATGACTCAGGTGGCACAGAAAGAGATGTGCAATCGGCATCACTCACTGGATCAGCAGTTATGCCAATGGCTGCTGTTGCGGTTAGACCGCCTACATTCCAACGAACTGACGGTGACGCAGGAAGGCATTGCCAGCATGCTCGGTGTGCGCCGCGAAGGCGTCACCGAGGCAGCAGGCCATTTGCAACAGGCCGGTTTCATCCGTTACCAGCGTGGCCACATCACGGTGCTCGACCGCACGGGTCTTGAGCGACGCACCTGCGAATGCTATGCCTTGATCCGCAGGGAATACGACCGCCTGATTCCCCCTTTCACCGCACTCAAATGCGAATGCCGCACTGGACAACATCCAGATCGCCGAAGCCGGCAGCAACAGGTACCTCAGTTACACCTGGCTAGGTGACACATCGGAGGTAGAGTTGAGCATGCCGGAGACGCCAAGCGACGATGAGCTGCGCTACAAGTTCCGCGACAGCGAGGTGATCGCAACCCGGCCCGTTAGGGTCGTCGCCAGCGGGCTCGCCCCGAATCCATAGGGGCAGTTTGCCTGCTGGTGCTTCGGGGATCCGAGGCTTCCTGCCCAGGCCCATGAACAGGATCGTTGACACCAAAGTCGTCATCGTCGGTGCATTGGCCACGGCGGAGTCTGGGTGTCCATAACAAGTTCAGGCGGAGCGGCGGCCGCCGCTCGGGGACGATGGTTGCAAACTCCAACCACTACATGTCCATAGGTGATCCGTGCCATCGTCGCCGTGCAGCGTTGCCGACAGTTTCACACCGCCCGTGGCCGCTGATAGCGCCGCATCGATGTCACCGTCCCGCGAAACATCATCAACTGAGCCTACGCACAAGTCCGTCGTCACGCCCCTCACTTCGAGCGGCGAGTTGGCTGACAGATGCACCGGCTCGCTACCCAGCACCGTGGGCTTGTCGATCAGCACAACCTCGTAACGCTCATGCCCCAGAAGCTTACTCAATTCCGCTCGGCAGCCGGGGAGCAACAGAAGAGCTAGACCGGCGATCAAACGGCGGTGGAGTCGCATCTTCGCTCCGAACCTCGGGACGTGAAAGAACGTCGCAACGGTAGCGCAAACAGCGCGCTTGAAAGAAGCGTTCAGGTTCGCTTCTGATCGCCTTGTTCGCTGCGCCTATCCCCTGAAAATTGTTCCTGACGATGATTGTCCCTCCCACGAATGGCATCAGCATCAGACCGGCTTCGTCACCATCAACCAGAAGATACCGATCACGCTGAGAAAGGCCGGCCAGCCGAGCCAGAACCACCAGCGCATCGCCCTAAAGTAGGCGGGTGGCAACGGCTCGGCGCGATCAACGGCAGCCTGCGACAGGCGACTCGCGCGCCACTGCAACCACAGCACCGGCAGCCAGCAGGCGCCAACCAGAAAGAACAACAGTAATGAGCCGCCGATCCATGTGCTGCGTAGATCGAGGCTGAGCACGTGCACCATCCACAGACCGGTGACCAGCTGCATCAGCACCGCCGGCGCGGTGAAGCAGGCGTCGGCGATCACCACCACGCGCGCCGTGGCGGCGATCACACGCACGTCTCCACCGCGGTGCGCCATCCACATGAAAAACGCGATGCCGAGGCCGGTGCCGAACAACAACGTAGCGGACAGGATGTGCAACCACTTGAGACACAGATACAGGTTCATTCAACGCCGCTCCGCGAGTACCCAGAGGATTGCCAGGGCCGGCAGCACGACCAGGTTTTTGGCCAGACCGCCCAAAGGATCCAGCCACAGTCCGGGCAGTAGCAGGCCAAACGTCAGCGTGTAGACCCCGACCAGGCCGAGCATGCCGACGATCACCTGCCGCTGCAGGCGGGCAACGAGCAGACCCAGGCCGAGCAGCAGATCGAGCGCCGCAGCGGCGCGCGCCAGCGGGACTGGCGCCAGCGATTCGAGCAGCGATCCGGCGGTCAGCCGTTCGATCTGCGCTGCCGGCGTGAACCAGCCGACCCAAGCCGAAAGCAGGAACAACCCGACTACGCAGACTTGGAGCGCAGGCGCCAGGAAATAGAGCTGCGCCTGCCAGCGATCCTGGGTTTGGCTGGGGCGTGCGGCCAGCACGTCGATCAGTCTGCGCGGGGAAAATTCAAAGTGTTCCTGCAAGCGCTGGCCTGCGTCAGTGGCCGTGACGTTGCCACGCCGCAGCATGCGCCACATCGTGCGACCCATTGGTCCGCGGCCGACAAGTTCGCCTACTGAAACGAAGCTTTTGACCAGCGATACCGGAACGGGAAGTGCCCAAGCTGTCGGCAATCCTAACCAGTGGCGCCACTGCGTTTGATACTCACGCAGGCTGAGAACCTCCGGTCCACCGACCTCGAAGCAGCCGCGAATGGGGCGCTGAAGCGCGCGCAGCACCAACTGCGCCAGATCCTCGGCAGCCACGGGTTGCAGCGGCCATTGGCCATCGCCGGGCAAGGCTGTGACTGCAGGCGTAGCCGCCATCGCGCGCAACATCGAGGTGCCGCCATACGATCCAGCGGTCGAATAGACCACCGAAGGTCTCAGCACCACGGCGCGCAGCGGCAATGCCAGCAAGGCGACGTCGAAGCGCTGCTTGGAGGCGATGAACTCGCCGTCCTCCGGCTTACCTAACGCCGAAATCTGGATGAAGATCGAAACACCATGCGCGACGCACTGCATGGCCAAACGCAGTGGTGCATCGTGGTGGATGCGATCAAAATCGCCAACTCGCGGCTCGCGCAGAATGCCGGCGACATTGACCACCGCGTCGACGCCTTGCAGAAGGTTGACGCAGTCCTCCTCGCTCAGTTCGAGGAAGTCGCATCGGCGTTCATCGGTCGCCGCAGTTGAAGACGATCGAAGCGCACGCACAACCTTCCAGCCGGCGTCGCGCAACCCGGCAATGATGAAGCCGGCGAGGAAACCACTAGCGCCGGTAACCAGGACAGTGCCGTGATTCGCGTTCAACGCTGCCGGGTCCGCGTACGGCTCATGCAACGAAGAATAGTCGCGAGCGGATTAGCGGCCGCGCCGGAATCAATGTTCAGTCGGGCCAGCGCCAGTCGCCTCAAACGAATCAGCAAAAATCCGGTTGTTCAATCCAAGCCCGCGCCAGTGCTGCAGCAGGGCCACCAGTGCGGCGGGCTTCTGTGTGGCGGGAGCCTGGCCGGCCTGGCCGGTGCGGTTTATGCCGTGGCAGCCGTCGCAGGTGCGGATCTCGCCGGGCTGCATTCCGAGCCAGAAGCGTTCGCGGACGACTGGCGTGCCGTTGGGCGCGGTGGTCTGCCAACTCAATGCGCGTCGGGCCGGCACGAACAGCGCGCTTGAGCCATCGAGAAAGATCGGCGTGCTGCCGGCGGGGCCGGTCGGGTTGGGCAGGTTCAGGCTGGTCGCGTTGGGATCATGAAGAAATCGCGCCAGCACCCGACGACCCGGATTGGGGCTGACAGTGCCGCCGATACCGCGGACCTGATCGCCTTGCAGCATCTGAAAATGCGCGATGTCGTAGATCGCGCCGCCGCTGCCGAGAGTCTGTACGCCGCCTGGCACACGCAGGTTGAACGGTTGCTGGCGATCTACGTCATCGCGAGCGGTCTGGTTTCGCACAACGATGACGGCCAACTCCCGCTCGCGCAGAAACTGGCGAAATGACTGAGGATCGACCGCCGCATCGTTGAAGGCCTGCAGATCGGCCGCGCTCAGCGCAGGTTCGGTGGTGACAGGTGGCACCGGGGTGGCTTTGATCTCGACGGCAGACATCTCCCACAGCTCGCCGCTGTAGCTGATCATCGAATCAGGATTCCAGAAGTTCACCGTTTTGCTGATGCCTGCGGTCAGCAGCGAGGCCGGGCGCAGGAAGCCACCATCGGGTCCGAGCACCTTGAGCCGGAAGCGGTGATTTGGAATCGGTGCGGACGCTGTTCCAAGGTTTTCGATGCCGCCCTGTTCATCAGCGTGACTGACCATGATCCGCCCATCGCTAAGCACCAGCGGATTGCGGTAGTGACCACTGTGCGTGGGGCCGGGCGTGGTGCTGGCGGTGCTGCGCGGGGTCAGATATTCGATGACGATGTCATCTGGATTGGCACTCGGCGGCGAGAGCAGACGCACCAGCTGGCCGGAGGCATGGGTGTCGAACTCGGGCGCGTCGATCGCCAGGTAACGGCCGGCCTGCGCCGGATCCTCGGTCAGTTGAAACAGGTTCTCGACCGGATTCGGATTGCTGCGTCCGCTGACCACCGAAATGAACTCGGTCAGGTTGTTGTCGTTGTTGAAGCTGCGATCAAAGTAGCTGAGCAATTCATGCCGACCCAGATGATTCAGAAATTCGGCGGTGCTGCCGTCCTGCGCCAGTTGCCAAGGAAAGAAGTTGTTGAAGCGGTGGCCGTTCAGCGTGCTGCCGTTGGCGGCGACGCGCGGCTCCGGATAGACCTCGGTCAGGTTGGGCAGGATCGGCGCGTCGGCCGCCTCGCTGGCCCAGTCAAAATTGCCGCTGGTATTGCCGGCAACTTCAGCTTGCTGATCACGCTGCAAGTGATCCCAGCGGGTGAACAGCAGGCGGCCGAAGCTGTCGATCAACGGATCGAAATCACCAGAAGGCGCGTGATCGAGCAGCTTCAGATCGCCATTGGCAGAATTCAACTGCCACAGGCCGGTCACCGTCGCTGTCGACTCGTACTCGTCGTGTTGCGGATACAGATGCGCAGCGCCTGAGCGCGGGCGATCGCTGGCGAATACGATGCTGCCATCGCTCATGTAGGCCGCGTTGACGTTGTTGAATGCGGGCTGCAAGGGCACCGCGGTGATCACTGCCGGCTGACCCTGCTGCAGGCCAGTCACTTCATACATCTGCCAGCGATAACTGAGCACTTGGAACCGGTTGGGCGGCGCGCCGATCACCATCGAAAAAATCGCCTTGTTGCCGGACCAGTGCACATGTGGATCGCGAACGGCAATCGAGTTGGCGGCCTGGAAGCCGCTGTTGCCCAGCCCGGCTTCGGCAGTCAGATTGCGCAAAGTACCGTTCGGATAGCGAATCCACAGATCGCCACCGCGATAGACCGACTGCAGACCGGGAAAGTGATTGGCGAAGGTCGCGCCGATGGTGGCGAAGTCGACCGGCACCGGCACTTGGGTGACGAACATGATCGGATGGGGAGTCGAACCCGTCGATGGCAAACCGCCAGCGATCAGGCTGCTCGAGAACAGCAGGCTTGCAGCGATCCAGCGGCGCATCGGAATCCCCCCAAACGTTGACCTATCGCGGTGTCGGCAGCGCTCGTTGCTTTGATAAGGCGGACACATTCTGCGACTTTTTGACCGCAGCAAAGTAAGTCCGTCGCGTATTGAACGGAAAAGACACGGAAAAGGGGACACACGGGAAAGGGAGCACGGAAAAGGGGACGCACGGAAAAGCGGGCGGGGCAGTTAAGCCTGTTGCCGTTCGCTGCTCGCCCACCCGCGCGAACCCACGTTTGGCGCACGGATTTCGTGGCCGCAGCCGTCACGCTGGCCCAGTCGGCCGCGTCGAGGGCAACATGAAAGCGCACCACGCGGCCCGCGAATGGGGCTGCAGGCAGACCGGGAGACTAGCGATGAGCGGACTGTGTCCACACCATGGCAAGGCACTTTGCCTCCGGCGTGTCACCGGTGCTCGGTAGATCGAGAGCTGCCCGCAATGTCAGGGGCTCTGGCCGGTGCCGGCGACGGTCGCATCGCTGGTCGGGCACGCACTGCGACCGGCTGCGGTCGCGGCCCTGCCTCCGGCACGGCCATTCGCCGCTCTGCCCTGCCCGGTGGATGGCTCAGGCATGCGTGCTCAGGCATGCGCGCTGCGCAGTCATGGTGTCGAGATCGACCTGTGCGCGCGCTGCCACGGCGTCTGGCTTGATGCCGGTGAGCTTGAGCAGCTGCTGGCGCTGAATCAATCGCAGGAGGATTCCGCCGCCAACGAGGTGCTCGAAGGCGCGATCGATTTCGCCCTTGAGTTTGGCGATGTGGCGCTTGGACGCCGCGACATCAGCTGCATGCCGAGGGGGCGGTCAATCGGCGCTACCACGTCTGATCCGGGCCTCATCCTGGTCGAGATCGAATCGCCGAGCGACAGCCGCATGCGCTTGCCGGAGCGACCGGACCCGACCCCGCTGGTGGAAGCGGGTGCTGGAATGCTTGACAGCGCGGGTGAAGCCATCGGCGCGGTGTTCGAGTTTGTCGGCGACGCGCTGTCAGGGTTGTAGCAGCCGGCGAACAGGGTCAGAGCACTTTGACCTATCCGCCCCCGTTTCGGGCGAACGGGGCGAACGGGGTCACCATTTCGCGCTACGCCCAATGCGGATCCGGCAAGCTCATGAAGCTTGAGTGCAAACCTTCATCCCACGACTTTCGCAGAGCGTTCCAGTAGGGATCATCGTCCTTCATCACGGTGTGCAGCTTGAGCGTGAGCGAGCCTCGCTCGTAGACGAGCAGATCGATAGGTGGCGCGACGCCAAGATTGCTCTTTACCGTCGAGTCCATCGACACCAGCGCGCATTTGGCGACAGTAGCAAGCGAGGTATCGAAGCGCACGATGCGATCAATGATCGGCTTGCCGTACTTGAATTCACCGATCTGCAGATACGGCGTCTCCGGCATCGCCTGGATGAAATTGCCTTCGCCGTACACCTGGAACATGCGTAGACGTCGACCTTTGATCTGGCCGCCGATAAGCAGGGAGGCACCGAACCCCGCGCCGCTGGCGCGCAGATTTGGTCCGTCCTGACGATCCACTTCACGCAAGGCCCAGCCGGCCAAGCGAGCGGCCTCGTACATCGACGAAACGTTTTTGATTGACAGGCGCCCGTCACCTTGGGGCATGCCTTCGTTCATGATCTGAATGGCGGACTGGGTGATTGCCAGGTTGCCGGCCGACATCACCACAATGACGCGGTCACCTTCGGTTTGCCACACCGCCATCTTCCGATAACTGGAGATGTTGTCGACGCCCGCGTTGGTCCGCGAGTCCGACATCATCACCATGCCATCATTGACCAACAGGCCCACGCAATACGTCATTGCCTACTCCATCCGATGGTTGAAACGGGCACGCCCCAGTGCCCCCAAAAGAGTCTACATGCGGGCACTGCAGCCGACTACCCGCCGCTCGGGTCAGCGTGATGGTCGGGAAACCAAATAGGGTCGCCATTACCCGAAGTGAACTTGAGCCTGCTTTGATTGACTGGGATATGCCGAAGACCTATCCCAAATGGCAGCGCAGCATTTGACCGTGACAGCAATGGTCAGCGAGGGAGCCAGACATGCAACGAGCCGGCGTGTTCATGAGTAACAAGAGCCAAGCTGTCCGCGTGCCGAAGGCGGTTGCCCTGCCTGCTGATGTAAAGCAGGTCGATATCGTGGCGCTGGGCAGAGCCCGCTTGATCTTGCCTGCTGGCGATTCATGGGATCACTGGTTTGCGGCGGCGGGCGCAACCGATGACTTCATGCAGGCGCGCGAACAACCGCGTGCGCAGGACCGCGACGATTTCTGATGCTGAAATTCATGCTCGACACCGAAATCTCGATTTACCCAATAAAGCGCCGGCCAGAGCTCGTACGCACCGCATTCAACCAGCATGTCGGGCAAATGTGCGTCTCCGCCATCACTCAGGTGGAACTGATCTTTGGTGCCGAAAAATCGTCCCATCCCGCGCGTAAGACGAACGGGGTCAGGTTCACTTTCCCGAAAGCCGGGAAAAATTCCTACAGCGATGCCCGGCGAACTCTGATGGTGGCAGCGCATCAAGCGGTTGACACTGGCCATCATGGCCCGTCAACCCCGCATCGATCTGCCCAGTGTCACCCAGCACATTGTCCAGCGTGGCAACAATCGTCTGCCGTGCTTTCTCCACGACAACGACCGGCGTGCCTATCTCCACTTGCTCAATGAGGCATTGATCAAGTCGGGCTGCCGGCTGCATGCCTATGTGCTCATGGACAACCACGTCCACCTGCTCGCCACGCCACCCGCAGCGGGCGCACTTTCGCAAATGATGCAGCAGCTCGGCCGTCGCTACGTCGGCCAATTCAACAGCCGTCATGGGCGCACTGGCACGCTGTGGGAAGGTCGCTACAAGGCGTGTCTCGTCGACACCCATGATTACTTGCTGCACTGCTACCGCTACATCGAACTCAACCCGGTGCGCGCATGCATCACCGACGACCCGACCGATTGGCCCTGGTCAAGCAGCGCAGCCAATTGCGGACTCACCACTGATGCGCTGCTTACACCGCATCCCGTCTATCAATCCTTGGCCGCCACGCCGACTGAACGTGCAATCACCTACCACGCACTGCTTCGCAGCAGCCTAGACGAAGCAACGGTCAATCAGATACGCGCATACCTGCAACAACAACGCGCCCTCGGCCGCGACAGCTTCCGCGCGATGGTAGAAGCAAAAACCCAGCGGTTCGCAGCTATTCGCCCAGCACACCGCCCGCAGAAGCCCACTACTTCAACGGGTTAAGTGAACCTGGCGCCGTCTTTAGGAAGTGCACCTGACCCCCTCTTTAGAAGTGAACCTGACCCCGTTTTTAGAGATACTGACGGCATGAACCTTCTGGCCGAACTCAAACGCCGCAACGTGTTGCGCATGGCCGGGCTGTATCTGGTCGCGGCATGGTTGGTGGTGCAGGTGGCAGACACCCTGCTGCCCGTGTTCGGCGCGCCGGGCTGGGTAATGAAAGCCGTCGTCATGCTGCTCGTGATCGCCTTCTTGCCGGCACTGGTGGTGTCCTGGTTCTATGAGCTGACGCCCACGGGCCTGCAGCGCGAAGACGAACTGGCGTCGGGACAGGCCAGCTACCAAGGTGCTGATCGACGGCTGCGGCGGATCAATGATCGAACGCCGGCGCAGCCCGGTGAGCCCTTGCCAGCGCCGCTAGGCGCGCGCCGTCAGGGTCGGCTGACCATCGCCTTGCTGGTGCTTGCACTTGGCTATTTCCTGGTCGAGAAGGTGGTGACGACCGCATCGCAGGGCGACTCGGCTACTGCTGCAGTGGTCAACAACAAGTCGATCGCGGTGCTCGCCTTCGCCGACCTCAGCCCCGACGGCAAGAATGAGTACTTCGCCGACGGCATCGCCGAAGAGATTCTCAACGCCTTGGCCAAGGTCGACGACCTCAAAGTTGCCGGGCGCACCTCATCGTTCTACTTCAAGCAGAAGAACGAAAACATCCAGACCATCGGCCGCGCCTTGGGCGTAGCCAATGTGCTGGAAGGATCGGTGCGCATGCAGGGTGATCGGGTGCGGATCACCGCGCAGCTGATCGAAGTGCAAGGCGGCTTCCACCTGTGGTCGGAGAACTACGACGGCGACTTGAGCGACGTGTTCGAACTGCAGGAGAAGATTGCGCGCTCGATCACCGACCAGCTCCGTGTGGTGCTGGACACCGACCAGAAGCGACGTTTGGTACCCACGGCCACCGAGCAGCCGGAGGCCTACGCGCTCTACCTGCAGGCCACGGCGATTTTCAATCGGCGCGACAGCCGACGCTTCCTGCACGGCATTGAACAGCTGCAGAAAGCGGTCGACATTGATCCCGGCTATGCCCGCGCCCATGCCAGATTGGCGTCCATGTACGCCATCGCATCGGAGTACACGCCGATCGATCTCGACGAAGCGCTGGCGGGGGCACGCGAGCATGCGGAGATCGCGATGGCGCTGGACCCGTCCATGGCCGAGCCGCACGCAGCGCTCGCCCGCGTGCACGGCGCGCAACGCCACTATGTCGATGAGGTGTCCGCCTTCGAGCGCGCGCTAAGTCTTGAGCCCAACGACGTCAATTCCAACTTCTGGTTTGGCAGCACGCAGTTCGTCGTCGGCTACATTGAGCGCGCCAACACGGCAATTGATCGCGCCCTGCTGCGCGACCCGATGCTGCCAATGGCGCTGCTCTGGCGCGGCATGTCTTACTCCGAGGCCGGCGATCAAAACAACGCGGAAAAGCTGCTGCAGCGTGCCGACGACATGGGTCTTGCGCTAATCGGCACCGGCTGGTCCGAGGTGGCCGAAGCGCGCGGTGACATCGCCGAAGCCACGCGTCAGCTTGCGGCAGGCACCGAGGTGCTGTTCTCGACCTTTCCCTCCGGCACGGCCGAAGCGTTCGCGCGTGCCTGCTACGGCGACGCCCCGGCGCGCCAACAGGTGCTTGATCTTCTGGACGCTTATCTAGCTGGCAACCCGTCGTTTATCGACGGCATCGTGCCTTACGCACTGGCGCGCCTGGGCCAACCGCAGCGCGCCATGCAGCTAACCGAGACTCACCGCCTGAGCCACCCGATGTATCTCGCCCTGCTCTGGGGGCCCTACGGCAAGGAAACCCGTACCCGCCCCGATTTCACCGAGTTCGCCCGCAAGATCGGCTTCACCGCCGTCTGGGACACTTACGGCGCGCCGGATCTGTGCCGAAAGACGGCCGATGGCGGCTACCTGTGCGAGTAGCGCTGATGCTGGACTATCGGACGGCGCGATAGCTTGCGCTGGATGGTGGAAGCAACGACGCAGCGATTCGCGGGTACTCACCCAGCACATGGCCCGTGGCAACCCACTCCTTGAACGGGATAAGTGAACCTGACCCCCGCCCTTGGTGCGACTGTACGGTACTATTCCGTACACGGAGAATCACTATGACCATTGCTGCTGCCCGCCTCGACCTACGACTAGACCCTGCGGACAAAGCGCGCATTGCGCGCGCCGCCGACCTGCGGGGAGTGCCGCTGTCCGCGTTCGTGCGTGACGCGGTGCTGCGTGAAGCTGAGAGCGTGATGGCGGCCGAACTGACCGCCATCCTGTCCACAGAGGAATCTCGGCGTTTCCTCAAGGCGCTGGATGCACCCTTCCAGCCCAATGCCAAACTGCAAAAGGCCCTCGCCCGCGTCGCAAAAGCCTGATTCGTGCGCGTAGCTGAGCCACTGAATGTCAGGCGCCATGATCGCAACGAGTTCGCGTGTGGCGAACCTTCTCTCGACGCCTACCTGCGTCAGCAAGCTGCCCAACATCACCGGGACGGCATCAGCACGACGCACGTCCTGGTCGAAGATGCTGATCCGTCGCGCATCCTGGGCTTCTACAGCCTGTCAGCCGCCCAGCTTTTGCTGACCGACTTGCAAGAGGCGGATCGCAAGCGCCTGCCCAACTACCCGCTGCCGGCCGTCCGTATGGGGCGGCTGGCGGTTGCAACGGTTGAGCAAAGCAAGGGGAATGGCGATGTGTTGCTGGCCCATGCCGTAGCGCGCTGTTTGGCGCTGCGCGAGCAACTTGGCGTGCGGGTGCTGCTGGTGAATGCACTGCACGAGAAGGCGGCCCGTTTCTATCGCGCCTACGGCTTCCGCGATGCCACGGCGAATTCGTACTCGCTGTATTTGCCGCTGGGGAAGCCATAACCCATCTCGAAAGGGAGGCACCCCGCAGCCCGTCGCGGCGAAATGGGGGACCCCGTTTTTGAAAACGGCAGAGGACTTAATTACCTCCGTCCCCTTTACAGCCCCTTTACAGCCTCTTATTGAGGCGTGGGTGTCCATGATCGCGTGCATGATCGCGTGAAACCCCTCCAACCTGAACAGTGCGTGTACCACATCTGCCGACAGGTGCGAACGTTCACCCAATCGTGACACTTACTGTCTGACCGACATGGCGCACCCCTCCCCAACGAAGCCAACCTCCTCATGTCACCTACGACAACAACCACGATGCGAGCTTGCGTACTTCTTCTTCTGTGTAGCGCTTTCTTCTCTACGCCGGCGAGAGCCTTTTTC
>ENA-ORBV01006902-ORBV01006902.1-microbial-mat-metagenome-genome-assembly--contig:-NODE-6902-length-19784-cov-12.941747_pt1 | contig 19784 bp, 7 predicted proteins | sample MGYA00237777_ERZ505514 | MGnify/ENA primary metagenome ERZ505514 (study PRJEB26160, sample SAMN06269048) | microbial mat metagenome | isolation source: Oligotrophic lake microbial mat | place... | reverse complement strand
GTATATAAATCAGCAATATAATTATATCTTACCAGCCTTAATTAAGTAAAAAACTTAATATTCATATCGCCAGATTATTGAACAAAAAATTAATTTCTATCCGGGAAATTTGGCATTTTCATCGATTCCAAAGACTCTTGCCTCACGCGACCCGCCATCGCAGCTAACTGCAAGCTCATAAAAGCATTCAAATCTTCCAAATCACACTTAGCTGAGGAAAAAATCTTCTGCATTTCATTCTCCGCTTCCAAACTCAGGTATCCAGCGGCAATAGCTTGTTTTACAACTTCACGAATCTGCACAGTAGAAATGTCCCTTACTAAATTTTAACTAATCAAAAGTCAACTAATTACTAACAGGAAGTTTCGGAAGCCGTCTCGCCAAAGATTTCAAATTTTTTCAGCTCGCGAGACTCTTGTTTCACTCCTCCGGACATAGCTGCTAGTTGCAAAGCCATAAAAGCATTTAAGTCTTCCAAGTCATACTTGGTTGTAGTTAACATCCGCCGCAGTTGATTTTCGGCTTTTAGGGTTAGATAGCCTAGAGCCAGAGCTTGCTGGGCGAGATCGCGAATTAGTACCATAACACTTCGGGATTTTATTGGTTCAAGCCTCAGTATCAACTGTTTTCACAGAATCAGCAGTGACGGCTATTGCTCGATAGGTGTGACATTGTTACGGGCCACTCGTGACAGCCGGAGTCGGAGAGTGTGACTAAGTATTTGCAGGGTTGTGACGGCGATCACGCGGGGGATGCCAGAGGAGGAGTCGGAGAGTGGGGAGTCGGAGAGTGTCCGGGTGTCTGGGTGGGGGAGTCGGAGAGTGTCCGAGTGGAGGAGTCGGAGAGGGGGAGTATTTTTCTTTTTCCCTGGGACTAATGACTAATGACTACTGCCTTCTACCTTCAGAAGACGCTCAACGTCTATAATCAGCAAGTTAAATATTTACGGCAAGACATATGGAACTAGCTCATAAAGATTTGCTACAACAAATAGCCCGACTATCGGAAACTTATGCTAATTTGGCCGATCGCCTCTCCCAAGCAGCCAAACAACTGCAAGACTCCGGCCTTCCTCCCTCCGACAGCTTACTGCAAGAAGTCGCCACCTACAGCCGAAACTTTGCAGAAGTCCAAAAAAAAGCTCTCGAACTCAACAAATCTGCCATCGCGCCGGGGGAAATTGCTTCCCTCAAAGACATTCAAAACTTAGTCGAGACTGCCGCAGCTTCTGAAGGTAAAGCAGAAATTCGCGATGCAGCATTGAAAGTGATCGATCGAGTATTGGCGATCGCCCACCGCGAACAAAGCGACTTCGCACCCTTACAATCAGTTCATGCCAAAGCCCGCGAACTGCAACGCGCGATTTCCGAATCAACCCCAACTCAACTGCATTCTGACGCCGAATCCTTAGTCAGCGGCAAACACCCAGTTTCAGCAGTGCTCGCGCTGGTGGAACAGCAAGACAAATTAGATGATGAACAGTGGGTAATTCTCGAAGAAACAGTCAGCGCCGCTTTTGGCAAACAAATAGCCGTAGCCATTTCCAGAGGCAAATTAACCATTGCTGAGATGGTAAAAGCAGCACCTGCCAAAGTCGAACCAGCATTTAAAGCAGCGCCAGAACAAAAAATCAGCGCCGAACCTTTGCCAGAAGTGATTGTCATCCCGTCAGGAAATGTGGCACCGAAACAAGTTACAGTTGCGCCACAGATCCAGATTTTGGAATCCCCTGCACCTTCTGCCCCCATGCACGAGGTAATTATTGTTCCCAGCGTGGAAGTACCTCAGTCTCTTCAGACAACCGGTTCCGGGAACATTGTTTTTGGAGCACCTCGGAACATTCAACCAGCGGTGGCAGTAGAGGGCGCTTTGGGAATTAAAGTTTTGGCGCACATTCAAGGAATTGGCGATCGAACTTTCGGTGCTCAAGAATACGCCGGTACTAAAGCTCAAGGGCGGCGCGTCGAAGGATTTCTGATTAATATCGAGCCACCAATTGCCGGCTTAACAGTCGAGTATATGGCTCACGTCGAAGGTGTTGGCGATACTCCTTGGATTAGCGATGGAGAATTAGCAGGTTTTCGAGGTCAAGCGAAACGAGTTGAAGGATTTGCCGTGCGATTGAGCGGGCCACAAGCTGATAAGTATGACGTATTTTATAGCGCTCACATTCAGAATATCGGCGACACCGATGTGTCCTCCAACGGCGATTATTGCGGCACTCGCGGCAAAGGTTTGAGAATTGAGGGCATCAAAGTTTGGATCGCGCCCTCTGCGAGTTCTCAAGTTGCGGCGCCTGTGGGTTTAAAAGTGTTGGCGCATATTCAAGGAATTGGCGATCGAACTTTTAGCGATAAAGAATACGCCGGCACAAAAGCTCAAGGCCGCCGCGTCGAAGGATTTCAAATTAAAATAGAGCCTCCGACTGCCGGTTTAAATTTGCAGTACATGGCTCACGTTGAAGGAGTTGGCGATACTGCTTGGATCTCGGAAGGGGATCTCGCCGGTTTCCGGGGCAAAGCTAAGCGAATTGAAGGATTTGCTGCGCGACTGACTGGCCCACAAGCTGATAAGTACGATGTATCTTACACCGCTCATATTCAAAATGTGGGCGATACTCCTGTTACTTCTAACGGTCAATATTGCGGCACTCGCGGCAAAGGTTTGAGGGTTGAAGGAATGACGGTTTGGGTTGAGCCGAAAGCGTAAAAATTGAGATTGCGCTAATCTCAGAAACCGGGTTGATTCCTATTTTTCGTAGTCAACCGAAATTTGTCGCAGAAACCCGGTTTCTCGCCACCTACAAAGTCTTGGTGCACGCTAATCTCAGAAACCGGGTTGATTTCTATTTTTCGTGGTCAACCGAAATTTGTCGCAGAAACCCGGTTTCTCGCCACCAAATAGGGTAAATCCTGTGCTAATGGTGCAGCAGGTGCGATAAGGTTTCTACAGCATGATCGATCGCACTTGGAGCAGTTTCGCAACCTGTGGCTTCGGCGGCGCAGTGGCTGGCGTGGATTGCGTGTTCGACTGTTTTCGTCCCAGAGTCGATCGCGCTATCAGCTACAAAACCCTTAGCCTCGTACTAGCCCATTTGGGCTTGCATCTTTTTGTTAAACTCGGATTGATTCGGTTCCCAATTGCGGACTGTTTGCACAATCTCGATCCCAGCCCAAATTAACATTCCGAGGACGATCGCAGCAATCAAGTATCCCATAGCTTTCTCAAAAATTAAGGTTAGCTTGATATAATTTAACGCAGCAATTAAAGACCCAGATGATATAATCATCCCTATTGAGCTCGAATTTCCCTACTTCAAAGCAAATATTTGCTTGCTTCAAGAATTTCTCAAAAATCCTACTACAGTTGCTCAATCCTCTTTTCCATATCCCAGAACAGATAGAGCCAACAATACTTAAAGATAAATATATCAGAGGCCAGATGAATCAGATCCCTTCTCTCCCAAGTTTATGTCTGCATCAGCTACTGAAGATTCAGGCAGAAAACAACCCAGATGCTATTGCTATTGCTGCCCCAGACAGACCCCATCTGACCTATCTTCAATTATGGGTTCAAGTTAACGATATCGTTGCCCAACTCAATGCCATAGGTATAGGACGAAATGACCGAGTGGCGATCGCCCTGCCCAATGGCCCTGAGATGGCCGTTGCTTTTTTAGCAAGTGCGTCGGGCGGAACTTGCGCCCCTCTCAATCCAGCCTATAAAGCCTCTGAATTTGATTTTTATTTAAGTGATCTTAATTCTAAAGTGTTAATAGTTCAGGCGGGAATTGACTCCCCAGCGATCGCAGTAGCACAAAAACGCGATATTCCAATAGTACAACTATCCCCCATTTCCGATGCACCAGCCGGGATTTTTACTCTCCTAGGCGGTCAACTCTCTGAACCAGAATTACCAGGCTTTGCAGCACCAGATGACACAGCCTTAGTATTGCACACCTCCGGCACTACAAGTCGTCCCAAAATCGTGCCCCTAACCCACAAAAATCTCTGCACTTCAGCGCAAAATATTCGCAAAACCCTGGAATTGACACCAGATGACCGCTGCCTCAACGTCATGCCCCTATTTCACATTCACGGGTTAATTGCAGCCTTACTTTCATCCTTGAGTGCTGGTGCCAGCGTAGTTTGTACCCCCGGCTTTTACAGCCCCAAATTCTTGGATTGGCTTGATGAATTTCAAGCAACTTGGTACAGTTGCGTCCCCACCATGCACCAAGCAATTTTAGCGCGGTCTCGCACTGCACAGGAAATTATTGCTCGCACACCGATCCGATTTATTCGATCGTCCTCTGCCGCATTATCGCCATCTGTAATGGCAGAAATAGAAACAGTTTTTAATTCCCCAGTCATCGAAGCCTACGGCATGACTGAAGCAGCCCATCAAATGGCCAGCAATCCTTTGCCCCCCAGTCAGCGAAAACCGGGTTCCGTTGGGCCAGCAGCCGGGCCAGAAATTAGCATCATGGATGAAGCCGGTAACTTGTTGCCACCAGGTGAAATTGGCGAGATTGTCATCCGGGGAGCCAATGTTACATCGGGCTACGAAAATAATCCCAAAGCCAATGAAACCGCCTTCACAAACGGATGGTTTCGGACGGGAGATCGAGGATATTTAGATAGCGAAAACTACCTGTTTATTCAAGATAGAATTAAAGAGATTATTAACCGAGGCGGTGAAAAAATTTCGCCCAGAGAAGTTGATGAAGTCCTCCTAAATCATCCTGCGATCGCCGAAGCCGTCACCTTTGCTGCACCCCATACCCTTCTCGGTGAAGATGTTGCCGCCGTCGCCGTCCTCAAACCAAATACGACAGCCACCGAACGGGAAATCAAAGAATTTGTAGCCCAGAGACTAGCCGATTTTAAAGTGCCCCGCGCCATTTTGATAGTCGGTGAAATCCCGAAAGGGGCGACGGGAAAAATCCAAAGAATTGGACTTGCCCAAAAGCTAGGATTGACAACCTCCGATCCGATTGCACCTAGACCCACATTTGCACCACCGCGTACACCCATTGAAGAAAAACTACAGAGGATTTGGTCGGAGGTTTTGCAAATCGATGACATCGGCATCAATGACAACTTCTTTCAATTGGGAGGCGATTCGCTTCTGGCTAGCCAGATTATTAATCGTATACGGGATGTACTGCAAGTCGAGCTTTCCTTTCTGTTTTTCTTCCAGCAACCCACGATCGCTAATGTTGCCATTGAAATGATTAAAGTTAATGCCAAGCAAACAGAGGACGATGCACTAGCAGAGATCTTAGCGGATCTGGAAACACTGTCTGAAGAAGAAGCTTTAAAAGTCTTGAGCAACCTGAAAAATTCTCCAGCAATCGATCGATAAACCGCTCCTTTTGAGGCAGAAGTCCTGCAAACGCTTTCTGTGTCATCGCGGGCGATCGATAAATCTTCTTCCTTTTAGTCCTGGACGCACGGGTGGTCAGAAACCGGGTTTTTTTACGAAAAGACGCGTTGTAGCCGACAGATTAGGTAAAAAACCCGGTTTCTTTGGCAGAAATGCGTAAGTCCTGCCTTTGATAGACGATTGAAAATAAACAATATCCATCTATTGCCAATGCTCAACGACTGCGAGGCAAACACCTTGATTAGAGCAGGTTCAAAAAATAATGCAACTGTACACAATCTCCCAACCACGATCTTCATAAGTCATTCCCAATTTTTGAAGCGAAACTCTCAAATATCAAATTGTATAATTTATTGGTGAAAAAACAACATGGATAGCCTAAATGCAAGAATTTCTGAACTATCTCCAGCAAAACGCGCACTTCTAGAACAAAGACTCAAGCAAACAGTAAAAAAGACCGGCGAAATAATCTCAATTCCCAGAAGAGAAGAAGCTGAATATTATCCTCTCTCCTTTGCTCAAACCCGTCTCTGGTTGCTAGACCAATTGGTCGCAGAAAAATCCCTCAGCAATCGACCGGCAAATCTTCGTATTGTTGGTCAATTAAATACAGCCGTCTTAGGAAAAACACTCAATACAATTATTCGTCGCCATCAGATTTTAGGTGCTATTTTTACCTTGGTTGATGAACAGCTTATCCAAACTATCGTTCCTGCTTTCAACCTTGATTTACCCAAAATAGATATCAGTCATTTCTCAAGGGAAGAACGGCAGAAGCAATTACAAACTTTGGCGGTTCAAGAAGCAAACAAGCCTTTTGATTTAGCACAAAGTCGTTTAATTAGAGCGAGCTTGGTAAAACTAGCAGAACAAGAACATATTCTTTTACTGACCTTCCATCATATTGTTTTTGATGGTTGGTCGATGGGGGTTTTATTGCAAGAATTCAGCGCGCTGTATCAGGCATTTTTGCGTGGTGAGAATTCTCCTTTGCCAGAGTTGCAAATTCAATATACGGATTTTGCTGTATGGCAAAAAGAATACTGGGAAAACCAAGGATTTAAATCTCAATTAGCCTATTGGAAAAAACAACTTGGTGGTGAGTTGCCCATCTTAAATTTACCGACGGATCGACCCAAACCACCCATCCAAACTTTGAGCGCGGCCAAGCAAGCTTTATCTCTTTCTCAGTCGCTAACGGCTTCTCTAAAATCCTTAAGTCAACGGGAAGGGACAACTTTATTCATGACTCTGATCGCAGCTTTTAAAATTCTTCTCTATCGTTATACCAGTCAAGAAGATATTATTGTTGGCATACCAATTGCCGGTCGCGATCGTCTAGAAACCGAGTCATTAATTGGAATTTTTATCAATACATTGGTTTTGCGGACTCGTTTAGATCCAAATTGGACTTTTCGAGATTTTTTGGCAAATGTTCGTCAAGTCGCCTTAGAAGCTTACGAACATCAAGAACTCCCCTTTGAACAATTGATAGAAGAATTACAGCCAGAGAGGAATTTAAGCGCGTCACCGATTTTTCAGGTCTTTTTTCAACTCAGAAATTTTACCGATCGAACTCTGAAAACAGAGGGTTTAGAAATTGAATATTTTCCGGTCGATCGAGGGGTTTCACTTTTTGAGTTAAGCTTAGATATTATCGAAAATCGCGAAGGGCTATTATGTGAGTTTGAATATAATAGCGATTTATTCGATCGAAAAACAATCGAACGCATGGCTGGACACTATCAAACCCTATTAGAGGAAATTGTGACTGATGGGGAGCAATATCTTTGGAAATTACCGATTTTAAGCCAGAAAGAACGCCATCAATTATTAATAGAATGGAATGATACTGCAACAGACTATCCCCGCGACAAGTGTATTCACCAGTTATTTGAAGCGCAAGTGGAACGCACCCCAGAAGCAGTGGCGCTGGTGTTTGACACCGGGCGGCTGACTTATCGGGAGTTAAATACCAAGGCCAATCAACTAGCACACTATTTACGAAAATTGGGAGTTGGGCCAGAAGTTTTAGTGGGTATCTGTCTGGAACGTTCTCTGGATCTGATTGTCGCACTATTGGGAATTCTCAAAGCCGGCGGTGCTTATGTACCTTTAGACCCAGCATATCCTCAAGAGCGCATCGAGTTTATGCTCTCGGATGCTCAAGTGGCAGTGCTGCTGACTCAGGAGAAATTGTTGGCAGAACTTCCTAAATCGGAGGCCCATCAAGTCTGTCTGGACAAAGATGGGAATGCGATCGCCGATCAGAAATCAGAAAACCCGATCAATCACTGCGATCCCGCCAATTTAGTCTACATTCTTTATACCAGTGGCTCAACAGGCAGACCCAAAGGAGTAGCGATCGAACACCACAGCCCAGTTGCTCTCGTAGATTGGGCGCAAACAGTCTTTACACCAGAACAATTGACCGGCGTTTTAGCTTCTACCTCGATCTGCTTTGACCTCTCAGTCTTCGAGATATTTCTGCCACTGAGTTGTGGTGGGAAAGTCATCCTAGCTGAAAATGCTTTGCACCTACCCACTTTACCTGCGGCTGGGGAAGTCACGCTGATTAATACAGTACCGACGGCGATCGCAGAATTGCTGAAAATGGGTATCCCAAAACAAGTCAACACCGTCAATCTCGCCGGCGAACCCCTCAGCAATCAACTGGCCCAGCAGCTTTACCAGCAAAAGATCCAGTACGTCTTTAATCTCTACGGGCCCTCGGAAGACACCACCTACTCGACTTATGCCTTAGTCGAAATAGGCACCAGTAAATCTCCTGCGATCGGCAAACCTATTGCTAATACCCAAATTTACATCCTCGATAGTCATTTGCAACAGGTTCCTATTGGTAGCAGTGGCGAAATTTACATCAGTGGCGCTGGGTTAGCCAGAGGTTATCTCAATCGCCCTGATTTGACAGCCGAAAAATTTATTCCTAATCCGGTTGGTGAAAAACTCACTACCAATCGAGTTTACAAAACAGGCGATTTAGGTCGCTATTTGCCCGATGGTAACATCGAGTATTTGGGACGTATTGACAATCAAGTAAAAATTCGTGGCTTCCGCATAGAATTGGGTGAAATAGAAGCAGTGCTGGCAGATCAGCCGCTAGTCAAAACTGTGGCAGTGATTGCTAGAGAAGACCGCCCAGGCGATCGGCGACTTGTTGCTTATTTGGTGCTGAATCAAACTAATGTTAATACTGAGCAAAAACAGGCTCTTGTGCAGTCGTGGCGCAATGGGCTTCAGCATAAATTGCCAGAATATATGATGCCTGCGGCTTTTGTGATTCTGGAGTCGATGCCCCTGACTCCGAATGGCAAAGTAGACCGCCGCGCTTTGCCTGCAGCACCCTCTACTTTAGAAACAGAAACAGAAAGCAGTTTTGTGGCACCGAGCAATTCTGTAGAAGAGGCGATCGCTAGCATTTGGTGCGAAGTTATGGGGATTGAGCGCATTGGCATTCACCAAAATTTCTTTGAATTAGGCGGACACTCGCTAATGGCAGGACGGATCATCTTCCGCCTCCGCAATCAGTTGTCGGTAGATTTGTCACTCCGCACTTTATTTATCGCCCCAACCATAGCAGGTTTAGCCGCAGAAGTTAGCAAACAGCTAAGGGGGTCAGATTCCCCAGAAACTTCATCGCCTTTACCATCGGTTGTCCGACGGCAGGAATTACCTCTGTCTTTTGCTCAACAGAGAATGTGGTTCCTACACCAACTAGATAGAGAAAGTGGTTCCTATAATATACCCATAGCTCTGCACCTGGTCGGGCCGCTCCAGATAGCTACCCTGGAGCAAAGTTTAATGGAAATAGTGCGCCGTCATGAGAGTCTCCGCACGACTTTTCCTTCTGTGGATGGTTCTCCTGTGCAACTGATCGCTCCCACTCTCACAGTAACTTTGTCTGTCATAGATTTGCAGGCACTACCGATAGTTAAGCAGGATACTGAAGTGCAGCGGTTAGCGCTAGCAGAAGCTAATTATGCTTTTGATCTGACACAGTTACCTTTGGTGCGATCGACTCTACTGCAACTGGGCCCAGAATCTCATGTCTTGTTGGTAACATTCCACCACATTGTGTTTGACGGTTGGTCAATTGGGGTGTTGATGCAAGAGTTAAGCACACTCTACATCGCTTGCGGTGCAGGTCAACCTTCTCCCCTGCCTTCACTCCCCCTCCAATATGCCGACTTCGCTTGCTGGCAGCGTCAGTGGGCGACGGAAAGTGTAATGGAAACTCAACTTCGCTACTGGAAGCAACAGTTGTCAGGATGTCCGGCGCTGTTGCAGCTTCCCACTGACCGACCACGCCCTTCTGTGCAAAGGTTCCGAGGTCGCACTGAACTGTTTCAGGTCAATCCCGAACTGGCTGGGCGATTGAAAATTTTGAGTCAGCAATCTGGGGCGACTCTGTTTATGACGCTGTTAGCAGTTTTCGCAATTTTATTGTCACGCTACAGCGGTGAGGAGAATATTGTGATTGGTTCCCCGATTGCGAACCGCAATCGCGGTGATATTGAATCGTTGATTGGGTTTTTTGTGAATACTTTGGCATTGCGGATTGATTTGTCGGGGAATCCTACCTTTGCAGAATTGATTGAGCGAGTGCGGGACGTGGCTTTAGATGCTTATACTTATCAAGATTTGCCTTTTGATCGAGTTGTGACGGAATTGCACCCGGACAGGAATGCAAGTTATCATCCTCTGTTCCAGGTAATGTTTGTTTTGCAAAATGCTCCGACGGAACAATTGCAGTTGCCAGGTGTGGTTGTGACTGCTTTGGAGATTGAGAGTGTGACGGCGAAGTTTGATTTGCTGATGTCGTTGGAAGAGGGCGCGGCGGGTCTCAAGGGGTTGCTGGAATATAATACGGATTTGTTTGATACCCCAACCATGACTCGGATGGTGGGACATTTCCAAATTTTACTGGAGGCTCTTGCGACAAATCCACGGCGGCAAATTTCGGAGTTGCCTTTGCTGTCAGCAGCGGAGCAACAGCAGTTGCTAGTGGATTGGAATCACACTGACACAAATTATCCTCAAGATGCTTGTATACATCAGTTATTTGAGGCTCAAGCAGAGCAAACTCCCGATGCTGTAGCCTTAGTTTTTGGCGAACAACAGTTAACTTACCAACAGCTAAATTGTCGCGCCAATCAACTAGCACATTACTTGCAAACTTTGGGGGCTGGCCCGGAAGTTTTAATCGGTGTTTGTTTCGATCGCTCTCTGGATGCGATCGTCTCGCTTTTAGCTGTTCTCAAAGCCGGCTCTGCTTACCTACCTTTAGATCCAGCTTATCCCAAAGAGCGTCTGGAATTCATGCTGTCAGATGCCGCCCTATCGGTGCTGTTAACTCAACAGCATTTAACAGAAAAGCTGCCCGATACTGAAGCAAAAATAGTTTGTTTGGAGCAGGTGCGGGAGGAAATCAACACACAAAGTGAGACAATTCCCGCCAATCTTGCGAATGCAGACAATTTAGCTTATGTCATGTATACTTCAGGTTCCACAGGCAAACCTAAAGGCGTTTGCGTCGTCCACCGTGGGGTAGTGCGGTTAGTTAAAAACACCGATTATGCCAGCTTCAGCGCCGCCGAAGTCTTCCTGCAACTGGCTCCGATTTCCTTTGACGCTTCGACGCTGGAAATTTGGGGGGCGCTGCTTAACGGGGCGCAACTGGTTGTATTTCCCCCAGGAACTCCATCTTTAGCAGAGCTGGGAGAGGCGATCGGTTTATATAAAGTGACAATTTTGGGGCTGACGGCTGGATTGTTTCACTTGATGGTAGACGAGCGGATTCAGGATTTAAAGGGCTTGCGCCTACTGTTGGCTGGCGGCGATGTTTTATCCGTTCCACACGTCCAGAAGTTGCTCCGAGAGGTTCCAAACTGCCAATTAATTAACGGCTACGGGCCGACGGAAAATACGACTTTTACTTGCTGTTTTGCGCTCGCCCCGGATAGTCAAATTACCAATTCTGTGCCGATCGGACGGGCGATCGCCAATACTCAAGTTTACATACTCGATCGCCATTTGCAGCCAGTGCCGATCGGCATTCCGGGTGAGTTGTATACAGGCGGCGCAGGCTTAGCCAGAGGCTACCTCAACCGACCCGATTTGACAGCCGAAAGATTCATTCCCAATCCTTTTATCAAGAACGAAGAAGATGGATTGGAAAATGCAGAAGATCGATCGGTTTCAAGCCTTCTTCCTTCTTCCTTCTTCCTTCTTCCTTCTTCAAATCACCTTTACAAAACAGGGGATTTAGCCCGCTATCTGCCCGATGGCAACATCGAGTATTTGGGACGCATTGACAATCAAGTAAAAATTCGCGGTTTCCGCATAGAAGTCGGAGAAATTGAGGCGGTACTGGCCGGACATCCAGATGTGAGTCAAGTGGCTGTGGCAGTTCAGTTAGATGCTTCGGGGAATAAATGTCTCGCAGCTTATGTAGTCCCGGGCCCAGGCAAAATTCTTGCCGCCGCTACCCTGCGAAGTTTCCTGCAAAAAAGACTGCCAGACTACATGATACCCGCTGGGTTTGCGTTCCTCGACGCTTTGCCCTTGAACCCTAACGGGAAAGTAGACCGTCGCGCTTTGGCAACTCAAAAGTGGCAATCTACCAGCGTGGCATCCAACGAAACAATTTCTGTTACCCCCAGGGATCAATTAGAACTCCAGGTGACAAAAATTTGGGAACAAGTTTTAGGCATCAATTCAGTTGGGATCAGGGACAATTTCTTCGAGGTGGGAGGACATTCGCTGTTAGCGGCGCGCTTGTTAGCTGAAATTGAAAAACTCTTCGGCAAAAAGCTGCCACTGTCTGCTATTTTTCAATCGCCAACAGTTGAGCAATTAGCTAGCATTCTCCGGGAACCGGAATGGTCGTCACCGTCTCCATCAATGGTAGTGATTCAACCGGGAACAGGGAGTTACAAACCGCCTCTGTTCTGCATTCACGTACTCGGCAGGGGATTGGAATTTTACCGTCCTTTGCTGAATCATTTGGATCGATCGCAGGCTGTTTTGGGGCTGTCTACCCAGATTATGGACAAAAAACTGGCTCCCCCCAATCGAGTTGAGGAATTGGCAGCTTATTACATCAAAGAAATGCAAACTTTTCAGCCACACGGCCCTTATTTTCTGTTAGGAGTATCTTTTGGGGGGACGGTAGCTTTTGAAATGGCTCGGCAACTCGATGCGAAAGGTCAAAAGGTAGCTTTGCTGGGATTGTTGGATACCGTAGGGCCGGCGACATCTCCATTGTCGGATACTCGAAAGAGTCCGTTGCTAATGAGACTTTTACGGATGAAACCTGCTGTATTTCTGGAGAAAGCGAAGGGGAATCTGAGGGGAAAATTTGACTTACTCATGAATATTTTCAAGAGGATTTTGTGCAAGTTTTACCGAGCGATCGGGCGTCCCTTGCCTGTCGATCTGCAAGACTTTACTTACCGAGAACTAAATAACGATGCTTTGAGACATTATGTAGCGGGAGTTTACCCCCGTCAAGCGACGCTTTTTAATGCGGTTGAAAGTGCTAGTTTGCGTGCCAATGACCGCGAATTTGGTTGGGGTAAGACAGTGACCGGAGGAATAGAAATTCACGAGATTCCTGGCGACCATTTAGGGATGTTAAAAGAACCCCACGTTCGGGTACTCGCAGAAAAATTGCAGGCTTGCATAGATCGAACTCAAAGGAATGCTTTATAGAACCAATTTGAGATCTATTGGTGTAATCAGAAGTCTAGCAAGACTCTTGGTTATACCATTTGCGATTTTTTGATTAAAGAATTGCAGAATTGGGAATGAGTTATGAGTTCAGGGTTTGGCCCTTGCCTAGAGTTGCATTATTTTGGGGGATTGATATTATTTTAAGTGCGAAAGAATGCTCAGGCACTCTATTAAATTATTAATACATTACCTAAAATTTCAGGATATTTCCGTTCCTGGGTTATTCATACGCCTCGTACTAGCCCATAATCCTTGCTGTTGGGTGCGGATTTCCGGTCAATTGCAAATAATATGACTCGACTTGTGCTACAAATCGATATTTTTACTGTCGCTGCATTCTCTGCAATTAAACGGTTGCGGAACAGGAAATGATTTCGATCGAATGTATCCGTAGTTTGTATCTGTCTTACTTTACACGGCGGTAGAGTTTGAGTTAACATTGGTCGAGTCTAGAAAATATTATAGCCAAAAACAAAACCTTCAGATGCAGGCTAGCGATGAATTTATCGTGATTCGGCAGGAATAGTTTATTGAAAAAGTCTTAACAACCCCGTTACACTTGATCAGAAGTCTTTTCGTTCAATACTTATATAAATATGTCATTGCCAGCAGCCGATCGCCCCGAATCTGTAACTAATAGTGAATCTTCCTATCAACTTTCGCCGATACAGCAGGGGATGCTTTTCGAGGGCCTTTCGGGCCAAAAGTCAGGGGTAGACATCGAACAGGTAGTCTGTAGCCTGGGCGAACAGTTGAAGGTTACAGTTTTTGTCGATGCTTGGCGCCAAATAGCCGATCGATATCCAATTTTGAGAACGAGTTTTAGCTGGTTGGATCGAGAGGTGCCGGTGCAAACACTACACACCCAAGTCGAACTGTCAATAGTTGAGGAAGACTGGCGCAGTTTGTCGGAGGACGATCGCACCAGCCAACTCGCAACCTTTTTGCAAGCCGATCGCCTGCAAGGATTTGATCTCACTCAACCGCCGCTGATGCGTTTGGCTTTGTTCCGAGTTGCGGAAACCCAATACAAACTCATCTGGACTTATCACCATATTTTGCTCGACAGTACCTCGGCAATAACTGTTTTGCAAGCAGTTTTTACCTTGTACGAAGCCCTGACTGGCGATCGACAATTAGAATTAACACCGCCCAGTGTCGATCGAGATGGCAGCGCTCGGATGCAGCAAGATATCTCGAAAACAGAAGCATTTTGGAGGCAATACTTAAGCGGTTTCAGCGATCGTACTCCTTTGGTTGGCGATTTTTCCAGGGCAGGCCAGATTCCCGCCCAACCAGAAGATTTATCAGTTGTGGAACAGGCAAGATGCCTGTTCCACACACTGCCAGAAATCCGGCTTTCTAGCAGTGTTACCGCAGCTTTAAACTCCCTAATTCAAGAGCAACAACTAACCCTAAATACCCTACTGCAAGGAGTCTGGGCTGTACTTTTGAGCCGCTGTTCCGGTTCGGAAGATGTAGTATTTGGAGCTATTTGCAACAGCAGATCGCCAAATATAGAAAAAACAGAACCAGCAGTAGGATTGTTCATCAATACTTTGGCGCTGAGAGTAATTGTCACTCCAGAATTGCCAGCCATCGACTGGCTGAAACAACTGCAAAATCAATGGAATGCGCTACAAGAATACAGTAACGTACCGCTGGCAAAAACTCAAGAATGGAGCGACATCTCCCGCAGCACAGCTTTATTTGAAAGCCTGCTAGTAGTTGAACAAAATCAGTTCAATGCTGCCTTGCAATCTCTAGGCGGTAACTGGAACAACCGAGAATTTCAGGTTTTAGAACAGACGAGTTTTCCCCTAACAGTCTACGGATACGGGGGAGACGAACTGCTGCTGAAAATTGCGGGCGATCGCCAGCGGTTCGATGAGAACGCCCTGACTCGAATGTTGGGACACCTGCAAACTTTGCTCGAAAGTATAGCCGCGAATCCCCAGCAGAAAATCAGCAAATTGTCAATGCTGACAGCAGCCGAAATTGCTCAATTGCAGGCCTGGAATCAAACTGAGGCAAATTATCCCGACGACAAATGCGTTCACCAATTATTTGAAGCGCAAGTCGATCGATCGCCCGATGCCATTGCCGCCGTTTTTCCCCACAATTCCCGACAGCAGCTTACCTACCGCGAACTAAATTCGCGATCGAATCAACTAGCCCATTACTTGCAGCAATTAGGAGTCGGGCCCGATGTTTTAGTCGCTATTTGCATGGAACGTTCCTTAGAAATTGCGATCGCCGTTTTAGGCATTCTCAAAACAGGCGCAGCTTACGTGCCGATCGATCCAGCCTACCCCAAAGAAAGGCTGACTTTCATGTTAGCCGACACCAAAACTCCCGTTATACTCACGCAATCTCACTTAGTGTCTGGCTTGCCACAACATCAAGCCCGCACTGTTTGTTTGGACACAAACTGGCAAGAAATCGCCATTTACAGCACCGAAAACCCCGCCAGCACCGTATCTCCCGACAACTTAACGTATACAATATATACATCAGGCTCCACAGGCAAACCCAAAGGAGTTCTCCTCCCGCACCGCGCCCTAGTCAACCTAATTGCGTGGCAACTGCAAAACTCCCCCTTGGAAGACGCAGCCAAAACCCTGCAATTTGCATCTCTCAGCTTCGATGTCTCATTTCAAGAAATGTTTTGTACTTGGTGTGCAGGCGGCACCCTCGTTTTCATCACCGAAGAAATGCGGCGAGATGCGCGGAGTTTGTTGCAGCTAATCGACACAGAAAAAATTCAAAGACTATTTCTCCCTTTCATCGCCCTGCAACACTTAGCCGAAGCCGCCGATTCTTATCAGCTAGTACCGAAATCGCTGCGCGAAGTAGTCACCGCCGGCGAACAGTTGCAAGTCAACCGTTACATAGTCAGTTTCTTTCAGCAGCTAGAAAACTGCACCCTGCACAATCAATACGGCCCCTCGGAGAGCCACGTTGTCACAGCTTATACCCTCAGCGGCCCGCCTACGGATTGGCCCGCACTGCCTCCCATCGGCCGCCCTATTGCCAACACGGAGATATATTTGTTACACATGAATGGTGAGCCTGTACCTTTAGGAGTAGCGGCTGAACTGTACATCGGGGGGATCTGTTTAGCACGCGGCTACCTCAACCGCCCGGACTTGACTGCTGAAAAATTTATTCCTAATCCTTTTAAATACAATGAAGTAAGCGCGATCGAGGATGAAGAAGAGCGCCTTTACAAAACAGGAGATTTAGCTCGCTACCTGCCCGACGGTAACATCGAGTACATCGGGCGGATTGACGGCCAAGTCAAAATTCGCGGCTTCCGCATAGAGTTGGGAGAAATCGAAACCGCACTGGCAAAACATCGCGCCGTCAAACAAGCTGTAGTGCTAGTACGGGAAGATACACCGGGAGACAAACGATTGGTGGCTTATTTAGCAGTCAATCCAGAAGAGCAACTGGCAATTGCTGACCTCCGCGCCTACTTGCAAGGGCAACTCCCCGATTACATGGTGCCTGCGATTTTTATGACTGTGGAGGCGATGCCTAAGACTCCCAGCGGCAAAATTGACCGCCGCGCCCTGCCAGCACCTGACTCGCAGCGACAAGAACAGTCCCAGAGTTACGCGGCACCGCAGAGCGAGTTGGAGAAAGTGCTAGCGGGCATTTGGTCTAAGTTGCTGAAGCTCGATCGCGTGGGGATTCACGACAATTTCTTCGAGATTGGAGGCAATTCTCTGATGACTCTGCAAATTGCTGTGCAAGTGCGGACTCTACTACAAAAAGACTTGCCAATTGTGAAATTGTTCCAGCATCCGACGATCGCCCAATTGGCAAATTATTTAAATCAGGGGCAGACTACGAGTCCATCTACTAACAAATTTCAAGACAGAGCCGATCGGCAAAAAGCCGCCTTTAAGCGACAGAAGCAATCTACAAAAAAACCCTAATTTATGACTGATTCACAGGAAAACTCAGAACTTGACGGCATTGCCATTATCGGCATGGCCGGCCGCTTTCCCGGTGCTGCAAGTGTCACTGAATTGTGGCAGAATTTGTGCGGGGGAGTCGAGTCTACAACGTTTTTCAGCGATGCGGAACTAGATCCCAGTGTTGATCCGGCCCTCAAACAAGCTCCAAATTACGTCAAAGCTAGAGGAATTATTGACGGGGCCGATCGCTTTGATGCTGCATTTTTCGGCGTCAGTCCCCGCGAAGCCGAAATTACCGACCCGCAGCAACGGATTTTTTTAGAAATAGCTTGGGCCGCCCTAGAAAATGCAGGCTGCGATCCGAATACTTTTAACGGTTCGATCGGAGTTTATGCCGGTACGGGCAACAATACTTATTTTCCCAACAACATCGCCGGGCGATCGGACATAATTTCCCGCGCGGGCGAGTTTCAGGTGATGGTAGGGAACGAAAAAGACTACATCGCTACTCGCACTTCTTACAAGCTGAATCTCAAGGGGCCAAGCGTCAGCGTTCATACCGCTTGCTCTACATCATTAGTTGCAGTTTGTCAAGCATTTTATGCTTTGATGAGCTATCAATGCGATTTAGCTCTCGCCGGCGGGATTTCGATTACAGTTCCCCAAAATAGCGGTTATTTGTATCAAGAAGGGGGGATGTTTTCGAGCGACGGACATTGCAAACCTTTTGATGCCCAAGCTGAAGGCACTGTGTTCGGCAACGCTGCTGGGGCTGTGGTACTCAAGCGTTTGGAAGAGGCGATCGCCGACAGAGATACAATTTATGCGGTAATTCGTGGCGTCGGTTTGAATAACGACGGGGCGGCAAAAGTCAGTTTTGCAGCGCCCAGCGTGGACGGACAAGCAGAGGCGATCGCGATGGCGCAGGCGATGGCAGGCGTAGATCCAGAAACCATATCCTACGTCGAAACCCACGGCACCGCAACTCCCCTCGGCGATCCGATCGAAATTGCAGCCTTGACACAAGCCTTTGCTCTCAAAACCGCAGCCAAACAATTTTGCGCGATCGGCTCCATCAAAAGCAACTTCGGACACACGATCGCCGCCGCCGGAGTCACGGGGCTAATTAAAACAGCTTTAGCCCTCAAACACCAACAAATACCCGCCACTCTCCACTACGAAACACCGAATCCGGCGATCGACTTTGCCAACAGCCCTTTCTACGTCAACGCCGAACTTGCGGAATGGAAAGCCGGGAAAACGCCCAGAAGAGCCGGAGTCAGTTCCTTTGGAGTCGGCGGTACCAACGCTCACGTTGTCCTAGAAGAAGCGCCGGCACTCACACCGTCAAGCCCTTCTCGCCCCAGACAGTTGCTGCTGCTGTCGGCAAAAACAGCATCTGCTTTGGACGCGGCTACCGCTAACTTGCGATCGCACTTCGCCGAAAACCCAGAACTCGATCTCGCCGATGCTGCTTACACCTTGCAAACCGGGCGGCAAGCTTTTAATTACCGCCGCTTCGCCGTTTGCAGCGATTTAAACGATGCGGTGCAGCTACTAGAATCGCTGCCACCGCTACGCACTGCCACCCGCTGCACCGAATCGAGAAATCCGGCGGTAATCTTCATGTTTCCGGGACAAGGGGCGCAATACGTCAATATGGGCTTGAATTTGTACGAATCTGAGCCGTTATTCCGCGAAACAGTCGATCGCTGCGCCGAAATTTTGGAGCCGCATCTAGGCCGAGATTTGCGCCAAGTGCTATATCCCGGTAGCGATGAAACCGCAGCCGCCGAGTCCCTGCGCCAAACCTTTTTGACTCAGCCTGCAATATTTACCGTAGAGTACGCGCTGGCCCAACTGTGGCAGAGTTGGGGCGTTACTCCCCAAGGTGCGATCGGGCACAGCATCGGCGAATTTGTCGCGGCAACTATCGCCGGCGTGTTTTCCCTGGAAGATGCGCTGATGCTGGTGGCTGCGAGGGGGCGCTTGATGCAAGATTTACCGGGGGGTTCGATGCTCTCGGTACGGTTGCCGGCGGCGCAAGTCGAAGGGCGCTTGAGTGGGGATTTGGCTGTGGCGGCGGTGAATGCGCCGGATTTGTGCGTGGTTTCGGGCCCGACAGATGCGATCGCACTTTTTGAACAGCAATTAACCAGCGAAAAGATTGTCTGCAAACACTTGCACACTTCCCACGCTTTCCATTCGCCGATGGTAGATTCGATCGTCGAACCTTTCGCTGAATATGTCAAAAAAGTGCAATTGTCAGCGCCAACTATCCCCTTTGTTTCGACTGTAACTGCTAGTTGGATCACCGCAGAACAAGCAACAGATCCGATGTATTGGGCGCGGCATTTGCGGGCGACAGTGCGTTTTGCCGACGGCATCAAAGAACTTTGGGAAGATCCGAATCGCGTGCTTTTGGAAGTCGGGCCGAGAACAACGGCTGCTACTTTGGCTCGCAAACAATCCAAAGATTTGAAAAAACAAGTTGCTATTTCTTCTTTAACCGATAATCCAGATAACAATGCTGAATGGACTGCTTTGTTAAGCGCAGCCGGACAGCTTTGGCTCTGTGGAGTGTCGATCGACTGGCAGAGTTTTTATCAGGAGGAAACGCGCGATCGCATCCCCTTGCCAACTTATCCTTTTGAAAGCAAACGCTTCTGGATCGAACCCATGCGCGGAGCTGTCTCTTATACACATCTCCGAGCC
>ENA-ORBV01006901-ORBV01006901.1-microbial-mat-metagenome-genome-assembly--contig:-NODE-6901-length-19784-cov-18.513523_pt1 | contig 19784 bp, 20 predicted proteins | sample MGYA00237777_ERZ505514 | MGnify/ENA primary metagenome ERZ505514 (study PRJEB26160, sample SAMN06269048) | microbial mat metagenome | isolation source: Oligotrophic lake microbial mat | place... | reverse complement strand
GTCGTGCCGTTCAACGTGTAGGCGATGCGCACGCCCGTTGCAGGTTGATAACTGGCGACGATGCCCCAATTCTGGACGCCGCGCTCGAATTGGATTTGGCGGATCGGCACTGGGCTTGACCCATACAGCGCGGTCGCTGTGCCGAGCGCGGGCGTCCCGAAAATGTCGGTGATGCGCTGCACGCCCGCTGTCGTCACGATCCAGCCGTTGACTGCCGTCCCCGTCCGCAAATACAGCTGCGAATAAGCATCGACGGCGAAATCGAGCAGCGTACCGCCCGCCCAATTTGCCAGCGCCGACAGAACTGTCAGCGACCACGTCGGGATGCTGGCGCTAAAATTGCGCGTGATCGCCATCTGGTTCGACGTTGTGAACATGCCGATTGTTCCCGTACCGCGTCCCAATGTTTCCGGCGTCCAAGGCGGAAAGTGCGGCGGCACAACATCCGGCGGCGGCGTTATCGTAGTCGCTTGCACGTCTACTATTTCGGCAGCGTAGCCGATCGTCGCCAGCGCCAAAGACCACGCGACGGTCTCGCGCCGCGTTGCCTTGTCAAAGCTGATGCTGATGGATCGTGCGAGGTAGAAATCGCCTAGCATCGACGTGCCGCCGCGAATGGTCGTTGCACCGTACAGCAGCCCGATCCGCTCATTCCAAGCAGGCTCAATCGCGTCGAGCAGGTGCAGCAGGTCGATCCGCAGCACAGGTCGCGTCGAGTTCTGCGCGGCGTGGTAGTTTCCGATCAAGGCGTTCAACACGTCTTGCGGGCCTGACGCGGGCAGGTACTGACCCGGCATGGTAGCGCGCCCCGCGCCGTAGCCCGGCGTCAGGCCCGGCGCGCGCCCTGCCAGCGCCAGCACACCCGCCCCCGACACCGCACCGCCGTCGCCAACCGTGACTCCAACCGGACGCACAGCCGAGGTTGCGAATTCGAGCGGGCGGGCATCGCGCCAATCGACACTCGCCAACGTGAGAGTCGTACCGCGCGCAATGCGGTCCGTTGGCGAACCGATTTTGGTGTCGAGGAATTCCACGTCGCGCCGCAGCCATAAGCCGTTGAGCGCGTCAGCGCGGACGGATGACAACCGCGCTGACGTCGCCAGATCGCGCACAGTGGACAACACCGAACCGTCTTTGCTGCCAATCGTCAGTCCCACGTCGGTCACGCCGGATGGGTAGAAGTTTGCTTGATCCAATACGCCGACGGCGTACACACGCAAATGCCAGTGAACCGCCACGTCTACTGACAAGTGGTCCTTCTGGATTTCGTGCCACGCCGTCGGCACGCCCGCCACGCCGGTAAGACCTTGTGGAAACGTGGCATATTGCGCCAGCCACGTCGCCACGCCGCCCACCTCGACGATGTAGCGACTGCGACCACCGACGCGCAGCACCAGCGCATCGCGCGTCAGCCAGCCGATGCGTGCGTTCACCATGCACGCGGGCGCAGGCGTCGCCGTTGCGCCGAAGGTCGTCACCTTCCACAGGCATAATGTTGTGCCGCGCGGTAGCTGCGCGTCGGTGATGGTGCTGTCCCCCCCCCAAAACTCTAACGCAAACTCCCAGCCGCCGACAGCCTCGGTCCATTCGAGTCGCGTGATATCGAACGTCGTCAGCGGTGGCGTGCCGGCATCGTGCGTCCACACTGGCAGATAGCGCGTGTGCGCCGTGCCGTTCGTGTCGGTCACGGTGAGCGCAATATAACGGAAACCCGCCGGAAAGCGCGCGCTGATGGCGGCGCTCGTCGTGCTGCCAACCGTGATCGTCCCGTCGCCCACGTCCCACAGATACGCGGCGATGGCTGCGCCCGCTGCCAGCGCCAACGATGTGCCAGCGTGCAGCGTCACCGTGCGGTACGTCTGCCCAGCGTCTACGAAATCCGCCGGTCGCGCCGGGTTGCCTGCCGCGTCGGAGGTGATGTTGGCGTGCGGCTGGATCGCGTCGTTTTGGTTGGTGTAGGCGAGATCGTAATCTACAAACATCGTGAACAGATTGTCGAAAGCCGACTCGGCAGCTTCCGCGTGCAGGTACGGCAATCGCTGCCAGACGCGCCGCTCGCGGCGGACTGTCAGGTGCTGACCAACTTCGACCCGCGCATCGCCCGGCGCAGTCTCTGCAACGTAGATCCTCCCCGCGATTGGCGCCTTCCGAACGCGCAGCACGCCGACGTCGTTCGCGCCCGCCGCCGTGCCGACATCGATGGTGTAGCCCGGCAGCGCGGCGGCTAGCGTCCCCGCGCCGGAGCCAAAATCAAGCGCGTAAATGCCGTTTGTCACCGCGTCTTGAACGACAGCCGTGACGACCGCCGAAAACACCGGCTCGCGCGGCGCGACCGACAGGTAGTAGCGCGTTGCAGCGCTGCCGCTGCGCATGATCGTTAGATCGCCTGCTGAGATCGCGGTCATTCGTTTTCCCTCCAACAAAAAACCGCCTCATCGGCGGCTTTGAATCAAACGGCTGCTCCAAGCGGCTGGGTCAACCAAGCAAAATTCGCGTGCACGCGCTACCGCGCGCGGCGCTTCAGTGTTGCACCGCTTCGACCCGTATGAAGGGTACTGAAACCCGCTCGGGGAGACGAGTTTGGATTTGCCGCGCGCGTTGCACCGCTTCGACCCGTATGAAGGGTACTGAAACAGGATCGACGCGCTATCGTTGATCTCGTCGATCTTGTTGCACCGCTTCGACCCGTATGAAGGGTACTGAAACCTCTAGCCAATCCGCCAGCTTGGTCAGCGCGTCAACGTTGCACCGCTTCGACCCGTATGAAGGGTACTGAAACAGCCTCGAGCGCGTCCAGCATTGCCCTCGCGCTTTCGTTGCACCGCTTCGACCCGTATGAAGGGTACTGAAACGACAATAAGGCTTTGCTGGTCGCGCTGCGGAATGTTGCACCGCTTCGACCCGTATGAAGGGTACTGAAACCCCGACTTCGACCCACTACCGACGTCGGCGGCGTTGCACCGCTTCGACCCGTATGAAGGGTACTGAAACTGCGCCACGACGGGCGCGAAATGCAGCTGCGAAATGTTGCACCGCTTCGACCCGTATGAAGGGTACTGAAACGCTTGATCCAATACGCCGACGGCGTACGCACGCAAGTTGCACCGCTTCGACCCGTATGAAGGGTACTGAAACCTGTCTGAAATCGTTCGGTACATCGTGTTCATAGCGTTGCACCGCTTCGACCCGTATGAAGGGTACTGAAACATGGTGCCGCCAGACGCAGGCGAGGAGTCGCACCTGTTGCACCGCTTCGACCCGTATGAAGGGTACTGAAACAACGATCTGCGCGGGCGCACGGTAGAGGAACAGCATGTTGCACCGCTTCGACCCGTATGAAGGGTACTGAAACGTCAGCTCCGTCAGCGCGTTGGAGGTGGCTGTCAGTTGCACCGCTTCGACCCGTATGAAGGGTACTGAAACCGTGCACGCGCTACCGCGCGCGGCGCTTCAGTTCGCCGTAGTAGCGGCGCTTCTTCGCGTAGTAGAGGCGCCGAAAAGCTGCGGCGAGCTTTTCGGCGAACGCCGAAAAGATCGCGCCATACCAGCGCCGCAGCTTTTCGGCGTGCGCAGCTTGGTAGCTCCGCTGGTATGCGGCGAGCTTTTCGGCGTTCGCCGCGCGGTAGCTACGCTGGTATGCCGCGGTCTTTTCGGCGTGCGCAGCTTGGTAGCGGCGCATACATGCCTTGCACTGCGGACGTAATCCGTCGCGCGTGGCTTTGTCACGGCAGAACGCGGACCGCGGTTGCACGCAACCGTCGGGGTTGGCGCAGCCGTCGCGACGCGAACACAGCTTGAAATTTGGGGGAATCGGGGTATGATCGGAGACGGTCATTGAAAATTACCTTTCACTGGCTATGCAGCTCACCCGCGTTACCGGGTGCGCTGCGCTTTTCTATCCTTGCATTATAACACAAATATCCTCAAACCCCCAGGCTGACGCAGTTCCGGAACACAAGCTCGACCTGCCAGAAGCCACCCGCGATCAAAAGCGCATCCGATCCGCTGCCCAAATCCACCCAGTAGCCGTAAACGCTGTATCGCTCCCACGGTAGCGCCGCTTTTGCATAGTTACGCGAGCGGATCGTCAGCAGCGCCATGTCCGCCGTGAAGACGTTCGATTTTAGCCAATCCCATTCGCTCTGCGACAAGATCAGTCGCCAGAAGATCGTCGGCAGACCCACGTTGACGCGCGCGAGGCTGCCATCGATCTCGCTGTCCTGTCTGAAATCGTTCGGTACATCTTTTTCATATCGCGCAAAAAGGCTGCCGCTTAGTTGGAACAACGGAGTCGGCACAGCGACAGCGTGTCCGACTGCGATCGCGGGAGCCGTCATACCATTCTCCTTGCGCCCGCGATCATGCCGCGAACGACGCGTTGTTCAACGAGCGCCGCCAACTCGACAGGATCGGCAGCGGTAAACGTTGCGCCTCGCAAATCGATACTCATCCCCCCGCCCCCGCGCTGCGCGCCGGGCATAAATTCGCTGACGCCGAAGCCGCGTGGCGCGTTGACCAAAATCGGTGGCGGCGGCGCTGCTGCTGCGAGAAACGACTCGCGCCACGCATTCCAGCGTGCGAGCGACTGGCTCTGCGCGTTCGATTCGATCGCAAACTTGCCCAACTCGTGCAGCGAATACTGTGTTTCGAGTCTGTTAAGGTGACCTTGCAACTGCCCGACGCGCGTCTGCCAAGCGCCGTTTTCCTGAGCGTAGCGGTACTGACGATCCTGTTCCTCGCGCTGACGGCGCAGTGCGTAACCGTTGATCGCGTCGGACTGTTCGCGTTGCAGCGCCGCTTGTGCGTCGGCGCGACGCGTGTTGTAGGCTGCGATCAACTCCTGCTGTTCTTTCGAGAGGTTCGCGCGCAGGTCTGACAGTTCTTTTTCAAAGGATTTCTCGCGTTCCGCTTCGAGCGTGTTGTAGTTTTCAACTTCCGCGTCCGTCGCTTGCTTCGCGTCACGGATCGCACGCCTTGCGGCGGCGAAGTTACGATCCGCGAAAGCGTCCTGCGTCTGATCCGCGAGGTTCAGCCGAATGTCGCGCAGCTTCTTTTCGTGCGCGGCAATCGACTTTTCACGATCCGCATTGTTCTTTTCGATGAGTTCAAACTGGTCGGCAGCGGCGTCCGATCCGGCAGCCGTCAAGTCCGCTTGCAACGACACCGCGTCGGCAACTTCCTTGGCGCGAAAGGCCTGAAGTTTATCCAAATAGGATGCGATGAAATCTTCAAGCTGCCGCTGTTCTTTGCGCGCCGCTTCGATTTCGTCGGTCACGCGCTTACTCAGTCGCTGGGCGTCCAAATCGCCGATTTGTTCGGCGTATTCGCGCGCGGCTTCGACCGCCGCCGTGCGCGCGTCCTTGATCTCTTGTAGCGCCGCCGTCTCTTTTTCGACAGCGGCAGCCTCAGCCGCGCGCGCCGCAATGTTCGGCAGCGCAGCGGTCACCAAGTTTTGGATCAGGTCGATTTCATCGAGGCGCGCCTGCATCGCTTCGCGCGTGACAATATTCTGCGCGATCAAGGATATTGTTCGCGCACGTTCAGACGCGAGGGCGTCCAGCATTGCCCTCGCGCTTTCAGTCGTTGCGCTGTCGAGTTGCCCCCAAGTGCTAATCATCGTGTTTGCCGATGCCAAGCGCGCGGCGGCAAGTTCGCGTTCTTCAGCTTCCGCATCGACGATGGCGGTTAGGTTGCCTTCGAGCGCCAAGGTGTAGCGCTGCACAAGGAATTCCTGACTGCTCAGCGATGCTTCCAAATTCTGCGTTTCAACACGAAGTTTTTGCGCGCCACCAAGATCGAAAACGTCAGCGAAGGCGCGACCAGCGCCAGTGACCTCCTCTTCAAACGCTGTCAAAATGGCGCGGTTTTCGGCAATGCGCGCGCGGTTGATTTCGACCTCGGTTTGCGCCGTTAGCAATGCCGCTTCAAGCTGGTCGCGCGTCCCTGTAACGATCGTGCGATAGTACTGATCTTGCGAAGCGATCAGCATACTGACTGTTTGCGACGCCTGCCGGTTCGATTCGCTGAACGCTGCAACCCCGACCGCTAGCGCCGCGCTAGCGACCAGCAATCCAATGCTCGCCGCATTCAAACCTGCAACGAAGTTCTTCACACCTGCCGCCGCGCGGGGTATGTATTCCCCAAGCTGCGTTAAATCTTCACCAAAATTCAGGATTTCGCCCGCCACGCCCGGCACTAACGCCCGTAAAGCGCCCATCGACGAAGACAAATCGCCATAGGACTCAGCCAGGTCGCGGTTGACCCCCAAGACTCGTTCTTCGCCGTTTCTCGACCCGCCGCCTCGACCCGCGGGCGCTGAACCGCCGCCGCGCTGAACCGCCGACAACGCGCGGGCAACCCCGCGTATTTCGTCGTCCGAAGCCCCCAGAAACGCCAACTGCTCGTTGACGCTTTCTAGTACCGCGCTGAGACTCTTGCCTTTGGTGATTGCGTCGGTCGCGCCCGCCGTCAGCGCGTCGAATGCCCGGACGCGCGCAATCTGCGAAAACTCGACGTTCATGCGCTCGGCTGCGGTTTCGACGTCCAACGCACGCTTGCGCGTCGAATCGAGCAGTTGGGTGAGCGCGGCGTTGGCTTGCGTGGTGTCGGCAGCAACCCGTAGGAGAATGTCTTCGTCTGCCATGATCACCCACCCGATCTAAAGCGTCACTCGTCAGTTCGCAATCCGTCGCGTTGAAAATTCAGTAAGGTCAGCATCAACTGAACATCGGTCAGCCAATCGATTGGGTATGCAGCCAAGTCTTCTGGTCGGGCAGGCAGCGGGGCGGTAGATCGTTCCCACGCGATGGCTGCACGAAGAACAAGCGTCGGATCGAAATTGAAGCGCCAGTCAGCCGGTTCGCGGTTGACTGCTACATGCTGATGTTCTGACGCGGCGTATTCGGCAAGCTGTTGGCGGAGTGCTTTCCGCGCGTTGATGCGCTCCGCAATCAGTCCGGATCAGGCGCGTCCGTCACCAGCGCATCCGGTAGCAGTGCGCGCGGCGCGCTGTACTTCTTCATCTCCGTCAGCGCGTTGGAGGTGGCTGTCATCCATGCGCCAATCGACAGGTAGCCTAATTGCAAGCGCCACGCCCACAACCGTTCGCCGTCCAGTGCCAACGATGGATCACCCCAGGCGTTCCAAAAACGCAATAATGTGCTGAGTTCGCTTTCGCCCGCGCCCGCCACGTCGATGTGGATTGTCATTGCCAACATCGCGGCGAAGTTGCCTGCAGTCGCAATCGCGTTCTCGACACCGCTGGCTTCAGCGTGCGGTTTCAGCGCATCAAACAAACGTTTCTCAGCCAGCGCCGTGCCAATCGAGGCATGTGACATCTCGAAAGTTAGCGCGCCGTTCAGCGCCTCGTGGCGTGACATTACTCTCGCCGCCGGCGCTTCGTATCCAGCGTCAACCCGGCTTCGAGTACGTCGTCTGCCGTTTCCCACGTCTGCGCCGGAAGCGGTGCAGCGTCAAGCCGCCCGCTGTCCGCCGGTTCGCCGGAGAAGAGACCGCCAGCGGGCGTAGTCGCGTTGGGCGGCGGCGGGTCGTTGAATTCAACGGCGACGTTCGGTTCGGTGTTGTCGCGATCCGCCGCCGCCACGTCGGGCGTGCCGCCGTAGCGCTGCTTCAGTTCGTTGATCACGCCCACCCACGCCCCGAAAGACGGCTGAACAACAAAATACCCGCCACCGATGTGGACAGTCGTCGCGCCTGCAACGACTGGCTGACCCGCCAAATCCACGTCCGGTCGCGTTTCGGCGTTTCCGTCCGCTGCATAGCGTCCGATCCGATTCTTCATCCTTGTCACGCTCCCTTAACTTAAATAGCGACAAATCCGGTTTGATACAGCGCGATGTGGACGTCCGCCGACGCCCCCGCCAAAATGACAACGACACCCGTCGTCGTGTTGATCGACGTTGGCGCTGCCGCCACGCTATTTTTGGCGATCTGATGATTGGTGATACCCGAGGTCACCGTCGAATATTTCGGTCGATAGCCCAATATGTATTGCGTCAAAATTCCGTCGGCGACGAACGACGTGAGCGCCATGGGGTGGGCGCTCACTAGCACAAGCATTTCCGCGCGATTATCCTCGAAAGCCTGGTTTGTGCCGAGCGCGATCCCGGTCGGGAACTTGTTCGTCAGCGACGGGGTAAAGCGAAGCATCGACGCTGACGGGTTTACGCCTCCGTCTTGCGACAATGCAGGCGTCATCACATCGCCCTGTCCGGCTGGGAACAACAGGGTCATCCAAAGATTGTCCCCGTCTGTTCCCGCAGCGCGCGATTGAAAGCGCGTGGACAGCATCATGCCGATCTGTGGGGTGTCCGCGCGCATGACATTCGTCCCTGAAATCGTCACGTTCGTGATCGATGTGGTATCAACGTTCGAACCGTTGACCAACGCGCGCAGCTTGGCGTCGTAGGTCGCCAGACCGACGTCGAATGCGCCAATGTCGCTGACGCCCAACTGCATCGTCCCCAGCAGTCGCCCGCCCCCGCGAAACGATGCGATCTCGCGCTGCACCTGCGGAATGCTAGCCGTGATCCCGTCGCGCACGAGGTAAGCGTGCGTGGTTGTTCCTGCTGCGACATTTTCGGGATCGGCAACATCCCCGTAGGCTCTGCCTTGATACGCGCGCCACACTTGCAAATATGTAAATGCGGCGACATTGCCCTTCACGGACATTAAGGACTCCTTACATCGAAACTGATTTCACGAGGATGGTGCTAAAAATATAGCGCACCATCGAATAAACTCGTACTCCGTACGGCGTGAGAACGGCGCCGGTGTCCTGCATAACCGTCGTGCCGTAGGCGATGCCATTGTCGTCCTCGTCTTCGAGTCGCGTGCGTGCCTCGAAGAAGTCCGGCACGCTTTCGAGGTACGGGTCGCACGCTTCAATTGCCGTGCGCTGCTCGTCTACATCGGTCGAATCGCAGACTTCGGACACAAACAGCCACAATTCCCAGTCGCGCGTCACCTTCAGCAGCGTGCCGGTCGAAATCCGTTCGCGCCGCGCGCCGCGCGCACGGACTTCGACCGCCGGGAACGTGCCATCAGCGATGCCGCAATTGCTCCCCGTCACGACGCGGACGAACACGAGCGGCGTGACCGTCGGGAGCAGCGCGCACAATGCTTCGATCCGCGTGCGTTGTTGCGCTACAGTTGGGACTGACATTCGTCACCCTTTCTTCGCTGCATCGCGGATCAGCGTCGTAAAGCGCGTGGTGAACGCTTCGGTGTACGACTCCACCCAGAAATCAATCGTCAGCGCGACCGGAAACCAACCCGTGTTTTTGTGAAACCGCTGCTGCGGATCGGGACCCGACTTGCGTCTAATATTGCCTACGACATACGGCGCGTATTTCACGCTGTTGGCAATCGTCATGGCGAAGCCGTTGCGCTGCTCATCGAGCCGGATGAACCACGACTTCGACAAGCGCTGCGTGCGCTGGTACGGTATGTTTCCTTGCTTGCGCAGCTTTGCCATGACCGCGCGCCGCTGCTTTTCACTCGTCCACTGGATCGGGCGTTTGACCGGACCAGGTTCATGCGCCAATTCGTTCAGCAATTCGGCGCGTTCGGCGTCGAATACATCGCGCCCCGCCGCCAACGTCGTTTCGCGCGCGTCTTTGAACAGCGCCGCCAACCCATCGAGGCGCTTGGATTGGACAATTACATCAGTCCGGATCATAGCAATCCATCCCGTCTGGACAAGGTTCGTCCAGTCCCAAGTCAATCGCGCCCGCCGTCAGCGCGCCCGCGCCGCCGATCCCGCAAATGCCCGACCAGAAGTCCATCAGTGCCTTGATCTGCGTATGCTTCTGGTTGACTTGGATGTTTCCAAGTTCGCCGGAAATCGGCACGAGGTTAACGGTAGCGCCATACCGACTTCGCAGCGCATACGCCTTGACGCAGTCGATGCTGCCGTTGGCGCGCGCCGCGTCGTCGTATAGTGCTTGCAACGTCACGTCGGAGACATCGTAAGGCGAACACGTGTCCCCAATTCCGTCGCGAATCTCTGTCAACTGCGCTACCGTCAGCGTCGCCATCGCCTATCCTTTCTTCATCCGCTTTGTAGCATCCGGCATAACGTCTGCGTCCAGTGTCGTTTCACTGGCACGGTCGCGCGCCAGCACCGCCGCGGACGCCGCTAGGCTGAGTTCCTCTAGCCAATCTGCCAGCTTGGTCAGCGCTTCAACATGCTGTTCCTCTGCCGTGCGACCGCGCAGATCGTTGAAGCGCAAGGCTGGCGCATTAAGTCGCAGCGTCAACCCCTGCGACACCGACAAAATGCGCCGCGTAACCCGTTCCATCGCAATTGCGATGGATTCTTTCGTTGCCATCAGTCGCCTTTCTAGACTTTCGTGGCGGCGGCTGCCGTCGGCAATGCGAACACCACCACCATGCGCGTGCGTCCGGCAGAACCCGCAGCGCCGACGCTGGTCACAATGCCGGCAATCGTGCGCGCGGCGACCGCGTAACGCGGTGAAACTTGCGCGTTGGCAATGTATACCCCCGCTTTGCCGCCCGCCAACGCGAACGAGAGGCTTTCGCCAGCCAGTAAATCGGTGGCTTTCAGATTCACCGCCGTGTAGTACCCGTCGTCATCAGCCACGTCGCCTACCTTCAACGTGGCTGATGTCGTGGTGTCCCAAAGCGCGACACCATTTACAACGATGTCGAGAATGGTCGCGCCCGCCGGCACGGTTACCGATCCGGTGTACACTGCCGCGCCCACGGTTTCGGTAAAGGTGACTTCATGCGCCTCGACCAGCGATCCCGTCACGCCGTCGAGTTTATTGATCTCACCTGCGGACGGCGTGACCGTCGTTCCACCGATGCCCCATGCGTTGGTGATTTGGAGGTCGCGCGCTACTAAAAGCTGTTCGCGTGTTTTTCCCATGCTGCTGGCCTCCGCGCTAGGCGTAGATCGCCGGAATGCTGTAGCTTCCGCCGGTACCGAGTTCCATTACGACGCCGTTGAGGCGATTGCCGACGCCGATGCCGAACCGATGCCGCCAGTGTGACGCCGAGAACGGTGATTCCATGTCGGTCGTGACCAACTGCAAGCCACGTCCCAATCCCGTCGCGGACGGATCGACGCGCATACGCATCGGCGGCGGTTGGTCGAGGTGGACGCCAACGATGTAGCCAGACGGCATCCAGCGCCACTGGCTCACCCAAACGCCCGACACACGGCCGATGATCTTGCCCGGCACACCGGGAAGATTGAAAGGCACATCGGTGTTGGTGCCAACGCGAATGAAGCGATCTTCGACCGCATCGAAGTTGGTCAGCGCCTCGGTTTCAGCCGCCTCGTCAGGATGAATGAAGGCGACGATGTTTTCGCCGCCCGTCATGTCCCCGAAATGTTCATCCAACTCGCCGCGGATCGTCGCAAACGGGTTGTTCGTGTTGCTGATCGCCGCCGCAGCGTAACCCGATTCGAGGAAGTGGTTCTCGGTCGCATCGGCTTCGCTGCCCAGCACGGGGGGGTAAGTCACCGTATCGCCATTCGCCAACGGTTGGATCGTAAGCGATCCCCGTCGCGGATCGATGAAGGTGGTTGCCACGTTGTTGAACGCCCGTTTCAGAATCTCGAACCGGACGGTGTTTGTGTTTTGAATGATCACTGTATCAACATGACGCTGCAACTCCGCCGCCGACATGTATGCCATCGTCACATCATCGCCGGCGATCTGTGCGCCGAAATCTTCCAGCGGGTAGGCGACATCCCATGAGCCGCCCGCCTTGACCGCGCCTGATTGCGCCGAACCGCCGCGGCGCTGCAATCGACCGCCGCCGGGCAGCTTGTAGCGCTCCTGCCAGACTTCGATTTCCGCTTCGACAAACACGCGCAGCGCGTCCGCCATGTCCATGTTCGCCTGCGCCACGTATGCCGTCGCGGCATCGAACACAAGCCGCTGTCCGATATTTTCGATATACGTAGTTTCGAGATCATCCATCGTGATCGCGCCAAAAAGCTGTGCCATTTTTCAGTTCCCCTCTCTGGCTACTACGCCCACGTGGTCGTCCACTGGACATCGATAAATAAGACCTTCGTCAGGCTGTTGTCGGACAAGCTGACGATGCGCCCGACGGGGACTGTCATCGTCCCAACGCCATCCCCCAGCGCGCCCGCGGTGTCGCTGAGGTACGCCAGCACGTTCGCGTTCAACCCGCTGACGGTGTATCCGAAAACGTGTCCACGGTGCAGGACGCTGACACCTTGTCCCGCGCCACCGCCGCTCAGCGCAATGCCGCGAAACTGCTGCTTGCCCGCGGCGTTCGCATCTGCGACGCCGATCTTGCCCGTCGTCAAAATATACACTGCTTGACCTTTCGTGATCGTCTCCGTCGCAATGTAATCGTGGATGTCAGCTTTGGCCGGAAAGATAACTGCGACCTGTGTCGCCGTCATAACGATGTCTGCCATGTTTCATCCTTTCTAAAACCGAACCAGCCTTTTTGTTTCCAATCGTGCTGCCGACATGTCACCCGTCGGCGCTTTGCCGACCGCGTTAGATGGTGATCCGACGCCGCCAGCTTTGAAGAAATGCGCGCGAGCCAGTTTCGCATCGGCAACCAGCGCGTCGATCTTCTTGGCATCCGGCGCGCCGTCGGCGTTCAACGCGGCAGCGTATGCGTCAGCAGCGTATGCCTTAGACCACGCCACGACATCCTCAGCCTCGACCGCGCCCGCCCGCGCCGCTGCCGCGCTGACGGCGCTGTGCCGCTTATCCTCAAGCCGCGCCGCGCGTTCGCCGTCAAGCTGCGCCTTGAGGTCGTCGCGTTCCTTCGTCGCTTTCAGCGTCGCGTCGGCAGCCTTCTGCGTCTCCGATTTGTCGGCGTCATCACGGTTGCGCGCCGCCTTCAACGTTGCCTTCAGCTCGTCGGTGTTATCAACGCTCAATTCCTTCAACAAATCGGACAACGCTGTCTTGCGTCCGGCGTCACGCGCTTCACCGGCGATCCGATTCATGGTGTCTTGCGTGATCGCCGCTTGCCCGCCCGTTGTTTCCGGTGGCGTCTCCGTTGGCGCTTCGTCCACACACCATGAACGCCGCTGTGTCAGATCGACGCTGTAGCGCGCGTCAGTTCGGCGTGCCGCTTGCTTCACCTGCCGCATATCCATGCTCCTATCTATAGCCGCCGTCAACCGCCGGCGTTGCGTATGACCGCGTGCGGAATTGCACCGCTGTACTTGGCGCGGGGATTGTCTTGCAAAGTTACTCTCCTACCCACAATTCGCTGCACGGCACGCGCGGACGATTGACGATTTGCCACGAATGCGGACAATTGATGTGTCGCGGGCAAGGAAATTTATCCACGTATTCCTGATTCACGACGCCCGCGGCGAACCGCCGTGAGCAGTCCGCGCATGACGGCGGCGGACCAGAGAACACGTAACGCAGCAATGCGCTATAGTTCCGGCTGCGAAACTCGCGGCGCGCCGCTTCTGAGGTCGTCACGGCTGTATTCAGCGCAATCGAGGTGCGTTTCCATGCGCTGCGCTGCCGCGACCACGTATCTAGGTTGGCATAGTAGTATTGTCGATTGCCGCGCGCGTTCGCGGCATAGAGGCGTTCAATCTGACTTTCCAGATCGCGGTTGTGCGTGCGCGCGATTTGTGCCGCGTCCGAGTCGGACGCGCGGCGTAGTTCCAGTCGCGAATCCGCGCCGGGACTGCGCACGGCTTGGTTACAGCCCGCGGTCCGCGCTTCGAGCGTGATCGCCGTCTGCCATGACCGCGTGCGCATGGCATAGATTTCGTCGGCAAGCGTGCGTATGTCGTCGTCTGCCATCCGATACAACAGCCCCAGCGTTTGCGTCAGTCTACTCATCGACCAACGCCGACCACTCGTCGTCCGACAAGGCTTCGAGGCGCGCACGACCGCGCGCTGTCACCAACGCGAACACCGCGCCAACGGCTTGCATCGCCAGCACTGCATCCGCCTGCCGTTCAGGTTCGAGCGTTTGGAGGATGACCTCTGGCGACTCGCTGCCGGGGTTGGCGGCAGCATTCAGCATCGCGCCGATTTGCGCCGCGCCCACCGCGTCAACCCGCAGCGCCGTCAACAATTGTTGTAATTGCGTTCGCTGTTGGCGCGACAACGCCGGAAGGTATCTGCGCTTGGTCATTGGCTTGTTCCTCGTCGTTCGTTGGTGTGCCTAGCAGCGCCTCGACAGCGCCGCGCACGGCGTTGCGCTGTGCCACCTCAGCCGCTTCTTGTGCCGCCGTCACCACGTCCTCGATCTCCGCTGCGCTGTAGGCGAGTTCTTTCAACATCAGGCGTTGGATCGGCGGCGGCTGCCCGCTGACGGACGCCAGCGCCGTCAGCCGCTCTTGCGACGATAAGCTGTCAGCGATTACCGGACGATCCAGCACGTGCATGTCGATCTCCCCGCTCGCGTAACTAGCGAGGCTGAACGACTCGAAGCCACGATAGCCGCCGACGCCGCCGACGCTGACTGCCATTTGCAGCGCGCGCACGAATGCCGCGTCATAGTTGCCGCGCGCCTCTTGGATGCGACCAATCGCGTCGCTGTACGCCGCGCGAATGCCCGGCGCGGTGAACGACCCGCCTTGTTCGCGGACGCGCTGCAATGCCAGTTCGGGCATGTCGCGTTCCAGTTCCATCAGCATATCCCGGATATTTGCTGATGCGCCGGGAATGTCGAGTGGGAACACCATGGCAAACGGCTGACTTTCGGCGGGTCCGTAAATCGCTGGCACTTTGTCGCGGTCGTCAGTCGATGCGACGAGTTCGGTGTTTGCGCGCACGCCGGCGAAATACCAAAGCGCGTTGACCGATTTTCGAACCTGATCATTCAGGATCGACGCGCTATCGTTGATCTCGTCGATTTTGCGCAGCGCACTATGGAACGCATTGCCGCCCCACTCGAACCCCATGTCCGCGTGCTTCGCCAGTACGAGAGGTACAAAGCCGTATTCGTTCGACCACTCGCTGACGAGCGCGCCGCTAGCATCGGCATAATACGCAAAAGGTTTGCCGTCGCGCAAAGTTTGAAACCGCTGGGCGTCGATCATTTCGGTATACGTGTAGCTCTTATCCGGCGTCCACGTCATCCGATCCGGGAGCAACACCGACGCTGACGGCGGCGCGGTGATCTCGTATTCGATCACGACCGCCTTTACATCCCCGACGCTGTTGGTGTCCACTGCCTTGATCTTGCTAGGGTGCAAGACTTCAAGCCGGACTTTTTGCGCCGCGCGATCATCGACCACCTTCAAACCTACATCTCCGTATAGCGCGCCCTGCCGCACGAACAAAGACTTTTGTTCGGACCAACGCGACCACGTGTATACATTCCGCAGCGCGCCCTGCAAAGCCTTATTGTCGAAGACCAGCGGTATCGCGCCGCCAGACAGGTGTTCCATGTCGAGGCTGCCGCCATAGACATAGCTGACGAGGAGATCGTTTTGACGCTTGACCGGGTTGTAAATCGCGCGGATGTGCTTGTACAAGCTTTCAAGGTGCTTGTGCGAGGCTGACGACAACGCCAAGCGCGAATAGACCGTGTTCGCATAATAATGTTCGAACATCTGGTATCGCGAAAGCCGAGCACCGTAGGCGTCCCAATTTTCGTCAAGCGCGACGAGCGCGGCTTGATTATATGCCATAATCCCGGCGCGGGCTGCTGTCATAATCCGACTCCACCAAGCCACATTGTCACCCCTACCCTCTGTAAGCACTCAGCGCATCCGGCGCGCTGGACTGAGTCAACACTCCATCGCCAGCGAGCATGGAATACGCGCCGCTGAGTGCATCAACCTGATCGTCATGCGCGGCAGCGGGGAACATGGCAAGTTCGTCGATGAAGGCGCGATTCCATGCGCCGCGGACTAACGTGACGCGCCCAGTGCCGATCCGCGAGGCGACGGGCGCGGCGCGCGTGTACTTGTCGCCATATGGAGCTTTTGCGTCCATCGCGTATGCGCGCATCCGCTTATCGCGTAGCAAAAATTGCAATTGGACAATGCCCGCTTTTTCGGCTTCCAACCTTATCGCCACGTTGTATCCATCGATCCGCGCGTTTTGCACAATTGCCTCGTGCACGTCAGGTAGCTCTTTTTGAGCGCGCCAGACATCTAACACGACGATACGTTCGTCGTCAGTCACGCCGAGCTTGAGCCCGACGCTGAAATCGGCTCGGCGATCTTCGGTGACTGCCAAATCGTAAAAACGCACAACGGTTCGGCACACAGGCGGCGTATCGACAATCTCAATCGCTGCGGTCGCGAATAGCCCGCCGCCAGCTGGTTTGGGCGATTGTTGGTACAGCGCCTCCCATTCGAACAAATTTTGTTCGCGTATCTTGCTCAGCGTCGGCAAATCGAATTTATTTATCCATAGCGGTTCGCCCGCCATGCGCGGATCGTCGGGTTGACGTTCGTCAAGCGCGATCGCGGGCAGACTCAATATTGTCCAGTCACCCGCATTACTACTGTCCAACAATCGTCCGGCGAGGTCGTCCTTGTGCCAGCGCGTGAGCGTAATTAGTATTCGCGCATCCTTTTCGAGGCGGGTGTAAAACGTCGATGTATACCAGTCCCACAGCGCATTTCGAAACGTCGCGCTGTTGGCTTCCTTCCTATTTTTTACCGGATCGTCAATGATGCCGAAGTCACACCCCATACCCGTTATTCCACCGCCGACGCCGGCGCTTCGGTAAAATCCGCGCCGATTTACGATCTCGAAAATGTCGGAGTTTCGCAGGTACGCGGCTTGTGCCGAACGCCCATTGCTGCTGAATAGCCGCGTTTGCGGAAACAACGCCGCGTAGGCGTCCGCTCCGATAATTCGCTGTACGTCGCGGTTCATCCGGCTGGCAAGATCGGCGCCATACGAACACGCAATAATGCCAGCGTGTGGTTGTCGGCCCAACACGTACGCTGGGAACCGCCGCGACACCAGTTCGCTTTTTCCGTGTCGCGGCGGCATGAACACCAACAAGCGACGAATGTCGCCGCTCAGCAACCGATCCAAGTGTCGACATAAAGCAGCATGATGCCAGTTGGCGTCGTAATCCGGTTTCGTAAACTGCGTAAACGCCAACATGGATCGACGCGCGTACTCGCGTCCGATTTCGCTGCGAACATCAGTCTTCGAGACTCCGGCCAAGCGCCTCAAGCTGTTCGATGGTGAGGTCGCTGAAATCGATTTTGAATCCAATCGCACCTCCGTCTCGTCCGCTGAATTCCGTTCTACTCGGCGCGTTCAGCCCCAACAGTTCGATCCGTGCTTTTTCCGCTTGGATCGCGCGCGCGAAATCTTGCACTTTCATCGACTTCGCGAAGATGCGATCCAAGCGCGCCATTGCTTTACCAAGTTCGTAGCTGCGATCAAACCTCGACTCTTGCTTGATCAGATCAGTCGCCTTCTGCAAATAATTATCAATGGCGTCATGCGTCAGCGCCCAGGACTGCACCGTGTCGTCGTTGAGGATGTCGCGCCGTTTCGCGCTGTTGACGAGGAGCGTGTAAATGTGCGTGACACGCAGTTCGACTTCAGCGTTTGTGGACCGTTTCCGCGCCTCCATCAAACATCCTTTCGAAAAACGCGGTCACGAAAAAGGCGTACACGTCCGGCGACGACGTAATTACATATTGCTCACAGCGCGGCTGTGCGCTCAGGTTCGCGCTACCCGTTATCACGCAGGTTCGGTCGCCTGTCGAATCGGCAATCGCAATACACTTCACATGATTTTTGAACGCGAGAAATCGTGCGCGTGGCGCGTGACGTTGAATGCCTGCAATCAGCCGATTGCACATCGCAGACTCGCGGGTTTTAAAATATGTATCCGTCACCACCGTCAGCCGCACCAGCCGGCCATCGTCAAGCATGTCGATCATGGACTTGGCGTGCTGTGCATTCATCGTCCATGTGGAGATGTAAGCGACGCACGCTTTGCCGCCCAGCATATCGACAATATGCGGGATGAAGCTGCCGAAATCGAACGCCTGCAGGTTCACGCCGTGCTTTGTTTCCGCGCCCGCGCCGTTGCCTACGACATACAAATCGACATCCGTCGGCGGCAGCGTTGGAATCAACTCTGTCAACGCCTGACGTTTTAATCCCGATACGAACTCGCGGCGCGCAACGCGGCGGGCGTACACAAGCGGGCTAGATAATTGTCTGGCGGTCTGGTAGTCGGGATCGCCAGCCGTACTCGCGGTTGGGGTCAGGTCAAAATCGAAGTCAGACAATGACCACCTCTCGAAAAAGCATTAAATCCGTCCATTTTAGCGGGAAAAGCAAATCGCCTGACAAGTGCGTGCAGGAACTGCCGCCATTTCATGCACTTGCAGTGGAATATCTGTGATGTACGGTGAACGCTGGTCAACCAAGTCTAGAATCTGCTTCACCGCACAGGCAATCCGTTCGCCCAAAAGCGGCGGAACTGCCTCACCGATTTGAGCGCGAATATCAGTCCCTTTGAACTCAAAATCATCGCTAAAGGTCTGAATTCTTGCACGCTCTCTCAGGGTAAGCATCTGCCGATCCCGCTCATAATGATAGCCATATGTTCCCCCGCCGCCATACGCCATCACGGTCCATGCGGGCTTTAAAGGCGCTGCACGGCGGTAAATAAAGCTGATTTCCTTGCTAATGACATGCCAATCGGTGCCATCAACAAATTCAGCATTTTCCTCCGGCGGGATCTGCGCCATGCGTGCCTGAACCTTTTGGGACTGCTTAGGTCGCGTATTGTGGTCATCCTTCAAATCATAAACCGGCTTACCCAACCAGCCTAACTGCTGCAAGAGGTGTTCATGCTCTGTCATGGCTAATCGAAATGCCTGTCGATCATGATCTTTGGCGTAGTTCAAACCGAGTGCCGCGTAGTAATCTTTGATGATATCAAACGTCAGATGCGCGTACACTTCTCGATGCCAGTCATCAGCCTTAGGAAAGGGTTTCTCCTTGCCTAAATCCTGATAAGCACGCATCACCTGCCGATATTTGCTTCTCAGTCTGTACAGCGGCTGCCCTTCAAAGATTTCGATAGGTGTTAGAGGGTATCGACCGAAGTGCCACATCGATCCGGTCAGTACGCCTCTGAGTTGATCACGCAAGCCGTTCGTTAGCCCGCCAAACGATGCTGCCAAATCGCTTCTAATGCCAACAATAATCAGGCGGCGGCGGGTTTGCGAAACGCCGATCCTAGGAGTATCCACGACATCCTTGACCAGAATTTCGTAACCATAAACTGCTTCGTGCGGCACTTTGACCGGTTGTGCCGCGTCAAGTGCTTCACGGCGATGAGCATCCAAATTTTGGAGGTCGTCGAGAACGGTTCGGTAAGCTAGTCCGCTGTTCGCGCTGGTGAATCCAGGAACGTTTTCGAATACGAATATCTTCGGTTGAAGAAACATTAACGCCCGCAGAAATTCCAGATACAATTTGCCGCGTCCGCCGTTCAATCCCTCGCGCTTGCTGCCCTTCGAGACTGAAAAATCTTGGCAGGGCGGGCCGCCGATGAGAACATCTGGGTGCATCGAGACGAGCGCCGAAAAGTCAACATCACGCACATCACCCTGAATTACCGCAGGTAGATCATGCAGCATCGGTGTAATCGGTGTGATGAGAGTTTTCAGTTTCAGATTATGTGCTAGGGTTTCCGCTGGAGACTCTTTGAGTTCAACAGCCAAATGGGTTTCAAATCCTGCCTGATGAAACCCCCAGTCGAATCCACCTGCTCCAGAGAACACTGATGCAACAATTCTTTTGCGGTCTGTCATTCTGCCA
>ENA-ORBV01006899-ORBV01006899.1-microbial-mat-metagenome-genome-assembly--contig:-NODE-6899-length-19786-cov-5.282663_pt1 | contig 19786 bp, 21 predicted proteins | sample MGYA00237777_ERZ505514 | MGnify/ENA primary metagenome ERZ505514 (study PRJEB26160, sample SAMN06269048) | microbial mat metagenome | isolation source: Oligotrophic lake microbial mat | place... | reverse complement strand
TAAATACGCGCCGCTCCACATGTAGCACTTGTGGTCGCCTCATTCTTCCTGTGCCCGTGTCAAAGGCACCAGCTAGAATTGTAGCATTAAGTGTCGTGGGAACACCGAAGGCTGGACGTCCCCGTTGATTGAAGTAAGTCTGCTCCGTGAACATGGCAGCTGGCCCTTGTGATGGCAATGTTCTTCGGTTGTTGCGAAGAATTCCATCCAACCGAACACGATTCTCGTTGTCTCTATCCACCAAAGGGAGCAGCCGGTCCCATTCGTCTTTTCTCTTCCAGTAATCCAGAAGTTGTAGTGTGCTCTTTCTGTTTATGAGACTGACCTCTTCGTCACCCTTTGTCCATTCTCTGAATCGTCTTGCTGCTTCTAAGTTCCATGCTCGTTCCAGTTGATTAAATCCTTTAGCTGCACTCGGCGTGACATGTGGGCTGTAGTTGCCGGTTGCGAGAAATTCTTCGAACAAACGTGTTTCTTCCTCGTCAACCTCGGTCGCTGGCTTTGTGCTGTTGATTGTGCGGAATGGTATCCATGGCGATTGAAGTGTCAGCCTTCTGAAGGTTTCAAGTGTAGTTTCACGGCCAGCTGTCGGTGGCAAAAGTCGTCCCACCGTCTGCTCAATAAGATCCTTGTGTGTTAAATCGCTCGTCCATGTTTTGTCAGCGACTTCTGCAAATTCCAGCTGCCGTAAAGTATCAGGCTCTACAGAAATGTCATCCAAGTCATCGAAGGTAATTTCCACGTCTTCTTCTTCGCCATTGCTGCCAAAATCAATGCCCATCAAAAGAGAAGCCAAATCGTCATCGTTTATTGCCCCGTCATCCATATCTTGGCCGTTGTGCTGAGCGTACCTGTTCACTGCTGGATTCGATACGTCCTCACCGGTTGTTCTATACGTGAACCCAAGACATTCCTTAAATGTGTTGTCGATGGTTGGCAATGCCAATTGGGGGTATGGAACGTCGTGCGTTCCATACCCAAGCGTCAAGGCGAATGTGTTGATTAAGGCGAGCTTTTCTGTTGCGTGTGTTCCATGGTCCTTGTCGCCACAACGGCGAATTCTTTTCCGGTGATTACTTCTTTCAAAGTAGCCGTAGATTAGACGTTCAGCTCTGTGCAATCCCATGACAGTTGCCGTCAAAATCTTTGTCGCTAAGTCCAGGTTGTCGCGTTCATTTGTATTTGTGCCCCTTGAAGTACATGTAATGCCCGTGATTGGATTCATTTTCACAAGTTGGATATCAGGCGGATCAGACAAACAACCCTCGTCAACGTGTTTCATCTGTCGCCTGATAACGTCTTGGACTTCACGTTGATTGCGCTTCCAGTATGTCTTTGGAAGAGGAGTGTTGTCGTCTGAGCTTCTCGTTGCCTGGGCAGCTTGAATCTTGGCATCCTCGTTAAACAAAATGTTGATCACTGCTTCAACGTTGGATCTTAGCGTCACCGGACATGGTATCGCCGCATTTGCCTCTCGTAAAATCTTCTTTGTTGTGATGTCCTGTACGTTGCAATGTTCCAGTCGTTTTTGGCTTCTTCCATTTCGATGGCATCTATGTTAAATATTGCTCTACTAAACATTTGCCGGGCAATGCCTCCCTGAACAGATGTCGGTTCGAGAAGCGCCTCATTCCACCGCTTCAGCCAATGAAATGGATCCAGCTTTACATGTACCGCTTGCCCAAATATGTCCTTCAGTTTCAAACAGACATTGCAGCAATTGTCGACATATATGGCCTCGTTGCACAATCACCGGGCAGAATGACAAGTTCACCATTGCGATTGAGCCTGTCTCACAACCGAACTAGATCCGGCTTCAATTCCGTTATGGACTCGGAATGTTTGACACCTTTCCAGTACACCGTAAGGGCATCTTCATTCTGAATTGTTGCAATGCATTTAAAGGGTCTAAACTGTCGCCTTGGCCCTTCCATGCTCGTATCTTTGAAGCGATTTTGTAGTTGAAGTCAATTTTAAGGATCACAGCACTGAGTGACATCATTTTTGACTCCATCACTTCCTTTCGCAATTGAAATTCCGATGTGACAATGCTGTCGATTCGGTACTTTGATATCACTCGGGCATTGTACCCGGCCGGGTCATTCATTTCGCTAAGCAACGGTGGCAAGGCATTTTCGTCTTCAGTTGATGGTTGCGGCGCAGCATCCTCTGTCGGTGGGTTGTCGCCAAGCGGATCGTCTTCTCCATCGCGAACGACTTGTTCCAATATCAAGTTCTCTTCTTTAGCTTCAATAGCTGCCTTAAGTCTTTCAACCTCTTTTTCTTTTTGTTGTAGATCGGCACGGGCAATTGATTTCCATCTACCAAGCTTCGTATGAGCATTTATTACCGGGAAGTCTTCTGGTAGAAATTCGAGAAGCTGCTTCATGGTCACACATCCATGGGATATCAATTGCTTTAATTTGGATTCGCCGATGCCCTTAAGTGGTGGATTGATGCAATTATTGTTTCGTTTCATTTCGATGATGTCACGGAGATTAATGTCACCTTGGGCCAATGATGTTGCATGATCCAATTTATACCGGAGATTCCGAATTTCGTCTTTCAGGTCGCTAATAGAAGAACGAACCACAACGTTGCTATCCCCGGGTGCAGCAAAAGCATAGTCAAGCGTGCGTTGTTGTGTGTCATGCGTAGCAACGCCACCCCTTTTACAGTACCTCACTTTATGACTGCCCACTGCGTGCAAATATTTGTAGTAATTGTTCACATAATTGTCAACTGTCATGCTGTGGATTCGCTCATGGATTGTTGCTGTGGCCTGGGTTCCTGCTTCATTAGTAACAATGAAGCTATATAATTCTTCATCCACGGCGTATCCTTTCTCTCCAAGATAGAAATTAAAATACCCAACATAATTTTTGGAATTCAATTGCATAGACTTCTTGTTGTACCCGGCAAATTTGCTGTTGCATGTATCACAGTGGTACATCATCGTATCCAGATATCGATGTGTGGCAATTCCATACAGAATGACAGGATTGTCAATCCAGCGACTCTCGCCCAGGTTGATGTAGTGATTGTCACAGCATTTAGGGCACTTTGGAAGAAAGGAGGGGAACAACAAATGTGGCACCCATGCTGCCAGAGACCTCACATAGAACGAATCAGTGGTCAACTTCACAGAGGATGTTAAGCTGCTCCGCGATCCACTGATTAGTTTAACATCCCGCCAATCCTTGTCATTGAAGAAGCGAGAGCCACATGTCTTTATGCTGTCACGAGTAGCTCTGATAAAAGCATGCTGTGCCTGACAGTATCTGACCTTGTTGCCTGACATGTTGAATGCGCCATTGGCTGATCGGAACAACCGATAATAACTCGATCAATAGCAAACCATCGCTCGTGTTATTAGCTAGCCGCCAATGCCGGCCAAAATTTGAATGGAAATATTTGGAGTCGTGTGGTGTCAAACAACTAGTGACTAAGGGACGATTGCTAAGGATGAAGATGATATATTGTATATCAGAAAACAGTAGAGTTCATCAGGTCATGATCATCGATACACTGCAAAATGTAGTAGACTTTAGCGGTAAAAAGACGCAATAAGACATTGTGAGGATGATCGAAGAGAAAGATTCTTTTACATTATTTATGAGACAGAAAAACCCGACGTCAGCAGGTGTGACAGAGGTTGTTAATTCTTTTCTTTTTCCTTTTTTTTTCGTAGTTAGGGAAAGTCATCGTGACCCCGACCAATGCCTTCCTTAAACTGCTAGTAGCTAGCTAGAGTAGGCGGGAGACGCGTTCCCTGACCCTCAATAGTAGATAATAGCTAGTAGATAGCTATCTAATGCTAATAGCTCGTCATACTCATACTAGTACTCAACAACAACAGCCGGCCCTGTCAATCATGATGGGTTCCCAGTCATAGTAGAAAGAACAACGTCCCGCTACAACGCTATCAAAAGACTCTTTGCCCTCATCTCTTAAGACACCCACGCCGGTGTTGTTGATCCAATCGTAGCAGCTTCTCCAACTGTCTTCACGTGTAGCTATCATTGTCATAACAGATTCCCATGTGCGTTCACTCATAGTTAGATTATTTATCTTAGCAGAAAGGGTCATACAAAAATGCTTCTTAGTGCGGCCACCTTCTCCCTTGCCGCGATAAATCTCGTAATTGCCCGGCGTGATTATCCAATCGTTCAAGACTTGACTAGAAGTAACATTGGGAGTCTCCGGCTTGGAATCGTTGGTCCATGTGTAACGCTTGGAAGGATTGGCTAACTTGATAACTGCCTTGTAATGTAACCTAGTACAAACAACAGTTTGGTCGGGGAGTTCGGCCAACAGTGGTTTGCCAGGGGTATGCAAGATCCTTCTCTTGTAGCACTCGACATGGATCTTCTTCCTGCATTCATCAACTCCACAGATGTAAGCGATTGCAGCTTTGCCGGCAAACGGACACAACTGTATGTCACATTTGCCTACTCCTTCGTTCTTTGGATGCTCCATGAGCGGCATGTTAACTTTCGTATGGAGGCCGTATCAAATCGCATTGACTTTCGTATGGATACCTCACTAGAATTGACTTGCGGCCGGCTTTTGAACCAAAACCAGACTCTGAACAAGCTGTATACGTTGGCGAGCACCCTGTTTGCCACGAAGAATCCAACGAAAAGAAGCACGGAAACATCACTCGTGCAGGAGCCGGTTTGGTCTTCAGTTCGTCGTGGGCAAATTCAACTTGAAGGAAGCACGGAGCGCCCAAACCTGGCCGGTATTTGTACCAAAACCAGAAGCCGATTCAGTAGTAAACGTCGGATAGCACCCTGTGCTACTACCGCTTGAGGTGCAGTAGTACTCGATCCCAGTAGAATAGCCTGTAGCTTGGATGCGTTTGATCGATGTGGATGGATGGCTCTACGAGCACTACTTGGAGCGCGTTGTGTTTGTGTTACGTTGAGAAAGTGGTCGATGCAGCCAACCAACCTAGGTAGAAATGAGTACCAAGTAACAAAACTTAAACCTAGAAAAACTCCTGGTCGGGAAATTCAACCAGAAGATTTCGAATATTCTATTAGGTTATGTGGCACTCATTATTTATGGTGACGTCACTGCCAATTTCCGAAATAACCTGGGAATTCTCCTGGTTTACTTTTTGACAACCCCTACTAGCTAGCTAGCTAGCTAGTATTGGTAGACTCACCGCCCGAGAAAAGCGCACAATGCATCATGGCTTCGATCAATAAACTTTCGATTCGTGGTGTGCGAGCCTTTAGCCCGGAAGATGATGAGCAGGTGGTGGAATTCTTCTTTCCCTTGGTACGTTTGAGAATTCTGGTTGCTTTGATTGTTCGGCGCGGGGGAATCATTGAATTTGTTCCTTCTTTTTTCTCACAATGTTTTTGACAATGACGCATGACACTTTTTTGGGATGGCCCGCTTCTCCTTGATCTTCTGTTTCATACACCACAATCATCATCAACATACACACGATTAGACCATCATTACAGGTATGTGAAACAATGTTAATCAAATGAATCGTTTTGTTGATTATCTTGATACCCCTCAAGTACACAACAAACATACAAATCAGTTCGACGGACCACTAACAAGCTGGGATTCCCACGACAAACACAAGGTGCCAATGGGTGTGGCAAAACAACAATAATTGAAAGCCTCAAGTATGCGTTATCAGGAAGGTAAAAATTCGTAACACTAGCCTTTGACGTGGGATGAAGTGGAAGCATCTGCTGTGACAACTCTTGAATAACCACGGTTTTACCACGCATTGCAGTTTGCCTCCAGCGGGAGGCACAAGAAGCGCAGGGCAATCTTTTGTGCATGATCCCCGGTTTGTCAATCAACCCGTTGTCAAGGCCAACGTCAAGTTGCGCTTTACCAACAAGGCCAACGCTGGTATGGTGGTCGTTAGGTCTATGGAACTCACAAAGAAAAAGGCCAGCTTGACCTTCAAGGCCCTCGATGGAGTACTCCGTACCATGGACAAAAAGACGGGCGAACGCGTCAGTGTCTCACAAAAGTGTTCTGAACTGGACAAACAAATTCCATCCCTGCTCGGGGTAAGTCGTGCCGTTTTGGACTATGTCTTATTCGTTCACCAAGAAGACAGTTCATGGCCTTTGCAAGAAGCTTCCGTCTTAAAGAAACGATTTGACGACATCTTTGATTCCACGCGCTATACAAAAGCACTCGAGAGTTTCCGCAAGACCAAAAAGGAGCTTACAAGTCAAATGAAAGACACCAAAGCCGAACTTGCTGGTTTGGAGAGTCATAAACATGCGGCCAAGGGATTTCGCAAAGAAAAGGAGATTCAAAGTCAAAATCTCAAAGAACTCGAGGATGAAATCGACCAGTGCACGAGGACAAGAGACAACGCAAAGAAGGAAGAAGGCAAATGGCTTAAAGTTCTTTCCCAAGTTGATGAGGTCGATGGCAGAATCGAGGACAAAGCCGCAGAACTCAAAAATCTTAAGTCAGTCGCCAGTAAGCAACGTAGCATGCTCGAAAAAGATCTAACTGAGGATTATGACCTCGAAAAGCTAAATAGAATGTTGCAGGACTTCGGCAGGGAAATGTCTCAACAACGAGATCGTAAAGAAGAATTGTCGCGGTTTTGCCGAGACCTTCAAAAGGATATCGAGGACCTAAGACAAAATGAGCTCAGACTTAACAGCGCCAAGGGCAAATTCGAAGCAGAGAAGGAAGCAAACGAAAAGCTCCAGCGAGAGCGCTTCGCTTTGATGGAAAAAGTTGCTCGAACCTACTCGATTGAATTATTGGCACAGTCTTCGACACAGCTGTCGCGCCTGGATGCTTCCATGAGTATAAGTCAGACCTCTCTCTTCACAGGAGGTGGTGCAGCAGCGACGTCTCAAAACCCTCTTCCTGTCTTGACAAAGGAGGATATGGACAGCTTCTTTGAATGCCTTGAAAGGAAAGAAAAAGAGCTGAAAGAAAATCTCAAGTCCCACAAAGAGAAATTTAGAAAACAAGAAGATGCGTTCAATAACGCTCTTCAAGTGCTTGTGGGAAACCGCAACGCTTTTGAAAAGGGTGCGTCTCTACGCTGTTGTGCTTGTTGAATTGTTATCTTTTCCTTTTGTCGCTCGCGAAATAGCCTTACCTAGTCTCTTCTTATGTCGGCAAAAGAACGAGAAAAATTGATAAATGAAAAGAAGGAAATTGACGATGAAGAAAGGGAGCTGTCGAAGACTCTAAGCGGAAATCGTATCAAGAAGTCCTCGGTAAGCAAACGGTTCATTTCCTGCGTGATTTTGTGTGCCAGTATGTTCCAACATCTCAGCGTCCGCCGTATGAAATGTAAAGATTACTGAGATTCGAGAAAAAGCTAAAGATTTTCAGATTGAACTAGAAAGGCTGACTCACAGTGATAAACGCGATCAGCTTGGAACTGAAATTCGTAGCCACTCAGAAAAGCTGGACAGTATCGACGAAGATATCGGTGACAAAATGTCGAAACGGAAGCGGCTCAAGAGGGGAGCCGACTTGAAGAGAACCATCGATATGTTGGAACAGCAACGGTCGAAGGATGTGGGAAATTTGAAAATCATGTTGGAGAGTAAAACGGAAGCGCTCCGATCGCTGAACATCGAGTTGCCAAATGCGCTGACCGAAGAAGAGGATATTGCAACCTTTACATCAGGAATCAATAGCATCATTGAATCCGTCAGGAGCCAGCATCACTCAGCCATGCAGAAGTTGAAGGCTGAAAGTGCCAAAGAAGCAGAGGCAAAGGGCGAGGTTTCTCATGAACTGTCATCTCTACGAATGGTTCGCGAGTCCAAGGCATCACTCGAGAAAAAGCTATCAGAATTATATCCAGTGGTAGAAATGGTTAATGATGTTGTCGAGGGCATGAACAAGGGCGGCTATCAGTGTGACTGGAGGATCGAGAACCACGAACCAAACGAATTGCTGCGATTGCTTGACAACCAACTTCTGAAACACGATGAAGACTCGCCAGAAGACCTCCAACCTGATTTACTTTTAAAACTTTCCAAGAGACTCAGAAAACTGGTGAGTGTATCGGGGCTGTCGTTGTTGTGCCTGTAGGACTTAACCTGTTGTGACTGACCTGTGGGCTTCTGCGGGACAGGAAAAGAGAAAGAATGTCTGCCCATGCTGTAACCGTGGTATGAGCGAAGACGAAAGAACCGTCTTTCTGGAAGAAACTAAGCAGCTTTTTTCCGATAACTCCCCGCTGGCCAAAAGCGACACCGCGTCGGTGCAGGATTGGCGTAGCGAGAAAACGAAGCTCGACACTTGGCGAGCCACTGCCTATGGCTCTTTGAACGATGTTTTGGAATATCGGCGAATCCGTAGTGAGCTGAAAGAGACGGAACAAATGTTGCCTAAAATGGAACAGCTTGTGAAGACCAAGAAAGAGGTAATGGCGACGTTCGCATTGCGAACCACGGCGGCGAACGAGGAGGAAGCAAAGCTTGCCGGTCTTTTTGATGCCTGCAAGCTATGGAACACGGAAGTCGGCCGTATTGAGGAGCAGTCAACCAACATAGATGATAAAAGGGAGCATTTGCAGCTCGAGACATGCGATGAGCAAGGCAACGGGAGCCTGGAGGACCTGGACGAAGAACTCCAACGGCTGCGGGACGAGAAAGATAAGCATCATGATTTGATTGGTAGGTGCAACAAGGAGATCACGGCCTTCAACCAGGAAATCACGGACGCCACATACAAGGTTTGTCAACGCGAACAGAATCCTTTGATTGGACCCTGAAGAGCAACTCTTACAAGTATAATTTTCTTTGTGTAGGTCAACAACGCGCGAGACTTGCTACGAAAAAAGGAAGAAAAATTCGCGGAAGACCAGGAAGCAACCAAAAGGAAGCGAAAGTTGGAAGAAAGAAAAACAAAGATAACCAAAGACGAAATAAAGCTTGGCGAGCTAATTGCATCCCTCCATCAAAAGATAAAGACCAAAGATGCGGAAAAGTCACGCCTCTACTCGCACGCAAGCGAAGAAGAGGCAAAATTGAATGAGACGCTGACTTCATTCTTGAACGACGCGAAGAACTTACGGGACGCGACGAAACTCACTGAGGAGTACACTCGCAACAATGGAGGAGACGGGCTGGATCGAATCGCTTCGGAAATGTCCAAGATAGTTTCAGCTACCAAGACGAAAGCGAAGGAGCTGCAAGCGGTACAACCAAAATTAGAAAATGTCGCGAAAGCGGTGGCGGACCAGGAGCGTCACCGACAGCTTCTCCTCATGAACATTGACTTGATGAAAGGCGAAGAAAGAATGGTACGAACTTCTGGTTGGACTGTTATGAATTTCTTGGCAAGTCCGTCTCAAAATTTCTTTCTGCCCAGGTGATCATCGAGCAAGAAGCTGAACAGCTGAAACAGGACAAAGAAAACATCGATGGTCATGACACGGCCGTGGATATGGTGGACAAACTAAAAGAAGCCCAGTCTCAAAACGAATCCAAAGTAGCTCGCTTGTCAGGTCGGCGGTCGGAGATCATCGAGCAGATCAGGTCCGTTTCTTTTTCATCTTTTGTTGGAAGATGATGAATCATTTCTTACTCGTCATGTCGTCCTAATTTGTTTTTTTGTCCCGTAGAAGTTTGCAGCGGAAGTTGCAGTCAGAGGAATATCGCGATGTCGACGAGAGGCACAGAGCTGAAAAAATCAAGTATGACACCACGAAGGTTGCAATCGACGACATTGAAGCCTATTCGAGTGCTTTGGGTATGTAGATTAGCAATTATGATTGTGCTGGCTAATGTTCGAACTATAGTTGTGGTAACATGCCGGAGTCAATTTTTCTTTGATCATTTTTCTTACACTGTTGGATCTGCACGGGCTTACTTTCTGCCAGACAAAGCTTTGCTTCGCTTTCACAGCATGAAGATTGCGGAGATCAACAAACTCATCCATGAACTCTGGTCTGAATGCTACAAAGGTGGTGACATCAGTTCTATTGAAATCGAATCTGGACAGGACAGCAGAGCGGCCAAGTCTTACAATTACCGTGTGGTTATGACAAAAGGCACTAAAAGTGTAACCAAACTCGACATGAGAGGCCGCTGCAGTGCGGGACAGAGAGTGTTGGCGTCAATTGTTGTTCGCCTCGCTCTCGCCGAAACTTTCGGTGTGACGCTTGGATGCATTGTGCTTGACGAACCCACAGGTAAGTCTGCCGAATGCAGAAATCACTCATTGAATTAAGCCTTGACCTTTCTACAACTAATCTGTCCGTTCTCATTTATCTGGTATAGTGAATCTGGACGAAGACAATAAGCGCGGCCTTGCTGTTGCAATGGCTAAGATTATTGCTAATCGTTCCAAGCAACGCAACTTTCAGCTCGTGCTTATCACGCACGACGAGGGCTTCGTGTCTATGATGAAGGATGAACTCAGCACCCAGACTGGCGTTTCAATGCCCGAGAAATATTTTCATGTTCGACGTGAGCAGTCAGAAGACGAGAACTACTACTCCAAGATTGATTCAGTAGACTGGGAGGAACTCATGGTGAGCACACCAACAGGTCTATCAATTCCTGTGGTCTTGTCCTCTGTGTCTCACTCTACCCGCCTTCTTTTCTTCACTTTCTGTGAAACTTAGTAAATGTTTCATCCCTTCTTTGCAGTGCGTGCAATCTCTTGTTCCGTGGTGCGACCGAGCCATCGCCGACGGCGAACTGTGTCCACAATGAACACCCAATTCCAATAGATCTAGTAGTTTTCGTAGCGCTATCACAGCGAAGAGCTTCCTGTTGAGCTTGGCCAGCTGAGAGTATGCAGCCACAAAAATGTTTTGAAAGCATTCTTGCCATGCTTGATCCATGCAGTAGGCATTGGATTGCATCTCATACTAGCTAGTATCTCCTCGACAATCAAAAATAGTTTAAAAGAGTCATCAACTATTTTGTTTTCTGGTCAAAGGGATTGTTGATTATTGAGCACCCAAAGAGCAGTGGACACTACTAGCATACTCCTACCTGGCCCAAACCACAGACCAACACCTTGTTGTGTATCCATAGTGCAATACACTGATTACCCATTAGGTTAGGGTTCGTGACTCAACCTGGGGATTCAATCACACGGGACTCATAGAACTGGTTCATGAATAACTCCAACCCTATGGTTACAACAAGCAGGGCTAAAGGTCAAAATCAAGAAGTCGTTCTTCCTTCGCCCGTTCTAATGCTTAGGGTATCGGATTACCCGCACAGGAATCAAACCCATGTATGACAAGGTAAAAGCAAAAATGAAGATTGCCGAACCTATGACTCGAAAAAAACTTCGGTCTTTCATTGATGTAGCAAATTACTACATGGATATGTGGATCAGACATTCACATGTCCTGCCATCTCTGGCTGCTTTCAGTTCCAAGACAACGCAATGGAAATGGGAACCGCAACACAGAAACGCTTCACAATGGCCAACAAGGTAATTGCCAAAGAAATATTGTTGGCCTATCCGAACTTCAACAAGCCCTTTCACATCCACGCGGATGCCAGCCTCTACCAATTAGAAGCAGTGGTCTCCCAGGATAGAAAGCTGATAACTAGCTTTCTATAGCCTTTAGTTGAACCTACTGTAACACAAAAGCATTACTACACTAAGTATGACGGAAAGAGAACTTGTCAGCATTGTAGAAATGCTGAAGGAGTACCAAAACATACTCCTCGGACATGATCTAGAAGAGTTCACTGATCACAACAATCTAGTTTGACAAGTGAACCAACTACAAAACCAATCATCTGGAAGCACATTTGCTCTCTCACCATCCATGGCCGACGGTAATTACTATGGATATGGGAATGGAATTTGCAAGAGAAGTTCAACACACTCTTGTGCATGAGCATGACATTAATCAGAAGATTGTTACCAGTTGTAATCCTCAATCAAACTCCATGGTAGAACGTGTGCACAAGACGCTCCACAACATGGTCAGCAGCATGCAAATCAGGGACAAAAATTACATTGATCTTGACTTTGGCTTCTCAGGTATGCTTGCATCCTGTTGCAAGGCCATCCACTCCACAGTGCACACCACCTTGCATGCAACACCAACACAACTAGGGTTGGGGCGCGATGCAATACTCAACGTATCCTTCGAAGCTGAGTGGCAACATATTAAAGAACGTAGCAGAAGTTTATCACTCAAAACAATAAACACAAAAACGATATATGCATCCCACACATTAGCTGTGTGAACAATGCAGTCTCAGTCAAAGCTGGCAAGAAACACAAGCATGGCTCTGGCCCACACAGGGTAACTCAAGTAAATGACAATAATACTGTCAAGCTTGTCAAGGTCGCTAAAGATAATGGTAGAGCTATCCATGAGACATGGAACATCTGGAATGTGCATCCATGCCGGACCTGATCCCTAATGTGTTGATAAACAATAATTATCCACCGGAAATTCGACCGCAAACAAGGGACGAAATACAGCGAACAACACCTTAAAAAGAAACTTTCCTACTCTAATGTTTCACCAAAAGAATAGATGCTTTTACATGCAAATTCAAAAGTTATGAGTGTTACTCTACCATAGAAAAAGCTCCATGTTTTGTCAAACATACCAACGAAGTTGATATCTCCATTAGCACAATTGCTTACACGGTGCGCATGTTTCGTCATGGTGATATACACTTGTTACCACACGTCCGTAGGATTATACAACATCGTGATAGAACACGGCGTGGGAACTTAGCGTTTCCGTTCCAACTTGTGTTCCGGATTCGGCCTTGCATCGTTTCCTTTGGGGCGCACATCAGCTCTTGGTCTAGAACTCGGGACACGACTCTGATTCGTTGACTGAATCACAGGTGAAATCGTACCATTGTCAGTGCGCGAGCAGTAGTAGCGAGCAAATTTTAGATTGTGACACAATAACAACTAGCGATAAAAATTGGACTCATCCAGCCAATGATGCAAGTGATGCTTTTTGCCGCGTGTCAACTGAAACAAGTTTCTGTTGTAGCTACATCATTGGATAGCCATGGCTACAACAGAAGATAGAATAGTAACAACGACAATGTTGTTAACATATAAGATAGCTGAAAACAGTGTGTTTTAAGCAGTTAACAAGGCAAATATTGATTAGTTTAGCGAGTATTTGGGCTCCAACATTCGCCTAGTTATCCTTAATTCTAACGCAAAACTGAAAGGAGTTAAGGATAATTGGCACTACTAGCAGCTCGCTCGCTAGCTATCTGTAGTAACTCACCAGCTGAGTCAAGACATGCGGAGTGGAGTGAAAACATGACCACATTTCTTTGATAGTTTTCCGATTCACTGTTGAGGAGATTTAATTTAGGTTCTTGTGATTGTCTAGCTAAAGTGATCTGAACAAAACTGTGGGAACTCCGAATCAGAAGTGTTGGTAGTGAAGACGATAGAGACCTTCTTCATCCCAAAGATAGCGGGGATTGTTGAGTGAGTGGTTTTCATGCGCCTGCCCCGGAGACAGAGGTTGGTGTGGCACGGACAACAGCTTGCTCATTTAAGACTTGACATAGCCACAGGTGGAAGAATAAGGGCACTATTTAATCACTATTAAGGAAGTGCACCACGCACATGGGACATTGTGCGACTTTTTGTGTAAAACCATGTGTTTTACTAGGCAAATCTAGCCAACAACAGCACAGGAAGATGACCACATTCCCGTATCGCGTTGCCTGATATCTTGATAGCTAGCTTAGTTAAAGATCTATTTATTAGTATGTTTATCTTACTGTATGTATAACCAACAAGTAGGGGCAGTGCTGGTTGGCGTAGTTGACACTATACGGCTTGTTATGCTTGGCTTTGGTAAATACACGAAAAACTTGAAATGTTAACCTTAATCACTGTATAAACCTTATGCACAATGACTAAGCCCACCCAATTAGCGGCTACCTACTCTATTTTATATACAAGAGAGGATGTTGATAGTAGTTCATCCAAAAGCTACTTCACATTTAGACTACAAGTGGTTGAACCATCCGATGAAATGTCCCTTTTTTGTGATGATACACCCAAAATCGCGTCTCACAAATTCCAACGTCCACCGAGTATGTCAGGCTTGTAGAAAGACGTAGATCCTGGTACTGGGGACGCCCGCACGGTTTTTGAATTTTATTCCTCACAACATTGAAATCAACGAGAAATGCAGGTTTTTTGAATTCAAACTAACAAAAACAAAAGTAACGACTTTATATCCATGACAATAACAACGGTTACAGTTATAACTAAAGCATGCCAAGTTGTTGAACACTGTTGTCGCTATCATCATCACTGGTCCACGTGCCAGCCTCATGGAACATATCTAAGTCGTCATCATCATCAAGGGGAATTGCGTCTAACTCCGCAAGTTCTTCCTCCGCAGCTGCAGTCACCTGTGATTCTCCTCTCTTTTGCTTTGGTGGTACATAGAAGTCACAGTCTTTGCTCCGAGCTGTTGAATGCCCATACTTGTCGTACCTAGGACACTTTACATTGCTGCGTCTTCCTTTCTTTTTTGGCCTTGTGATGTCATCCTCTGTCCAGCCGCCAGTAGGTCCGAGCTCGAAGTTCATACTGCGTCTATATTGACCTTCTTGTTTGGCTCTCTCCTTGTGAGCAATCGCTGTTTCTTTCTTCAATGAATCAATCTCATGTTGAATCTTCTTTCTTCTGTACGCCACAGTTCTGATTTTGGCAAGCCTTTTCAATCGATATCTGTCTTTTACAGTCAAGAAATGGCGCAGGTCAGGTGTAGTTTGAATACCAAGTTTGGTGAGGAGACGACGATAATATGCATCAAAGCCGACACTGTGTATTCCGATTGGTATTCCAAGTCTGTTCTGTAGACTCCAGGTGCCACAGTATACCTTGTTCTTGGGTGCATACCAACTGAATGTGTTGTTGAAGGATTCATTGACCTGCGTGTTCATGCCATGACACAGGTCATCCAAGCACTCTTTGGTAATAAAACGCGAAATGATGGCTTGTAGCTTCTGATAAAGCTTAGCATCTTTCTGTTTACAATGATAGTACTGCTTGCCTTTCTTTCTTTGTTCTTCTGTGAGTAACTTGCGAGAGCACCAGCTCCGACAGTGTTCATGGTTGTCAAAGTGATGCTCCAGCACTGCCTTTGCCGCATCCGAACGTTCTTCTTCTGACATTGATGGACACTGCTTTAGAAAGTGACCATAGTTCTTGTCAATTCGCTTCACGTCCATGAGCGTAAGTGTCATCCTCTCTGAGACCTTTAGCTTCTCCAGTGCTCGTAGCTCCCCACTTAGCAGCTTGCGTCTATGATTAGGATCAGCCGCAAATCGTGGTTGTGGGACGTGCCCAGGCAACTTGCCAACACCATCAGGTCTGTTCTGTAGTTCCCCTTTATTCTTTCCAGTTTTCTTTGGGACTTGTGGCAATACATTTGTGTTGTTGTTCCGGAGATAATCGGCGTTATCCCACTGTAAGATTGCTCTTGTTGACGCGCCGTCATCCGCAACAATGAGGGCAACTGTCGTGTTGTGGTTCTCATACAAATCGACGTACATGTCTAAGGCTGCTTTTGCCTCCATTGCACTGGAGGTTCCAGTCCAGTTCTTACAACAATCGTGCTCTTTTACAGGTCCTTCCTTTCCGCGGATGGTGTTGCAAACACTGCAGAGCTTGCTCTTGATATCGAATGATATTGGCTTTCGCATCTCTGCTCCAACATAAAGTGCATGACCGGACTGAGAGCTGTAACTTGACCCAGATCCTCTCTGTTGCCATCCCATATCATACGAAGCTCTGACTTTGGGGTACTTTCGTTTACTCAACACAATGTTTCCACCAGTGATGCTGGACTTCCACAGATCAAAGTCGTTGCTGTCATATTCATCTGATTTCTCCATAGTTGTTTTGGCTTCATCAATAAGGTTTTGTCAATGATCGCATTGTTGTGCTTATGCGGTCTTCAATGATACGCCAAGACCGAGTTTCCATTGATGTTGCTGTTGGCAATCCAAGAAATCCAAGAACAGTGGCTGCTTCCTTTCCACCATCGCCAGATGACATAAGTCCGAGAACGTACAAAACGTTCACAGCATAATCGGTCATCCTCTCTCTGTTATCTTTGCATCCAACATCAACGTCCGCGCCTGCTGGCTTGTTCATGTAGTCAATGAATCCACATTCTTTTTGGTCCAGACAATGCAGTTTCAAAGACGTTGCCAACGTTATTGTTACTTCTTCCAGGGCAACCCCACCTCCGCACTTTGCGCACTTGCAGTTTCTTTGAATGAAATCTAGCAAGGGGTCAACTTCCAATAGCACACGAGAGCTCCGCCCTCTTGGCTCCTCCACTTCTACATCATCATCCTCGGAATCAGAACTGATGATTGCGTCCACACTCCCATAGCTTGAATCCGTGCTAGAATCATCGTCGTCTAACCATCACGGTCGGGTCCGGTTCCTCCTTCCATCTACCTGAGCATTTCCAGCTAGATTCCAGCCATCTTCTCCGGCTACTCTCTTTTGCTCTTGATCTTTGTTTGGCTTCCAATGACTCATGGTGGCAAAGTGATCTTATCCACAATCATTATTGTTCTTGCAGATGAACATACAAAAGATAATCATTTCGTAACATTTTCTTCGGGTCAGAACCAATGCCAATATAAATCCGATGGCCCGCCTCGCTTCTACTCATACAATAAACTAAAGTCGATTTTTCTAGCTATCTCAGTCGTGTTGGGCAGCTGTGCTAATTTGCTATTATTCGTACGAAGGACGTACTGCGTGTTGTACTTCCTTAAGCTTGTCAGTTTTTACTTTTCGGCCTTATGAGGGACAAGGGCAACAGAACGCGACGGCTTGGGGAGTATGGCGTGGCTGCTTCGACTTCTACCTCGCTGGTTTACCATAATCCTTCTCAATGCGCTTCGCATATGCGCCTATTGCGATACCGCAACAGTGGGCGTTACACTTACTCTAACTACTACTCCCCGTTTCCTCACGAGGATGAGGCCAAGTTTATTGGGGTAGTACCATGGATAATGAGGTTTTTAAGACTCGTTGCCGTCGGTCTCGGACTTCTGTCTTCCTCTCTAACACTTTATGGTATCCTTTACTGGGTTGTGATGCCAGGAAGGTATGCCTCGCGACCTTTGTTTTTTGACTATACTGGCACTGTTCCAAATCCGCACCGCAATATAACCATCGACCCAGCTGTGCGACGCGAATCTACCAAGACCAGCTGGGCCGCTTCTGCTACCGCTCCGACCTCTAGTACAAGTAGTACCTGTTCAACAACTGCGTCCTTATCTTCCGAGACCACTTGCATTTCTACACCATGGGCAACCGTGGATTTATTCTCCAAAGAACAAGCAGTTACATGGGGCGAAGCAACTCACCGAGATTTAGTTCCTCCGCCACTAATCGAGGATCGTCTCTTGAAAGCGCGGCAAGCTTATTATGTGGAGGTGCATTTGACTTTGCCTGAAACGGAACTGAATCGACATATTGGAATTTTTGGTGTAGCAGTAGATCTCTTGTCGCATCCATGCGCGAATGGGCCAAGCTTGAAATTGGCATCCTCTCTAAGATCGTCACGTTTGCCGAACGAGAGTGGTTGGCTGGCTGTTGCACGGAAAATTTTCTGGATGGTTCCCCTCATTTTTGGTGGAATGGCAGAAAACCAAGTCGTCATTGTTCCATCGTTTCGGCATATTGTAGAGAGCAAGGAGTACCCCTTGGTAAGTTTTCCTTCTGTTGTGTCTGGCCTCTAGTAGCCAGACTTCACGGGTAGTCGAATGGAAAATGACCTCACCTATTATCCAAATAGCGGCACGTGGTTGTGCGTCTTTTAGGAAAGACATCTCATCTAACCAGGAATTCACGACTGCAACAACTTCGTTCACCTATTGAAGTTGTCGCTGGCGAAGTAAGAATCGGCAGGGAGCTAAATGCGTGGCAACAAGTTTTGAAAGACTGGTTCTACACTTGTTACATCACAGGAACGTTTATTCTTTTTGGATCACAGTTGGGGTTGTGGATGGTACTCCAATGCTGCTGTACAGAAACCAAAGGCTTTGAAGAGCCCTGCTTTGATCCGTCATATAACTTTAACGAGCCTGAATCCAGTAATGACGACGAATCTGAAAGTGTCCAGAGTGGAAGTAACTATAACCTTGATTCACGACCTGACAACGAAGGAAATAGTGACTCAGGCGTTGGGGATGAAATTGATAATAAGGAACGACGCAACAGAGATAACAATCACTACAATGGAACTTTTTCATTTGACGAGGACGACAATTCTGAAGTCTGGGAACAGTGCGAACCCTTGGAAAACGAAGAGGGAGTGGACCCTACAACGTCAGATGGAGTTGGGCATTCACAGTTTGGGGGTAGCGCTTCTTCTCAATTTGAACAAAATATGATTCGAGACGGTGGAATTCATCTCCACGTGTCAGAGTCAGGACAACCTCTGAATCTACACATGCCCAGGCAGGGAAAAAGAGCCAAGGGAGAAAAAATAGGCAATTCCTTCTCGCACCTAAATGCCGTAGGACAGGAGTGCCCCACCTCTTTCGGGCCAGAAAAGAAGGCTTTCCAAGAACCACCCAGCACAGACCAATTTGCAAAAGATGCTGTCTCACCGTGCTCAACAATTGATCCCACTCTCAGCAGCTTGCACCCTCCCGGTGAAGCAAAAGCGAACGCGCCAAATTTCACAGTTCTGCTTTCCACTTTTGAAAAGGCGGGGGATCCGTTTAGGGAACGTTGCATGCTGATGAAGCTCGTGGGTAGTGGTGGAATTTTAGAGGACCAAATAGAGCCACCTCTGTCTGAAGTGAGTTTTGCAAACACTTCGCTTCCCAGATCATCAAATTGCAGTAGAGTGTCACTCGTTAACTACTCCTTAGGAAGATCGGTGGGTGCGAAAGATCCATGCTCTATCAAAACCCGATCCTTTCCAGCTGCTGCTATGGATAGCGGCTATAAGAAACAATTTGCTGAGACGTGCAGGTCGGAAAAATCATCTGCGCACACAACCCGACACGAAGAGGAGTTTTTTTCGAGCAATGATGGTAGAGATTCTCCGAACCAGTCAACGGACTTTTTCAAGGGCAACAAGTGGACCGCTGCTGCCGTTGCTACGTCGTTCTCGTGGGATGCATCATTACAAGACACTATCTCCGCGTTAGCAGACTGTGGCGACATACACTGATAGCTTTTGAGGAGTGGGCTGTGAGATAATAGAGCATGCCCAGGCTCTGAATCAGCAAGCCAGTCAGTTCAAGAGCCTAAGTAAGGATAAGGGTCAGTGAGTAGGGTCTCTAAGTAGAGAACACTGTTGGAATACAGTTTGACCTGCTCATTTTTTTTTAGAGATATTCATCTCTAATCTATATGAAGGATTAGCTAGTTTTAAATTAATATAGGCTCACTTTAATAGGAATAAACAACCTAAAACCCACACGTTTCCTCTGCGCATCTAATATGGTTTGGCAAATCTCCTCCGGTGTGGTTAGGCTTTTTGCCCAAGCCATTTTGCCCCCACAGTTAAGTGGGGGTCACATAGGAATGCTAAGCTAAATAAAAATTAAAACTATCAAACTATCCATCCTGTCTGCATGCCCTCACGTACCCAATCCAGTCCTGAACCCACCTCTGCCAGAGGGAGAGGCCCACAGCGTTGCCAGGGCTACTGTGTGCCTCACCTCGCCTACTGTCGGGGCAGGGACGGCCCTGGCCGGGCCCTGCCCCAACAGGGCCAGGCTCCGCTGTTCCCGAGTGTGTAACTCAGGTCCTAAGGAGCCTGGCCCGGTGGTGG